>Ga0105055_10008749_pt1 | contig 13114 bp, 7 predicted proteins | sample BON03_FD_78090 | JGI IMG/M metagenome (GOLD analysis project Ga0105055, IMG submission 78090) | Freshwater microbial communities from Lake Bonney liftoff mats and glacier meltwater in Antarctica - BON-03 | ecosystem: Environmental > Aquatic > Freshwater > Ice > Glacier meltwater | place: Lake...
TCTGTACTGCGGCAATCTCTATCAAGCCAACGCCATGGTCGGCCAGCGCATCCTGCAGCAGATCGGTCAGACCGGTATCGCGGTGGTCAACTGCGCCAATGCCTGCGCCACCGGAGCCACGGCCTTCCGTGAGGCCTGGATGTCGATCAAGGCCGGCGTCTACGATCTGGTGCTCGCCGTGGGCGTGGAGCAGATGGGCAAGGGCCTGCTCGGCGGTGGTGGCAGTCGCACAGGCATTCCCAGGGAGGGCCTGCTCGGCGGCAGCACCATGCCGACGGTGTTCGCCGAAGCCGGGATGGAGCACGCCCGCAATCACGGTACCAGCTTCGAACAGTTCGCCAGGGTGGCGGTGAAGAATCATCACCATTCCACCTTCAACCCCAAGGCCGCCTACCAGGTCGAGACACCTCTCGAAGAGGTCATGAACGCGGAGATGATCAGCTATCCGAATACCAAGCTGATGTGTTCCGTGAACGTGGACGGATCAGCCGCAGCCGTGTTGTGCAGCGAGCGCAAGGCAAAGGAACTCGGTCTGATGAAGCGTGCGGTAAAGGTGCGAGCTTCCGTGCTCACTTCCGACCCGTGGCAGGAGCGCGATCTGGTGATGCCGGACGTCAACTCCTGCACCCGCCTGGCCGCCAGCCAGGCTTATGAACAGGCTGCTATCGGCCCCGAGGACCTCGATCTCGTGGAGTTGCATGACTGCTTCGCCACAGCCGAGATCCTGCACTACGAGAATCTCGGTCTCTGCGGCGAAGGCGAGGCCGGACGCTTGCTCGACGAAGGCCACACCAAGCTCGGCGGCAGGATCCCCGTCAATGTTTCCGGTGGCCTGCTGTCAAAGGGGCATCCGCTCGGTGCCACGGGGATCGCCAACATCTACGAGGTAACCACCCACCTTCGGGGTGACGCTGGCAAACGTCAAGTCGCGGGCGCGAGGCTCGGCATGACTCACGTCATCGGCCTCGGCTCCGCCTGCGGCATCCATATCCTGGAGGGGCCCGGCTGAGACCCTGCGCAGGATCCTCCTCAACGCCCCTGTCGGTATCGAGGTTGCCCGGCTCGATTCCTGGACGCCACCATGGAACACGAGTCTCCACTCATGAATGACACGGCACCGGGACACCTGGCCGCCGACTGTCTCGCCATTTTGGCCATCTACCTGCTCCATCAGCCCTTGACCGTGCGCGTCGTGGTTGGGCTGATCCTCGCATTCGGCTCTGCTTTCGACTATCTCGACCACCAGGGTCTGGATCAGGTGGGGACGATTCTGCTTCTGTTGACCCTGGCATTCGTCAACGTGATGGGATTCGCCGCGGCCCGGGGCACCCAACGCCCGTGCTCTAACAGGCTGAGCGACGCCCAGCACTTCCAAGCATGGCAAAGGCCGCGCCCGGAGGCGTCAAGACGAACAGGCTTGCTAACAATAATCATTCTCATTTAGGATTCGCCAAGGATCTGGAGAATGCGATGCATCGTCATACTTGCGAACTGTCCTTGGCGGGCCGACTTCTACTCTGGAGTTGGCGACACGCAGTGCGCGCCCAGAGGCGCCGCCAGGATCTACCCCACTTCGTTCTCTACACCTTAGCTCAGCTTCCACAGGGCGAACGCGTCGCGGCCAGGGCGGAGTCCCTGTTTGCCCATTGGGTCCTGGGAGCGAGCCGCAGCCTGCTCCTGGCATGTCCCGATGAAGTCAGGCTCAGCCGCGACGAAGGGATCCTGATCGAGGCCCTGATCGCCGCTCATTTCGGCTTCGAAGACGAGGTCCGGCTACTGCTGGCTGAACAGCAACACGGCGGTGGGTTGCGGCGGACCACCCGGGCCTGTCTCGAACTGGCCCGGCTCATACGCGATCTCGACCTGTCCATCTCCATCCGAACCTCAGCGTTCGTCTTCGAAGCCTCTCCCGGACTGCTCGAAACGAGCGGTACGCAGCCCGCTCCCAGGCAGATCTGACCGGACCGTTTCCCCATACGCCGTCGCGCCTGGCTAGCATCGACTCCAGCCGAGCCAAACCTTTAGTGCTCTTTATATCCTGAATGACACCCCAATCCCGATGGCAGTCATAACCACCTGGAATCATGGGGACATTGTGAAAGACGATAGATTTTCATGTATCGTTGGGCCCGCACTTGTTTCGTTTAATAAACAATGGGGTCTCCATGTTCCAGCGCACCAAGCTCAGCACAGCCATCCTTGCCGCGTCAGCGATCAGCGCACCGACCGCCCAAGCTGCCATCGAGGAGCTCGTCGTCACCGCGACCAAGAGGCCAGCGAGCACTCAGGATATTCCGGTGGCTGTCACGGCCCTCAGCGGTCAGGTCATGAATGATCTCGGTGTCACGAACTTCCAGGACTACCTCATACAGCTCCCGGGTGTCACCGCCGGCGGCAGTGGACCCGGCCAGAACACCATCTACATTCGAGGCCTCGCGTCCACCACGCCGAACATGGCCACTGCTGGCGTGGCTGGTCTGGCACCCAACGTCGCCTTGTACTTGGACGAGCAGCCGCTGTCGCAGCCGGGCCGCAATCTGGACGTCTACACCGCCGACATGAATCGCGTGGAGGTCCTGCCGGGGCCCCAGGGTACGCTGTTCGGCGCCAGTTCCCAGGCAGGCACCGTGCGTCTGATCACCAACAAGCCCGATCCGACCGGGACCTATTTCAACGTCAAGCTAGGCACCGCCTACACCAAGAACGGCGAGCCCAGCAACAACGTCGAGGCCATGCTCAACGTGCCGGTCAGCGATCAACTGACTCTGCGCGGCGTGGCCTATGTCGACAACAAGGGCGGTTACATCGACAACGTCCAGGGCAGCCGCGATGCCAGTGAGAGCGCCCGCTTCCGTCCCGCAGGCACCGTCCGCGCCAACGGCGTTCCGGTCTCTGGCAACCGCGCGGGCTTCCAGGCGAATGCCGACCTGAGCGACGTCGAGTTCCGGGAGACGAACAACGGCAGCCGTATCGAGGACGACTTCAACGAGACCACCTACGCCGGCGCCCGCTTGTCCGCGCTCTGGAACATCAATGCCGACTGGAGCCTGTTGCTGTCGCATATGCGCCAATCGCTCGACTCCGAGGGCGTGTTCTTCGCTGACCCGAACCTGGACGACTACGAGATCCAGCGCTACGAGCAGGACCAGCTCGAGGACGAGTTCGGCAACACGGCATGGACCCTCAACGGCCGTGTCCAGGACCTGGAGGTCGTCTACACCGGCGCCTACACGGATCGCGACACCGACCAGACCCTCGACTACTCGGACTACCTGTTCGCCGGCCAGTACCTCCCCTACTACATCTGCGACGGCTCGGTGTCCTACCCCGGCGCCGCCGATCCCTCCGGCGTGTGCCAGGAGCCGAACCTGTTCGTGAAGTCGACCTCGCGGACCGAGGTCCAGACTCACGAAATCCGGATCAACACGCCGCAAGAGCATCCGGTCCGCGCGACCCTGGGTGCCTTCTACAGTGACCTCTCGCTCGAGGAGCGCAACGACTTCACCTACCCGGGCTCCATCGAGGCACAACCGTTCGGTCCCTTCGTGGCCAACTTCCCGTTCCAGACCGGGTTCCGGTCGGACGAGGGACCGTTCCCCCCGGGCGTGATCTTCCGCAACGACGTCAAACGCACCGACGAGCAGATGGGCCTGTTCGGCGAAGTCACCTGGGACTTCACCAGGACCCTGGCCCTCACCCTGGGCGCACGCTGGTACGACATCGAGGTGGACCTGGAAGGCAGCGCCAACTCGTCATTCTTCAACTCCGGCGCGCCCGCGGACTGCCAGGCATTCGGGACGGACATCAGCGACCTGTACAACGGTGACGGCCAGTTCACCGACCGCGGCACCTGCCTGCCGAACCAGATCACCTACACCCAGGACAACATCGACGCCAACACGCCGCAGCAAATCGTCAACGCCCTGAATGCGCCCTCCACCGCCTCCACCGACGGCGTCATCGGCAAGGTGAGCTTGGCCTGGCGCCCGAACGACAACATGATGTTCTACGGGACCTTGTCTGAGGGCTTCCGTCCAGGCCTGCTCAACCGTCCCGGCGGCGCGACCGGACCCGGCGGCTACACGGTTCCCTTCGCCCTGCAAACCGACGACGTGGTGAACTACGAGCTGGGCTGGAAGCTGGACCTGCTCGATCGCACGCTGCGCTTCAACGGCAGCGCGTTCTATGTCGAGGTTGACAATCTTCAGACCACGATCTTCGACCCCAGCATCGTCAACCTGTTCTTCTCGGACAACGCGGCCAACGCCGAGATCAAGGGCATCGAGGGGGACTTCATCTGGACCCCTGCTGCAGTGCAGGGTCTGACGATCTCCGGCGCTTTCTCCTGGCTCGACACCGAGATCACCGACAAGCTGGTGCCCACCAACGATGTCCGGGAAGGCGATGAGCTCGCCTATGCTCCGGAGTTCCAGGGCAACCTGCGAGCCCGCTATCGGTGGTTCACCGATTCCGGCCTGCAGATGCATGTGATGCCACACATGACCTACTCTGCCAAGCAGCAGAGCGGCATCATCACCATCAACCGGGACACGGTGGACAGCTGGGTGATGTTCGGCATCACCGCCGGCGTCCGCAAGGACCAGTGGTCCGCGGAGATCTATGCGAACAACCTGTTCGACAAGCAGGCCGAACTGGCGCGGGATTTCGTCTACGATCGTGAGCGGGTGACCTATGCCCGTCCCCGGACGGTGGGCATGCGCGTCTCCTACGACCTCTGACCGTATCCCTCCGGAGCACACTCCGGTCCGATCGAACGCGAGCGCCCCTTACGAGGGGCGCTTTCGTACCCGAGAGGTGAAAAGTGACGACTGAACGCGACGATACCCAGGCCTCGGCGACACTGGACCTGAAGGGGATCCAGGAGCAGATGCAGCAGGGAGCCTTCGAGCCGGCGCTGGCCGCGCTCGACGTGGCGCTCGAACAGGCATCCGAGGACAGCGAAGCGCTCTATATGCGTGCCGTCGCGCTGCGCTATCTGCAGCGCCCGGAAGAGGCCCGGGCGACCCTCGAGCGACTCAAGGCCCTGGCTCCCGACCACGGACGGGCGCATCAGGAAGAGGGTCACCTGTGCCGGGGACTGGGTCTTCAGGACGAAGCCCTGCAGGCCTACAGCCGAGCGGTTCAGGCCAACCCGGCGCTGGCGGCCAGCTTTCGCGGGATGCTGGACATCCTGGTCGCTGGCGGCCGGCAGGCCGAGGCGCTACAGGTGAAGTCCCGGCTCGATCATCTGCTCGCCCTGCCCCGCCCCCTGGTCGCCATCACCGAGCTGATCGCACAAGGCAAGTTGCTGAAGGCGGAGGACCTGTGCCGCCGCTTCATGCAGAAGAACCCGCGGCATGTGGAGGGCATGCGTCTGCTCGCCGACATCGGCATCAAGCTCGGCGTGCTCGAGGACGCCGAATTCCTACTCGAAAGCGCGGTCGCGTTCGCTCCCCATCACACGGCTGCACGGCTCGACTACATCGGGGCACTGCGCAAGCGTCAGAAGTTCGCCTGCGCCCTCGAGCAGGCCGAGGCCTTACTCCGGCTAGACCCGGACAACCCGCAGTTCCAGTCCATCCACGCCATCGAGCGCATGCAGACCGGCGACTACGACGGCGCCCTGGAGGATTTCGACCGCATCCTGGCACGGATGCCGGGCGACCCGAACACGCTGACCTCCAAGGGCCACGCCCTGAAGACCTGCGGCCGCGCCGACGACGCCGTGGCCGCCTATCGCCGGGCTCTCGTCAGTCAGCCCCGTCACGGCGAGGCCTACTATGCCCTCGCCAACCTCAAGACCTACCAGTTCCGTGACGACGAACTCCAGCACATGCACGAGTTGGAGTACGACCCGAACCTGGGCCACATGGACCGGGTCTATCTGGCGTTCGCGCTCGGCAAGGCGCACGAGGACCGCAAGGACTTCGAGACGTCGTTCGGTCACTACGCTCGCGGCAACGCCTTAAAGAAGGCCCAGAGCCGTTACAACGCCGACCGCATGCGCGAGGAATTCGAGGCTCAGATGGAGGTCTGCGATTCGGGGCTGTTCGACTCGAAGAGCGGTTGCGGCCATCCAGCCCCTGACCCGATCTTCATTCTCGGTCTACCCCGGGCCGGCTCCACCCTGCTCGAGCAGATCCTCTCCTCGCACAGCCGTGTGGACGGCACCCTGGAACTCCCCAATGTTCTGTCGCTGTCGCAGCGCCTCCGGCGGCGGCAGCTCGGCGACCGGCGTCCCGGCGACCGGCGTCCCGGCGACCGGCGCCCCGGCTATCCTGAGATCCTGCGTGAGCTGGATCCGGAGGAGTTCGCCGCCTTCGGCGAAGCCTTCATCGAGGACACCCGCATCCACCGCCAGGGCGCCCCCCTGTTCATCGACAAGATGCCCAACAATTTCCGCCACATCGGCCTGATCCAGCTGATGCTGCCGAACGCGAAGATCATCGATGCCCGGCGCCACCCCATGGCCTGCTGCTTCAGCGGTTTCAAGCAGCTGTTCGCCGAGGGCCAGGAATTCAGCTACGACCTCGACGACGTGGGTCGCTACTACCGGGACTACGTGGAGCTGATGGACCACTGGGACCGGGTCCTGCCCGGCCGTGTGCTGCGGGTGATGCACGAGGACGTGGTGGACGATCTGGAGGGGCAGGTCCGACGCATGCTCGACTTCTGCGGACTGCCGTTCGAGGACACCTGCCTGCGCTACTGGGAAACCGAGCGCAACGTACGCACGCCCAGTTCGGAGCAGGTGCGCCAGCCCATCTTCCGCGACAGCGTCGAGCAATGGCGCCACTTCGAAGTCTACCTGCAGCCGCTACGCGACGCGCTCGGTCCGGAGGTTCTCGCCCGCCACCCCTGATTTGCCCGCCAGCCCTGATCTGAAGGTGTCGCCGGCTGCCGGCAGCGCGATAAATCAGTGTTTCCCACGGCAGATGAAGGGGCCGCTCGCGGCCCGATGACTTCAGTCGTTGTTGCGTCAGGACCCGAGTACGAACTTGCCCACATCCTGCCCAACCGGACTCGGCGCGTACTGAACGCTTCAGGGCGAATGGTTCAGCGCTTCCTCGAAGACGGTTGAAGAGTATCCCGAAGAGCCTCTCAAGGGGGCATGCCGCCGGCAGTGGTCAGGGTGCGGGCGTTCAGCCACCGTGAATAGTGACCGAGCAGGTCGTCGATGATCTGGGCCCGCGAAAGCCCCAGAACGTCGTACTCTTCCGCCGTGAGATTACACCAAGCCTCGGCATACCAGTGACGATGACGGACATCCGCGTCTGGGGTCTCGACCCAGGCAAAGGTCACCATGCGATAGCTACGCAGGCGCACGCCGTAGGCAAAACGCTCACCGTCGGCCTCCTTGATTTCGAGTCTCACCCCCTCATCATCCTGTTCGACGGAGGCCGTGAGGCCGTGCCCGTCCAACTCCTCGCGCACGCTGGCCAGCGCGGGCACGACGGTATCCTCGATGAACTGCCGAGCCGAGCGTCGATCATGATGGCGTACAAGGTGTCCGAGGCGCTGCCGCCAATCGAGGCCAGAGCGCGCCACCGGCAGCGCCGGGCGCAGCAAGCGCCGCTGCTCCGCATGTTCACGCCGCAGCGCGATCATCAGGCCAAAGCACATGGCAATCATGACGAAGGCGAAGGGCAGGGCACTGGCGATGGCCGCCGTCTGTAGCGCACCGAGGCCACCGGCCACCAGCAGCACTGCCGCAACCACCCCCTTGGTAATGGCCCAAAACACCCGGTTCCACAACGGAGGATTGGGGTTCCCGCCAGAAGTGATCATGCCCGTCACCAGCGACCCGGAGTCACTCGAGGTCACGAAGAAGGTCACCACAAGAATGACCGCCAGGAATGAGGTGAGTTCAGACCAGGGCAGCAACTCGAACAGCGCGAACAAGGCCACCGGCATACTGGCATCCACCATGGCCACCAGTTCAGGCGCCGAACCCGAGAGCACTGCGTGAATGGCGGTATCACCGAAGATGGTCATCCAGAGGAATGTGAACAGGGTCGGGACGATCAGCACGCCGATGATGAACTCACGAATGGTCCGGCCACGGGATATACGCGCAATGAACATGCCCACGAACGGCGCCCAGGCGATCCACCAGCCCCAGTAGAACAACGTCCAGTTTCCCATCCACGGAGTCGGCTCGTAGGCGAACTGCCGAAAGCTGAGTTCGAAAATCTCCGACAGGTAGCTGCCGGTGTTCTGAGGGAAGGCACTGAGCAGGAACACGGTCGGCCCCGCCACCAACACGAACAGCAGCAGGCCAGTCGCCAGCACCATGTTGAGCATGGACAGGCGTCGAATACCGGCATCCAGACCCGCTGCCACTGAAGCGGTAGCCAGTAGGGTGATGATCGCAATCAAAATCAGTTGCACGGGCTTCGACGGCTGAATGTCGAACAGATAGTCGAGACCGGCGTTGACCTGCATGGCACCCAAGCCAAGCGAGGTGGCCACACCAAACACCGTCCCGAGCACCGCGAAGATATCCACCAAATCCCCAAGGGGACCGTAGATACGCTGGCCGAGCAGCGGATAGAGCGTCGAGCGGATCGTCAGCGGCAGGCCATGACGGAAGCTGAAATACGCCAGCGCCAGGCCGATGACGATATAGATGCTCCAGGCGTGAACACCCCAGTGCAGGAAGCTCACCCGCATAGCCTCGCGCGCCGCCTCTATCGATTGCGGATCCGTTCCCGGAACCGGCGGATGGGCGAAGTGCAGCAGCGGCTCGGCCACGCCGAAGAACATCAGGCCGATGCCCATGCCAGCGCTGAACAACATGGCGAACCAGGATGGATAACTGTAGTCCGGCATACTGTCGTCCGGCCCGAGCCGCACTTCACCGTAGTGGGAGATGGCCAGGCCAACAGCGAAGATCAGGAAGCCGGCGACCACGAGAACGTAGAACCACCCCAGGTTCTGGACGATCCAAGCCTGCACGGACTGGAAGACATCCGTAGCAGAGACCGTTGCCAAGCCTCCGTAGAGTGCAAATACCACGATCAACACCGCAGACACCCCGAACACTCGAACGGACGTTCCCGCCACCACCGCCGCCCCGTCCTCGGGTGGTGTCGCTTCCGTCATGCAGTTGCCTCCTTCCCGGTGCGTGCCGGACCAAGACCGCGACCGTCCCGCATCTCGATGCGCAAACAACCTGGATCCGTGCTATTGAGTCTGGCCATCCTGCGGCAGCCGTCCGGGATCCGCAAATCCAGGCCCTTCAGGCAGCGGGACTCCAGCGCCTCCCCCATGAGCAAGACCAGCGAGCTGCAGCCACAGATCGGCCTCGGGAAACAGGCGCGGATCGTGGGTGACGACCAGCCGCGTCATGGGCAGTCTGGACAACAGATCACCGATCATGCGGGCCGACGCCGGATCGAGATGCGCCGTGCCCTCGTCGACGAACAAAGCGTCGGGACGCACGTAAAGAGCTCGCGCCAACAGAAGCCGCTGGCGCTGGCCGCCCGACAGCCCGGCTCCCCCCTCACCCATGCGAGTCTGCCAACCCATGGGCAAGCCCGCGATCCATTCATCGAGCCCCACCGCTTGCGCACTGTCCTCGAGCCAGGCCTGATCCGGCTCCGGATCGAAGAACGCCACATTCTCACCCAAGGTGCCGGCGAAGAGGCGATCGTCCTGCAGGACCACTGCCGTCCGCCGCCGCCAGGCGCCGAGCCCCTCCGCTGTCAGCGGTGATCCGTCGATCGCGATCTCCCCTGCAGTGGGCATCAGCAGACCACAGGCAAGCCGTAGCAAAGTGGTCTTGCCACAGCCGGATGGACCGGTGATCACCAGCAGTCCGCCTGCGGGCAGATCGAAGTCGACCCCGGCCAGGACCGGCGGCGCATTCGCCCCATGACTGAAGCCAACTCCCCGAAAGCCGATCGCGGCCCGACCACGCTGCAAAGCAGGCGCCGGAACGGGTCCGGTTTCAGCCTCTGCCTGACCGATCTCGGCCAAGCGCTCGAGATGCAGGCGCAAGAGGCCGAGTTCCGCAGCCCGGTCCACCAGGGTGATCACACGGTCCGTGAACTGACTCTTGAAGCTGACGAAGGCGTAGAGCATGCCCACGGTGAACCCACCGGCGAGCACGGCATGGGCGCCGAGCCAGATCACCACCAGATTCTCCATTCCGAACAGCACGCCGTTGGCGGCATTCAGACTGAGACCGAGTCGACCACTGGCCACCTCCGCATTGACCGTCCGCGCACGCTTGTTCTGCCAATAGGCATGACGGTCCAGTTCACGCCCGAAGGCCTTCAGCGTCTGCACGCAACGCAGGGTTTCGAGGAAGGCGGTCTCCTCCTCCGCTCCAGCGGCGATCAGCGCCTGCTCCCGACGCCGCAGCAGAGGCAGCGTTGCCAGACGCAGCAGGCCATACAACAGCAGTGCCAGCAGCACCACGGCCGTGAGTTGCGGGCTGTAGAGCAGCATGATCGCCAGGGTCGTGAACGCCATGAGGCCATCCACCAGAGCGACCGCAAAGCCTTCCGTGAGCAGACCCTGCACCGGTGCCAGAGAGCCGAAGCGCGACACGATATCGCCGAGATGGCGGCGTTCGAACCAGGGCAGCGGCAAACGCAACAGATGGTGCAGCAGGTTGCTGCCCATCTGGAAACCGATGGCTTCGCCGGCATGCATCACCAAACGGCCGCGAACCCAGGTGACCGCCACCCGCAACAGCGCCAGCAGACCGAATCCCAGCACCAGAATGCCAAGCAGATCGGCATCGTGCTTCACGAGGGCTTCATCGACCACCAGTTGGACATAGAACGGGCTGGCCAGCGCCAGAATCTGCAGAACCAGCGACAGACCGAGCACGACGAGCAGATTGCGGACCAGGCCCGTGGAATGACTCCAGAAGTCCGCCAGACGCATGCGTGCAACCTTGCCGCCGGGCTGGAACTCCGGACCTGGAATCAATTCCAGCGCGACGCCCGTGACGTGATCACCAAGCTCCCGCCATGGAAAGAAGCGCCGACCTCGCGCCGGATCATGGATGGTCAGACCGCGCCAACCCGCCCGCACCGCCACCACGAAGTGATCGAAGTCCCAGTGCAGGATGGCGGGCAGGCGCAACTGACGGAGTTCTTCGGGTTCCAAGCGCAGCGGCCTGGCATGCATGCCCAAGGCTTCGGCGATCTGCATCAGATCCCGCAGGCCCGCGCCCTGCCCCGCCAGACCCGCCTGGGCACGTAATTGCGGCAGATCCATGCTGCGCCCGTGGTGACCCGCCACCATGGCGAGACAGGCCAGGGCGCACTCACTCTGTTCGGACTGCATGATCAAGGGCGTGCGCTGCTGCCCCCCTGCCAGCGCTGCTGAAAGCACTTCAGCGTTCACAGCCGACCCCGCAACGCCAGCATGGGATCGAAGAGCCAATGAATCAGGCGCCGTCGTTCCAGCGCCACATCCGCTTCGAGCGCCATGCCCGCCTGCAGCGGCAAAGCTCGGCCATAGGCCAGGACGACATCGGATTGCGGCCGCACCCGGACCTTGTAGACCGGTTCCTCCGCCTGTCCGGGCGGCGCCACCTGGGCCGGCGTCAGGATGCTTTCGCTGACGCCGACGACTTCTCCCGGCTGACTACCGAAGCGGGCATGGGGAAAGGCGGCATAGCGCAGCCGCACCGACTGACCAGGTTCGATGAATCCCGCCGCCCGGGATGGCACCAGCAGAATGGCCTGCATGCGCGCATCCGGCGCCAACAAGGTCATCAGGGTGCGGCCAGAGCGCACCGCATCACCCGCCTCCACCCCAAGTGCGGCGACCCGCCCTGCCATCGGAGCCCTCAGGACGAAGCGCCATTGCAGACTGATATCGGCCTGTTCCCGCTCGAGCCTGCTCGCTCGATCGTCGAGTTCGTTGAATCGCAAGGTCCTGAGACCGGGCAATGCCGACAGGCGTTCTTCGATACGCGCCTGCTCGTCGGCCAGTTCCAATCGCGCCGACCGCAACTGTTCTAATTGCGACTCGATCTTGAGCCGTTCCCGCTCCACCACGTCGAGTTGCTGACGCGCCACATGGCCACGCTCTCTGAGTCGCAGCAGGGCCCCATGCCGACGCGCCACCAGTTTCGACTCTGCCGCCAGGATCCGTGCCCGGGCATTCAAACCCTCGTCGCGCTCAACGAGCCGGGCCAGCGCGGCTTCGAGGGACGCACCCTCGAGTTCGAAGCGCTTGCGCTCCGTTGCGCGGGTCTCCTGCAGGCGATGCCACTGTGCCGTCAAGGCAGCCAGCGCGCGTTCAGCGCCGCTGCCGCCGGTCACCGCCCCGCGCGGATCGCGTATCTCGAGCAGGACCTGACCGGCGACCACCTGCGCGCCCTCGGCGACCGCCAGGGTATGCACCAGACCGCCCCGGGGTGCCTCCACCACCAGCACGCCACCATCTGGAACCAGGTAGCCGCGGACCCGCTCTGTGCGCGTGAACTCACCCGACCAGAGCAGCACTCCAGTCGCTGCCAGAAAGACCAACAGCAGAGCAAGGATGCCAACGGTCCCAGGCGGACGAGTGAGCAGCAGGTCGCCCCAGAGCCGGCGTCGATTCGCCGCCAGCGCCTGGGCTCGAAATAATGCGGCAGTGTGTGATGCAGCCATGCGCGCCTCCCCGAAGCATGATCTGCTGATCGGGGACACGCCGTCGTGAGGTCATGTCGGGGGATACTGTGCGCCGCTGTCAGGTCGTGCCGTGCGACATCGACGCAGACCAAACATTCAGTCGGCTCCGAAGGCCTCGATGAAGGCGCCGATGCGGCCTGCGTTGGCACCGAGATCACTCTGTCCCACCCGTGACACGGAGCGCAGATCGATGCGACTGCCGGCACCATCGGGGCGAATGCGGACGACCACGTCGTCCTTGAAGCCGTAAAGACTCGTGGTCGCAGTGGCTTCGATACGTCCAGCGTTCGGGTCAGTGGCCACCACTTCCCAGCCAAATTCCGCCGCAAGCTGTTGTGTACGTGCAAAAGCTTCGCTCGGCGCCAGGTCGGTTCGGATCGGCTGCACGAATGGGTAGGCCTCACGCGTGGGTGCAGCAAGCGCTTTTGCATCGTAATCCAAAGGGTTGGCTTCCGCTCCCCGCAGCTCCACCA
>Ga0105055_10008752_pt1 | contig 13110 bp, 9 predicted proteins | sample BON03_FD_78090 | JGI IMG/M metagenome (GOLD analysis project Ga0105055, IMG submission 78090) | Freshwater microbial communities from Lake Bonney liftoff mats and glacier meltwater in Antarctica - BON-03 | ecosystem: Environmental > Aquatic > Freshwater > Ice > Glacier meltwater | place: Lake...
ACTCCAACCCCTACGGCCGTGACGGTCTAGCACACAGTCGCTCTCTCTCCACCGCGCGGCGCGCTTTGCGTGTTGCCTAAGTCGGTGTCGCTTCTTCTATTAACCATTTATAAAAAAAAAAGACCTCTATTAACAATTTATATTGAAAAAAGACCTCTGTGTGGACTCTGTGTGGGTCTCAGCAGCGTCCCCACCCCCATTATTATTGCAAGGGTCGTCCGGGTCCGGGTCTCCGGGTCGTACCCTCCGTTGCATCGGAATCGGGTATTAGTTTTACTCTCAATATAGAGCTACGAGCTACCAGGGTTAACCCAATATAATTGAATTATTCAATATAAAACAAAAACAACCACCGCGAACTCCGAACGAAACACGAGTCGAGAGACACCTTCCCCAACCCCGACCAATTTCCAGCTTTGCCCCTCCTCTTCGCGAAGCCTAAACCCCGCACTCACACCCCCGCCGCCGCCGCGATGCGCCAGCATCCTCGCACCAGCACACAATGTCCACGAGAGAAGAGGCCACGACCACGACACCTGTGGCAGTCAAACCACAAACGACACTCAACAAGCGCAACTCCGGTCAGCGCCGTCGTCACGTCAGCCTCGAGGCGACGCGCAGCGTCGTGCATCCAGCTAGGTCCGCAACCAGCTACCAACTAAGCCAGCTCGTCCCAATGCTCGCATGTAACACCCTCGAGCCGCCGCGAGCCGCCGTTGGAGAGAGGAGCTGAAGGTGGCTGGCCTTCATGCTGCCTGCGGGCCGTCTCCAGCACCGCAGAGCCAGGGCTCCATCCCATCCACGCACCGCCCGCGCATTCACACCGGCAGCTCCCTATGTCAAACCACTTGTCTCGCGCGCGTCGCCCGGCTGCCCCCTCCAGTATATTGTACATGCTCGACCCGCCGTCGACGGGCGCCCGTTTCCATTGTGCAAAGCGCTCCTGCGGGTGGCAAAACAAAGCGCCCCAAGACGCGCCGGGCCGACCATTGTCTCCACCTCGTACCCTGCGTCCCGTGGATAGAGATCACCTGGGGCGAGTCGCCTCACGCGAACCGCGCGAGTGCTGCGAATCGCTGGATGCCTCGCTGTAGCGCCGTGAATCTCACGTCGTCGAGTGGCTGCGCGCCCGCCTCGGCGAGCTCGCGCTGCGCCTCCTCGAGCTCGGAATAGAGCGCCGAGAGCTCTGCAGCCACCTTGGGCCCGCCGCCTGCCGTGGCCGCCGCGGCGAGCGACATCTCGAGCGAGTCGAGCTGCACGCCGGCCGCCGCGGCCTTGGCCTCGAGCCAGGCATCCCAGGTGGCGTGCCACGAGCCGAGGCGCGAGGCGGCCGCCGGCTGCAGCGCGCAGACGGGCACCGAGCACTCGTGCGGTGGCCAGAGCACCGCACCGTCGCGCTGCACGAGCTTGACGTCGGCCATGCCGGGCAGCTCGGCTGGGTGCTTGCCCTTTGCGCGCAGGGCCGGGTGCGCGCCCCACTGCGGCGCGTGCTCGGGCAGGTCGCGCGGCTCGGTGGCTACGACGAGGCCGCGCGGCAGCTGGCCGAGGACGCCGAGGCCTCCGTCGGGAAGCGTCACGTAGGCGCCGGGTAGCGGCAGCTTGTGCTCGACGAAGGGCGAGGAGCGGACGGCCCCGCCCTCCTGGTAAAGCACCGCGATCACCTTTGCGTCGCGCACGAGGATCTTATAGTTGAGCTGGGCGCCCGTGGCGTCGACCTCAAAGGCGCAGCACGCCGCGTCGTCGAGGCCAACGTCGGAACCCGTCAGGTTGAGCACGTCGATGGCCACCTCGTCGCGCAAATCCGAAAAATAAAGCTGAACGATGTTGTGCGTCGCCTCGTCAATCTCCTGCGTAAACAGCTCAAGCGGCGTCTCGGCGAACACCTGTTTGCGCGCCACGGGATCCGCGCGACACCGGACCGGCCCGTCAGTCGTGTGCTCGACGCGCATCGCGCCGACGCCCGCGGCAAAGGATATATCGTAATCGGCGAGCGAGAGCCCCTCGGGCAGGATCTGCACCGGCTCGACGGGCGCGCCGTTCTCGCCCCCCGCGTAGCGTACGACAAAAATCTCGCCAGCGCTGCCGTTTGGCAGCGCCTCGGCCGCCTCCTCGGCACTGAGCAGCCGCACCATCGAGCCGAGTAGCCGGAGAGGCAGCTTGACCTCCGAGTTGGAGCGCGCGCGGAAGGCGATCATCGGGTCCTCCGACGCGGGCAGCATGGAAATGCCGTTGCGGTCAACGAGCTTCTCGAGCGTCACCACCAGCCCAGACGATATCCCGCTCGCGCCGCGCGGCGCCGTGCGGATCGGCGCGTCGATCCGACCGAACGTCACGCCCGTGATGCGCGCGAGCGGGCCCGAGGCGCGCTTGGCCGCGGCATGCGCCTGCATCGCGGCGGCGGGCAAGCCGGCAGCGGCCATCGCAGGCGCCGCCTCGCAGAAGCGACAGAGCCGCCCGTTGAGGACCGCCTCGAGCTGCACGCAAAGCGCCGAGCCCTGACGATATATGGGGCGCAGCGCCTCGTCCGAGTTGTCGCGAAACTTCTTGCGCTCCTGCATGTGCCGCTCCTGCAGCCGCCGCTTGCGTTCCTCAAACTCGGCCGAGAGGCGCGCCTGCCGCTGCCTCCAGTCGGCCTCAGCCACCGCCTGCTGCTCCTCCCACGACGAGACGCTCTTGAGCAGCTCGGCGGGCAGCTTGAGCGCCTCCTGCGCCGCCGCCTGCGCCGCAGCGATGGACGCCGCGATGGAAGCCAGGCGTGCTGCCTCGCCCGCGGCCTGCTCCGCCCTCTCGGCCGCCGCCTCAGCCCCGAGCTCCGACTGATCGTGCTCCTCGTCCATGTCGTCGTCCTCCTCACCATCCCCCTCCCCCTCGGACTCCTCGTCGTGCTGCTCATCGTCCTCGTCGAGCGCGCGAGCAACCGCGGCCGCCTCGCCCGCTTCGGAAGCCTCGTCGCGGGTGCGCTTCAGCGTGGTGCGCGTGGCCGGGCCGACGATGCGGCCGAGCCAGCGCATCATCGGCAGGCGGCCCAGCTTTGGAAGCGCTATCCTCAAGAGGTGGAGCGGCAGGCCAGCAAGCATAAGCAGCGCTGGACGCAGGTGACTCGCCATGGCTGCGCCAGAACCGCGGGCAGACGCTGCGGCTACAGCGGCGGCGGCGGCAGCAAGCTCCCTTTGCGCTTCGGCGCGCTCGCTGTCGTTGGCATCCGCGACTGCGAGCGCCGTCTCGAGCTCCGTCAGGCGCCGCTGCATCCCCTCGCACACCTTTGAGGTGGTATCAAGCTGCTGGTCGCGCTCTGCGGGAGGACAGCGGGGCAATACAGGGCAGGGTTAGCTTTCAGGAACCGTCCAAAGGCGCACGGCCCAGACACAGGCGCACGAGGCGGCGGGCGCGACGGGCGTGAGCGCAGCGTGAGCGTACCAGCGAGCTTGCGCCCGACGTCCTCCAGGGTTTTGAAGAGCGTCGACATGACCTCGTCGCCGCCGCCGCCGCAGGCTGACTGTGGCTGAGCAGCAGCAGACGGCCCACCGTCGAAGAAGCGGTTGGCCGCGGCCGCCACGTCGCCTCCCGTCTGGTTCAGCAGCGCCTGCAGCACGTCGTCAGTCGGCCCGTCCCCTAGGATGGCGCGGAGCTCTTGCAGCATGCTCGAGCTGCGCGGCGGGCGCTGGGACGGACGCAGTGGACGTAAGGGCGAGACTTGTTCTTGATTTTTTGCCAATACCGGCGGGGGGCCTGTTCGCCGCCGTCAGTTACTTCGCCGCCCTGCCCTGCCCCAGCGCCAACCTCACCTCGCGCTAGCTCAACAGCGCCGGCAGCTTCCATGACGCGAACCCTTGCACTCATCTGCCCTGCGGCGGTGAAGGCCGGGCGCGCCGACGCGATCGAGCAAACGCTGCGCAGCGAGTCCTACGCCGTGCTGGCCCGCACCGTAACCGTGCTCACCGCGGTTCAGGCTGCTGAGCTCTACGAGTGAGTCGGCCATTTAGGAGTCTCAGAAACGGACGCGGCGTGGGGCAGTGGTGGGGTTTGGGCCCTGCGCGTGGCGGCGCACACGCACGCGCCACGGAAGACACGCTCTCGCGATTGGAGCGGCCTTTTTATGTGTGCTGCCCCGATGTTGGTTGTGTGCCCCGACCGAGCGCCTGCCCCCCCCTCTCTCCCCGACGCGCGCAGGTCGATCGAGGGCGAGGCGCACTTTACGGCGCTCTGCCAGTACATGTCCTCGGGCCCGATTGTCGCGCTCGCCCTCGAGAAGGCGGACGCGTGCGGCGCGCTGCAGGAAAGCGCCTCCGTGCTGGTGGCCAAGTTCGGCTCAGGCGCCGAGCTCATCAAGCCCACAATGCATGCCTCGGCGGACGCACGCGCAGCCCACACCGAGCTCAAGCTTTTCTTTCCGCGCACCTTCAAGCGCGACTCGACCGTGGCCATCGCGCCCGCCGGCGACGCCATCTTCGCCGCGGCGATGAAGGAGGGTTTCCTCGCGCTGGCGACGAGGGAGGTCTCCTTCACGCCCGAGCAGGCGGCCATCCTCGCGGCCGGCTCGGCCGACCCGGCGGCCGATGTTGCCGCGCTGACCGCCGGCCCGCTGGTGGCCACGCTGCTCGAGCGCCCCTTCGCCGTCGAGGCGCTGAGCGAGCTGCGCAGCGCCACGACGGTCCACGTGTCGAGCTCGCCCACGGCGGCGCTGACCGAGGCGGCGGGCCTCTTCGGCGCCGAGGCGGCCGCGGTACAGACCACCTTCGCCTTCGTCAAGCCCGACGCCTTCGAGCGCGCCGCCTCGGTGCTGGCCATCGCCGAAGCGAGCGGCTTCTCGGTCCTCGCCTCCACCTCGCTAACGTTGACCAAGGCGCAGGCGGCCGCCTTTTACGCAGAGCACGAGGGCAAACCCTTTTACGACGACCTCGTCGCCTTTATGACCTCGGGCCCCGCGCTCGCTATGGTGCTGCAGCGCCCGTGCGCCATCGCCGCCTGGCGCTCGCTCCTCGGGCCGACCAACTCGGACACGGCGCGCGCCGACGCGCCCCTCTCGCTGCGCGCTTGCTTCGGCACCGACGGGAGGAAGAACGCCTGCCACGGCTCCGACTCGGCCGCCTCGGCCGCGCGCGAGGCGGGCTTCTTCTTCCCGCAGCTCGACCAGATGCAGACCACCCTCGCGCTGCTCACGCCTGACGGCGCCGCCGCACTCGACGCCGCCCTCGCCACCGCCGCGCGCGCAGGCCTCGCCGTGACCAACCTGGCGGCCACCACGCTCTCCGCCTCGCGCGCCGCCGACCTGCTCCGCCTGCTCGGCGACGAGGCGCCGCCGCCCGCGCCCGCCGCCGCGCCGCCCGCTCCGCTCATCTCTGCCGTTTGCCCCGGCGTCGCAGTGCAGCTCTACAACCCGAGCGCGGCCGACATCCCCCTCGACGGTTACACGCTCGTCGCGGGCGCCCACGTGGCCTCGCTCGCCGGCAAGGTTGCGCCCACGCGCGGCGTCTTCGTTGCCTATGACGGCGACGCGGCGCCGCTCGGGCTGCCGGCGAGCGAGATGCACAAGACGCGGTGCGCGCTGGGCGCGAACTCGCTCGCGCTGCTCAAGGACGGCGTCGCGCTCGACCTGGTCGGCAGCCTGGACGCCGGCGCCTCGTCCAAGCCGTGGGCCGTCGCGGGCGTGCCGCGCGCCGCCGCGCTGCACACCCTCGTGCGCAAGGCGGCCGTTGCGATGGGCAACGCGAGCCCGTGGGGCGACGCGGCGCTCTCGTCGCAGGGCGTCTCGGCGGCGAGCTCCGAGTGGGAGCTGCTGCCCAAGGGCTCGCTCGGCGCCCACTCGGGCTGGTCGCTCGCCGACGCGGGCTCGCGCGCCGCGTGGGCGCCCGCGCCGCCGCCCGCCGGCTCGCACGAGGCCGCGGTGGCCCACCTGACGTCTGGCCCGGTGACGGCCATCGCGCTGAGCGGCAAGGGCGCCGTCGCTAGGTGGAGCGCGCTGATGGGGCCCACCAACCCGCTCGAGGCCAAGGTGCGGAGCCCCGGCTGCCTGCGCGCGCGCTTCGGCGCCGACGCGACGCAGCTCGTCGGCTACGCCTTCGCCTCGGCCGAGGCCGTCAAGTTCTTCTTCCCCGCCACCGCGCGCACCACGCTGCCCGACGCCAAGGAGGTCAAGGCGTACGTGCAGCAGGCGCTGATGCCGACGCTCTCCGCCGGCCTCGTCGAGCTCTGCCAGGCCAAGCCGGCCAACCCGACCGAGTGGCTTGCCAATTGGCTCGTCGCTAACAACCCAACCACGCCCGCGGTCTACTGAGGAAGCGGGACACGCCGGCGTAGGAGCCAGGCTTGAGGCCGATGGCAGAGGGAGGCGCCGGGCCGGGCCGCCATCCCCGAGCAGGGAGTGTGAGAGCTTGTTGGGGCAGCGAGGCGGGCCGTGAAGAGTTGCGGATCTCTTCCTCGCGCTTGTGGCGGTCGGCCTCGGGGCTCCCGCGGGGCTTGTCGTTTGTGTGTGGTTGCCGCGTGCTGTGCCTGGTGCTGCTGCTGGTTTGTCCACAGGGACGGCGATGGCCAGGACGGATGGCGGCATAATTGAGATTGAGGATTGAGGATGAGGAGCATATTTTGTGTGTGTGTGGGCGCCTGAATTTGATAGCAAGAGCAAGAGTAAGAGTCCGAATTGAGTTGTTACCCAAAATTCGGCTGTCGGCTGGCCACACGTGTGTGCTGGTGCTGGTGTATACAAGTTTTGCTTATATAAACCTGAGCCTTGGCCTTGAGCCTATTTCTATTTCTGAACGAAACCCAGAAAACACTCCTCCTTCTCCTACCTACCCATACGTACCCGCCTACGGCTACGGGTTAACCCCGAAACATGAAGCCGACCGCCGACCGTTATTGGTTCGGTTCTGCTCGAAATCACTCGAATAATTTTGATAATTGGCTGTATTTTTTTGTCATAATGGCCCTTCGCTCGCCCTTCGCTTGTGAATTGTGCATTAGCATGTATAGCATTAAATGATTTGCATTATTGAACTACTTATTGTTCAGATAGCTGGAGACGATGCGCGTCGCAGTCGCAGAGGCAGAGGCAGAGAGGGAGAAACGAGACGGAACACGACATGTACATGTATACATGTTCATCGTCATCATCATTCATCATCTTCATCTGACCCACCACCCATCACTGCTCTGCTGCACCACACTACCACACCCGACGACCACGACACGACACCCATTCCCCACACAACTTGTAGTAACTATACACTAAACGAACGAAATACGAACTACAAGGCACATTAACACTAGGGCTAACTTGAGCCAGAAGAGGCTCTCGTAACTATACGAACGAAATACGAAATGCAAGGCACACTAACACTAATACTAGGGCTAACCCGAGCCAGAAGAGGCTCTCGTAACTATACGAACGAAATACAAGGCACACTAGTGACACTAACACTAAGGTTAACCCGAACCCGAGCCAGAAGAGGCTCTAGTCTCTCTGGTCCTGGTCTGCCAGCTGCCAGAGCCAGAGGGATACTACTATAACTAAGGGCTAAGGCTATAAGGGGGTATACGTATAGCAGGATAGGGATAGCACCCGTCACGGGCTAAGGCTAAGGCTACGAGGGATAGCTGACTGCTCCCACAAACAGAAACATACCCGTAGGGACGAGGGGAGGGGGGGACTACTCAAACGGCTTCCAGTCTTACGACTGGTGGCTGGCGGCTGGGGGGAGAGGCATGCCACGCACCGCAAGCGCGTGCCGTCAGTCACGCGGATCCCACGTTCCAAATATAACGAGCAGAAATCAGCATGGGGGGGCGCCGAGCACGCGCCGCTTCTACAACGGTGCCGCCGCGCTCAACTGCGACGGCGGTGTCTGGGGCTCGTCTGATGAAACGCGGGCCTGCTCCACCGCCTCCGCCTGCGTCCCCCCCGCCCATTCCTGCACGGCCGCCTGCCGCAAGGGAGTCTCCTCGGCCAGGGGCGCAACAGTGGCTTGGGCCGCCGGCGCCTCGCCCTCATCCGCGCGAGGCGTGGCAGGCGCTGTGGCGGCTCGCGGGCTAGGCAGCGGGTCGATCAGATCCATCGGGCCACCCATGTGCAGCCCTGTGCTGAGCGCGATCAGGGCGAAGGCCGGCAGCAGCGCCAGCACGACGCCGCCTCCGAACGCCGCCAAGCCGCCTGGAAGCCGCACCGGCTCTACAGCCGCCGATGGCACAGGCTCCGGCGGTGCGTCGGGCACCAGCACCACTGCCCGACCCCGGCTCAGCTTGGGTGCTGGCGCGGGTTCGGCGCTGAGCAACGCGACGCGCGCCTCGAGCCTGCCCACCGTCTCTAGCTGGTCCTGCGCAGCAAGGCTCTCGGCGGCGGCCACGGCGGCGGCGGCGGCGGCGGCGGCGGAGAGGGTGATGGCGGGCCCGGCGGTGTAGGTGAGGATGGCGGCGGCGACGGCGGCGGCACCGAATGTGGCGGTGGTGCCGGCAGCGCCTCCGAGCTTCCCACCGGTGACCGTTGCCCACGCAGCTGCGCCGAGTCTCACCAGCACAGCGGCCGTCCCGCGCAGAGCCGCTGGCTGTCCAGCACCGAGTGCGGCGGGGCGAGCCTCGCGCCCGCTCCTCGTTTCCGTGGGAGCAAAGCCTCCAACGGCCGCTGCCCATAGCCGAGGCCCGCCCCTTTGCGTCACGCCGTGGCCAACCGCTTCCGACTCGTACAAGGCAGCGTCTGAAGCCGTCGTCGGTGCTTCACCGTCGGCGCTGCTGGGCAGCCGTGGCGCTGCCGCCTTGACCACCTCACTAGCGAGGACCGACGCCCAGGCCCAAACAGAGAGACTTACGTCTTTGGCATTGGCCGCCGCCTGCTCGGCCCGGAGCTTGGACTGGGCCCCGGCCTCCTGCTGTCCACGCATGCGCTCCGCTTCCGCCAGCTCTGCGTCTGCTGCGGCCACCCGCGCCACCGCAGCTGCCAGCATGGCCTGCCGCCTCGCCTTTGCGACCGCAGCCTGAGATTGAACGCCACGCGGTGAGATTTGAGGGAACCAAGGCTCGTCGCCGAATAGTGTCGCTCGGAGGGGAGGTGCCCGCAATGGCGCGTAGTTGCCTGGCCTGAACTGCAAGCCGTGAGCCAAGATCACGCAGAGAGCCAGCATAGGGATATGTATCGTCGTGAGCCAATGACGCCCGGGTCGTTGGCGGGCTGCAGTTCGCAGTTGTAGTAAGTTTGGACTTGAACTGGCGCGAACGGGGTGCTGTGAATAGAAACCTTAAGACTCCCTAAGGTTTCTATTCACAGCGCCCGGATTCGCGCCAACCATAACGTCAGAATGGCGGCAGCAACTTCGATTATGCGGAGCACATTGGCGGGCATGCCGTACGCGGAAATTCTCGCAGCAGGGCGGGCCGCCACTCTTCAGCCGATTGCTAACGTGTGGTGCATCGGCAGAAACTACGCGGCGCACGCCAAAGAGGTCGGCTACTGTGCCTTACCCTGACGGCGTTATTTAATATGGCTGCGCCAGTGCACAGCCCTTACACGCTCCTGCGACCCGTCCGTGTGTGTTTGCGCAGCTTGGGAATGCCGTCCCTTCGGAGGAGCCGGTCCTGTTCCTGAAGTCATCGTCGAGCGTCTCTCAGCTCTGCTCCGGCAGCGCTCTCGCGTCGCAGCAGCCAGGCACGCCGCTAGCCACGGAGCAGATCCACTACGAGGCGGAGCTCGTCCTCCTCGTCGGTAAACACGTCGCTCGCGGCGAGCTCGGCGTGGGGACGGAGCTCGGATGCCTGAGCGCCGTCGGTCTTGGCCTTGACCTCACGCGTCGAGGCAAGCAGTCCCAGCTCAAGCGCGATGGTCTTCCGTGGGCCGTCGCAAAGGCCTTTGAGGGCTCGGCGATGCTCACGACGTTTGTGCCGTCGACTTCCCTCGCGGAAGACGACCTGGCCAAGATATCCTTCGAGCTCAGCATCAACGACGAGGCGCGCCGCCGCCAGCCCGCCGCCCGCCGCCGCCGCCCCGGCTGCGACTGCACGGCAAGAGCACGCCGCCATGGCCGGGCAACTCAGCGCGGAGATGCTCCTCCCATGCGCAGGTGAAGCAGACGGGCCACGTGAGCCAGATGCTCTTTGACATCCCGTTCCAGCTCCGATACGTCAACAACCTCGTCCCGCTGCTACCAGGCGAGAAGCGTGTCTCCCTTGATTTCATATTATATGAGCTTCCCAGCGACAGGGGGCATCATCGATTCATGAACTGACCAGCGACAGGGGGCCGATGACGAGCGTCGCGCCGGGCCGAGCAGGGGCCTTCTCTTCCCTGTTCAACTCACCCGCCGCTGCTCTTGTGCCGCAGGAGACCTCATCTTCACCGGGACGCCAGAGGGCGTCGGCCCCATCTCGCGTGGGGACATTGTGCGTATGCGCATCCTCAGCCCCGAGAGGCTGGCCGAGCTGGATGTCTCGGCTCCGGTTTGAATCACGGCAGTGTGTGCTCCTCTATGCCGGCAAGCCCCGAAGGCGGCAGCGAGCGCCACGGGTGTCACGAAAGTCTCGAGAGCTGAGCTCCCAGACTCCCAGCCCTGAGTTGAGTTTGCGGCGCAGACTGCGGCCCGCGGGTACGGTGGCGTATGGCGAGATGCCAAGAAACCGCGGTTCCCCGCGGGGTTGCACCGAAATACCGCGAGATGCGAGATGCAACGATACACCGCGCAGTGAGGTTGCAGGAAGACCTGTCGACTGTCGAGATCGTGTGTGTGTGTGTGTGTGTGTGTGTGTGTGTGTGTGTGCATGTTGTTGTATATTGATGAGCCCACCCCTGGAGTGTATTTTTGGCCATATCCCGTTTTCGAGGCGGTGGGGTACCGTGGTACAGTGAGATACAGCGGGATACAGCTAGATACAGCTAGAATACAGCTAGATACGTACGGATACAGCTAGATAACTGGTAACTGGATACAATATGGGATACAGCGGGATACATACAGTGGATCTGCTGCAAAATTGCTAGATATAGATCGATACAGGGATACACCCGGGCAGATGAAATACAGGCAGGATCTCCCAAAAATACACGCCAGGGGAGGGCTATCTGGCTATTGATGTTTATTACATGGGGCTTGCTTGGATGAAAGCTCATGTAGCATTGAGGGATGATGCTACATGCTGCTACATTATATACCACACAAAATGCTACAAAATCTATAGGGTACATTTTGGTATTTAAACAATTTAAACATAGTTTTCACAGCCCGAGGCAAAAGGGCGAGGACCAGCCAGCAGCACCACCAGTATTACTACCTCCCACGACAGCAGCCAGAAGAGCATACATACCGTACGTATACTCATCAAACACACAAGAGTCACACTCACGCATCACTCGATCTGCTACCCTCCCTGAGCGGCTCCCCTGCCTCACGCCGCGGGCGTTGCCTTTTTGGGAAAGTTTTGTTTTAGTTTTAGGGCTAACTTAAAGTGGTTTATTAGTACCGTAGCATCTGAGGGAGGCTTCTTTTATCGGGAGGACACGGTGGGGGTTTTCCTCTGGAACCAAGCACCTTTTAAAATATTCTCCTTCTCCCAATAAAAATACATATCCTAAATGAAAAAAAACTATCCAATAACAATAAGCACGTACACATATCACATGTATCACCTGTATCACAACACACCACAGCAAAACACCTACACAAACAAAAACAAATCACTGGACATTACTTGACATTTGACAGGTATGCAAGGCGCTGCGGCGCGCTGCTCTGGCTCTGGCGTGTGTGCCGTTCATCACTGCCCCCCTGGCGCTTGCACCGTTGGCGTACCTTGCATGGTAACGGCGGCGGCGGGGTGGTCGGCGGAGAAGCGTTCCTCGTCAGGGGTAAGTCCGAACCCTCCAGCCATGGAGGTGAGGACGGGGTGGGGCTCCGTGCCCGCCGGGTTGCTCGCGATGAGCTCGTCTGTGCGCGGGGGCCGCACATGATCCTGCTCGATGCTGTTCCGCTCGGCCTGCGGCACATGGGCCTGCGCCGTCGCCTGGGGCACCACCTCCGCCGCCGCCACCGGAACAGCCTCCGCCGCATTCGCCGATGTGGATAGCCATCTGCCGCCATGGTTCTCTTCGCTGCGGCCGCCGTCCTGGCCGGCCTGGGCGGCCAGGTAGCCGAAGACCGGGTGGCCGTTGCTCGCGAGCGCGACCGAGGCGAGGTCGCCCATCGCCTCGTGCATGCCGCCGCCCTCCTGGTGCATCACCATCAGGCCGAGAAGCGGATGGCCGTCCGCCGCGAGCGCGACGCCCGCCGCGTCGCCCATCTTGCCGTTGCCGCGCTCGTCCTCCTCGTGGTAGCGGTCCTCGCGCTCGTTGTGGTTGTAGTCGCCGTCGCGGTCCCACTCGCCGTCGCGGTCCCACTCGTCGTCGTTGCGCCACTCGTCACCCTGGTACTCCTCGGGCTGCTGGTCGTCCTGACGCTGGTACTCGGACTCTCCGCGGTACTGGTTGCCCATGCCGTTGTTGTTGCCACCTCCGCCCAAGGCTCCTCCCATCATCGCGCCGAACATCCCGCCCAGCTTCTTCTCGGCCGGCGCGCTGGCCCCCGCAAGCACAGATGTCTCGGCGGTGGCGGGCACGCTCGTCGGGGCATTGGCGTCTTTGGGCTCGGCCTCCTGGACACGGCGACGAAGATCGAGGTTTTGTTCGAGATCGTGGTGCTCGACGTGCACGACGTGGACGGTTGGAGCAGGCTGCCCCTCCACAGTGGGATGGAGTACGACGGAGTGCGCGCGGGGGTCTAGGTCGTCGGGTCGGATCGGTGCGCCGACCGCGAGACCGACCAGAGCTGCGAAAGCGCAAAGTTTCATGTTGGAGTTTGTAAGGAAGATATGTTTATAATTACTACAAAGCGAGCTCCTCCTTGACTTTGTTCAAAAATAGACGTGTCTATTTTTTAACAGCGTAGGTTAATATAACCTCTGCTCTAGCGACATCCCAATTGATATCCCCTTAGCAGTAGAAGGATAACTTCTAACTACTACTGTTATTTTTTTTTTTTTTTTTTTTTTTTTTTTTTTTTAATATTTTTTAATCAACAAGAACCTAATCTCTCTCTCACACAGCAAACACACACTCGCCGCGCAACGCACACAGCGCAAGCGCTGAGGGTACCGACCCTG
>Ga0105055_10008755_pt1 | contig 13104 bp, 9 predicted proteins | sample BON03_FD_78090 | JGI IMG/M metagenome (GOLD analysis project Ga0105055, IMG submission 78090) | Freshwater microbial communities from Lake Bonney liftoff mats and glacier meltwater in Antarctica - BON-03 | ecosystem: Environmental > Aquatic > Freshwater > Ice > Glacier meltwater | place: Lake...
ATACATGCCCCAACGATCTATCCCAACGCGAGATGATTGATGTCCAAAGAGAACTGTCCCGGCTCGGCTTCGAGCCAGGTCCAGCAGATGGTATGGCAGGGGCGAAAACGATGGAGGCCATCAAAACGTTTCAGGAAGGCTGCCGGTGTCTGGATTCCCTACCTCCAGGCTGCGTTTCTGAGGAACTTCTGGCCACAGTCAAAGCAACGAGGATAACCTGTGATGATTCAGATCGCTGTGCATTAAGGCTTGAAACCCTCACAGGGGATTTCAGTTGGTTTTTCGATGCCTTCAGACCCATCATTCACGAGGATCCAGCCCCAATAAGTGTAACAGTCAACCCAGGACACGTGGTTGACAATCCCGTAACACTCGCCCCTGGCGAGCGCGCAACCCTAACGTTGGACGAGGCCTGTACTGCTGAGCCTGGCGATCTAAGCTGCTGCGAAGCAGAATACGAAAAATCTATCGCACTCTGCGAGGCACCTGGCGAGTCGCAACCTGGCGAACAGCGGTGTAATAAGTCAGCGATAAATGACGACTACAATGACTGCATCAATGCAGCACAACGCCGCAAAGCTGGAACCGGGGTTTATACCGAGCAACCCCTTAAGCCACTGCAAGGCAGGGCTTCAGGTGGTGGTGCGGGTGTTCCAGGCAGTACCGCGCCACCAGAAGAGCACTGAGCATGAGCACTGAGGAGAAAGGTGTCAATCTTCCAGCATCATGCCTATTTCGTTGCGCTCGTAGACAACGGCAAATGTGCGCAAATCACGACATGGCGCCTCGGTGGCGTGTATTAATTTCCCGTCCGCGAGGGAGAATTCGTATTGGTGCAATTGACAACGAAGAACGCCGCCGTCGATCGCAGCATTGGCCAAGGGATGGGAGCCATGCGGGCAATGCGCTTCAAATATCAAATATTCACCCAGGTGTTCCACTAACAGCAGTTGTAGGCTATCGATTTTAAATTGTCGCGAATATCCATTGTGCAAATTGATCAGTTTTTCAAGCGGGAAGAAGCGCATGACTGTGGGCCGTTTTACAGCTGATCGATGATTTTTTTGACCGCAGCAAATGCCGTTATTTCCTGATTCTTCACCGCCTGCTCAAGCGTGGGCAACAAGGATTTCACTTTGGCGTTTTGCGATAGCTTCATCAACAAAACCTCCTTCAGCAACTGATGCATCCAATCAAGATTCTGCCGCGTGCGCTTTGCTATGAACGCTTCCCGCACTATCGCCTCCGCGTGATACTCAAGCATCATCGCCCAAACAGTATCAATATTGACATTACTCAAGGCCGAGCAGGTCAGAACCCTGGGCGTCCAGAAACTGTTGTGGCGCAACAGGCTCATGGCACTGCTGTATTGCCGCTGCGTCATGATCGCCAATTGCTCGCTGTCGCCGTCCGCCTTATTGATGACCAGAGCATCGGCCAACTCTATAATGCCCTTCTTGATACCCTGCAGTTCATCACCGCCACCGGGCAGCATCAGAACCATGAAGAAGTCCACCATGCCCGCCACCTGGTACTCAGACTGGCCAACCCCAACAGTCTCAACCAAGATCACATCGTAGCCTGCCGCCTCGCATAACAGCATGGTTTCGCGGGTCTTCTGCGCAACACCGCCGAGCGCTCCCGCAGCGGGCGTAGGCCTGATAAACGCTTCCTCGCGGCGCGACAGTTCTTCCATGCGCGTCTTGTCGCCCAGTATGGAGCCGCCAGCTATCGGCGAGCTAGGGTCAACCGCAAGCACGGCCACACGCTTGCCCTGCTCTATAAGGTAGAGCCCGAATGTCTCGATAAACGTCGATTTGCCGACACCGGGCACGCCGGTGATGCCAATGCGGATGCTGTTACCGCTGTGCGGTAAAACCTGCTCAAGAATGTCCTGCGCCTGCAGGCGATGCGTATCGAGCGTACTCTCAACCGTCGTGATCGCCTTCGCCAGAGCGCGCCGGTTGCCGGTTAAGAGTTCTTGCAGATTAAATTTCATCATCACGTGTAAACTTTATTTATTTCAAAATTAGTGAGTCGCAACATAGTAGATCGAGCGAATCGATCCGCTGCGGTTGTGCGCTTTTCACTTCTGGACACGCCATGAACCCATCCGTGGGGGCTCACTGCGGCCGTCCTGGCCGCAGACGGTCCAGAACTGAAAAGCGCGCAACCACGGCTCCAACCATTACTGCGAACCGGATTTTGCTTAGACCTTGCTTCGATAGAGAGGTGTGGCGGCACCTGTAATCGTTTCAGGGCCGTGGCGAGGCATGGATGCCGGGGGCGGCCATCCGCAGGCCGAGCCCCCATGGATGGGTTCACGGGGTGTCCTGAGACGATTACAGGTCTTGCCGCGCCTCGGGCCGCCATACCATACCGTCAGCCCTACAAAATACAGATCAGAGTCACCGAAGTTGTCAATGCCATCAACCCTGCGCGTCCTTCACCGCCTCAAGCACTTCCCGCGCACACTGCGGAATCGGCGTGCCCGGCCCAAAGATACATTTCACACCGGCTTTGTAGAGAAAGTCGTAATCCTGCCGGGGTATAACGCCACCCGCAATCACCACAATCTCCTCGGCGCCCTGTTTCTTAAGCTCCGCTACCAACTCCGGCACCAGCGTTTTATGACCCGCCGCCGGCGACGAACAACCAACCACATGGACGTCATTTTCAATGGCCTGACGCGCCACTTCTTCAGGTGTGGAAAACATGGGCGACAGATCAATATCAAAGCCAACGTCAGCAAAGGCCGTCGCCACGACCTTGGCGCCTCGATCGTGACCGTCCTGCCCCATTTTGCATACCAGCATGCGCGGTCTGCGACCGTACCGTTCGACAAATGTGTCGATATCCTTACTGATATCCTGCCAGTTCTGGTCTTGCTCGAAGGCCGCACCATAGACGCCTGAGACCGTCTGAGTCTGCGCTTTGAAGCGACCAAACTCGCGTTCCATGGCAGTCGAGATCTCCCCCACTGTGGCGCGTCGACGCATGGCTTCGACGGCGAGTGTCAGCAAATTGCCGTCACCGCTGACGGCGCACTGGTAGATATCTTCCAATGCTGCCTCGACAGATTTTTCATCGCGCTTGCTGCGAATATCGGCAAGGCGGGCTAACTGTGATGTACGCACGGCCGCGTTATCGATGTCGAGAATTTCCACATTCCCATCGTCCTCAACACGGTATTTGTTGACGCCGACGATAACATCTTCACCACGGTCGATGCGCGCCTGCTTTTTGGCGGCCGCTTCCTCGATACGCATTTTGGGCATGCCGGTCTCGATGGCCTTGGCCATACCGCCGGCGGCCTCCACTTCCTCGATCAGTTCCCACGCCTTATCCGCAATATCCTGCGTCAGGCTCTCCATCATGTAGGAGCCACCCCAGGGATCAACCACGCGTGTGATACCGGTTTCTTCCTGAATGATCAGCTGCGTGTTGCGCGCGATACGAGCGGAAAATTCGGTCGGCAGCGCAATGGCTTCATCCAGCGCGTTGGTATGCAGCGACTGGGTGCCTCCGAACACGGCAGCCATGGCTTCGATGGTCGTGCGTACCACATTATTGTAAGGATCCTGTTCCGTCAGCGACCAGCCGGACGTTGGACTGTGTGTGCGCAGCATTGAACTCTTCGGATTCTGCGGGTCGAACTCAGCCACGATGCGAGTCCACAGCAGACGCGCGGCGCGCATCTTGGCGATCTCCATATAGAAGTTCATGCCGATGCCCCAGAAGAAAGACAGGCGCGGTGCGAAATCATCAATGCCAAGGCCCGCGGCGATGGCGGTACGAATGTACTCCTTACCATCGGCCAGCGTATACGCCAGCTCCAGTGCCGCGTTAGCTCCAGCTTCCTGTATATGGTATCCGGAAATGGAAATGCTATTGAAGCGTGGCATATTCGAGGAACAGTAGGCGATGATATCGCCGATAATTTTCATGCTGGGCTTGGGCGGATAAATGTAGGTGTTACGCACCATAAACTCTTTGAGAATATCGTTCTGGATGGTGCCCGTCAGATCTTTCTGCGCTACGCCCTGCTCTTCAGCCGCTACAATATACCCTGCCAGTACCGGCAAAACGGCGCCATTCATCGTCATGGAAACAGATACCTGATCGAGCGGAATACCGTCGAAAAGAATCTTCATATCTTCTACGGAATCGATGGCTACGCCGGCCTTGCCGACATCACCTGTAACGCGAGGATGGTCAGAGTCGTAGCCACGGTGGGTCGCCAAATCGAATGCGACGGAGACGCCCTGCCCGCCAGCAGCAAGTGCCTTGCGATAAAAAGCGTTGGATGCCTCAGCGGTAGAGAAACCCGCGTACTGCCGGATAGTCCAGGGACGACCGGTATACATAGTAGCCTGCGGGCCGCGCACATAGGGCGACATCCCCGGCATGGTATCGGTGTACTCCAGCGATGTCACATCCGCAGCGGTGTAAAGCGGCTTTATCGAAATATCCTCGGCGGTTTCCCACACGAGCTCATCGGGGCTTTTGCCCTTGGACTGCTTGGTGGCGAGCGCCTTCCAGTTCTCGGGCGTCGCAGTGTCCTTGTCATAAATCTTGTCACTCATGCGCAAGTTCTCAGTGGCCATCGCCAGGCTGGTTGATCTCGATCAGTACGCCATCGCAGCTTTTAGGGTGAATGAAAATAACGCGCGCTCCGTGTGCGCCCGGTGTCGGCTCATCGGCAAGAAACTGATAGCCCTTCTCCCGCAGTCTGGCGACATCCGCATCGATATCATCCGAGCGAAAACACAGATGATGCAAGCCGCCGCCTCTTTTCTCCAGATAGGTGGCAACGGGACCCTCCCCTCTGAGCGGATGAATCAGTTCGATACTGGTGGGCGGCAATGGTAGAAACACCGCTGTGGTCTTGGCTTCTTCAACATCTTCAGTGCCACCCATCGGTAGGCCAAAGTCGGCCACAAAACGGTTGATTGCCCGCTCCAGGTCCGGCACGGCGATGGCAATATGGTCCAATGCAGTAATCATGTGTCTTCCTCTTTACAACTGCTTAAGAAACTCTGCGGTGGCGACTGTTCGCCGCTCGGCGATTTCCTCAGCGGAAACTTCCACCGTCACCTCGTCGGGCACAATCTTGAAAATCGCCTGACCCTTACTAATGATGCTGCCATCGGTATCGACCAGCACGTTGGCAATGGTACCTGAAAATGTTGCATACACTTTATTGAACATTTTCATGACCTCAACAATGAACAGGGGGTCACCCGCATCGAAGTGATCACCCTCATGCACATAGGGTTCGTGCGCTGGCGTTTCGCGGGAATAAAACATGCCTCCGCTGATCGACAGAATCTCATCTGATCGTGCGATCGGCGGCGGCACCAGCACTTTTGCCATGGCCGCCTGCAGCGCCGTATCAGTCAGGCGCTCTGGAATGTGAATACTCAGATCCGGGTTTACTGTCAGGTGGTAGAAACCGGTCGCTTCCGCAACACTGGGGAGTATCGCGAGGATATCGGTACCGGTCTGAAAGCCACGATGAGCGGCGCGCACGCGAGCCCAAAGATCAGCGTCAAATCCGACGGGCGATTCATTGACATCAAGTGCGGTACACAGCTCCATCCAGTCATCTGCGGGTAGACGCTCACTCAACTCGGTATAGAAGGCGAGCGCGTCCTGTAAAATGACATTATCGTGATCCCAGATCATCGATGCCGCGGGCGGGGCGTCGCCGGATACGTAATCCATATTGAGGAAATGATAGGTGTCTGCCAGCAACTCAATGGGGTTTTCATTCCAGCACAGCTTGCCATCAATCACGGTATAGCAATCACGATTGAGACTCAGCCAACCACTCAGTATGTGCGGCTCTTCCAGCAGTCTGATCAGCGGGCGCAGTAGTAATGACTCCTTCAGCTGCAGAGTATCAGCCAACGCTGCGTGTTCGTCACCTTCCATTCCCGCCAACGCCCTCTTACACAACTCCTTATAGGCGTGCGCTAAATCCAGGTTATTGGCACGCTGTTTCAGCTCACCCACTGCCGTCAGATAAGGCACAATAAACCGGGTAGTCGGCCGCGCATTGATATTCTGGCCAATAAACCAGTTCACCAGTCCGTAATGGAATTCAAGGTTGGTTGCCAAATCACGCCCACGCATACGCGTCTGGCGAATGGTCTCGGCCATTTTCTGGTAGGTATCAAGCCGCGTCTCACCCACCGTCAACAGCAGCGCGATATTAGAATCATACGCACCGGCCAGAATATATTTCATAAACACATCGGTATCAGGATTGTGCAAACTGATACCCTGGTCATCGCGAATTTCGCCTTCGATGGCATCGCTCCACGCTTCAATCACGCCGCCTGCATGCGGTTGCAGGGCCTGATTGGTTGCGTTGAGTCTTGCCTCGACACTGTCGTTCATCCGCGCCACCCGCTCAGGCCGCGGCAACTTCTCGCTGTGGGCCGCGAGCAGCACCATCGCCTCAACCAGCGACTCAACAACAAAGAACTCTTTGGCATTCTCAGGGTTGACAAACTTGAGGGCGTAACACAACTCCGTGACCCGGTGTTCTACCTGGATGCGGGTGTTCATTTCCATAAAGAAATGCTTATCGCGATCTACGATACATTCAAAGGTGGAGACAGAATCAAGCCCCACCGCCTCGCCAAATGTTTCGGCTTCCTGCTCCATCGCTACAAGCGTTGCGAGATCCTGCTTTAAAACACGCGCTTCCTCAGACTGCCCGCTTTGCTCAGCCTCGGTTAACGCGCGCTGTAGCGACTCAACCGTCACAGATACTTCCAACAGTTTCTGCTCATGCATCTGCAAAGAGCAATCTCGACCACCCATTGAAAGGGACCACGTGCCGTTGCCGATTAGCTGAATTTCCTGGTGACGTGTAGTCTCGATATTCAGCTCGACCAGGACGTTTTTGTTATCGCCGACGCCCGTAGTTTTAACTTCGTTGAGGATCTCACGGACCATTTCAGCGGTGCGCGCAGACTCCCCAATCGCCAGAATACGTTGACCTTTACCCCCACCGCCGCTGATGGCCTTGAGGCGCACACGGTTCTGGGGATAATCAGCGGTCATTGTTGCCACCGCTTCGGTCAGGGTGACGCAGAGTTCATCAACGGTGTAGAGGTCGATGCCCTTTTTATACGACGCGGCTAACACCGTATCCGCTTTGTCCTCCAGTGTAATGCCCGTGTCAGACAGCACCGCAGCTTCTACTACCAAACCGTGTTCTTTTACCAGTGCCTGCAGTGCGGGCACATCGGGATATTTTTTCAGCAGCGTCAGGGCGGTGCCATTGTCGATGCCCGGTGTTACGGAAACACCGCATTTCACCGCGGTGCGTTTTGCTTCATCCTTCAAGCCAGCGTCGTGAACCGTTCGTGAGCAGGGGCCGATAAAATTCAGTCCTGCGTTTTCCATCGCCGCGACCATGGCTTCGTCTTCCGCCATAAAGCCGTAACCGGCAAAAATGGCGTTGTAGTTATTCTCCCGCGCTATATTGATGATCTGCTCGATACGCTGCTCGCGCTCCTCCTTGTCCGCGCCGCTGTAGTCGGGCACGCGGTGGACGCGGTCGGGATTTGTCAGCGAGCGCAATTCAGGGGCAATCGCATTGCGGTAAACAATAGAATCCTTCTCAGACAGCAAAATGCCGAACTGAGTGATGCCCATCTCACTGAACACATCCATCGCCTCCTTGCGAATCGGCCCACGGCAGATAATCAATGGACGAATATGCGTGCAGTCGAACTGCTGCTCCCACGCCGTGCTGGCACTACCGAGCCTGCGGTCGCGATGGATGAGCGGGTTACTCAGATAAAATTCGTTGGACACGCCTGTTTTCCTTTAATGTCAAAATGCCGGAATATGTTCTAGTGAAATTCGCGCTGCACGGACTGCAGCGGTTCGGGGCGATAACGGCGCAGGTAAAACGCCATATTTTCTGCCAGCACTCGACGCAGGTCTGAGGGCATCACAATTTGTGAAATCGAGCCCAGACTGAGTGCCTCGTTGGGGTTCATTAACTCGCGAGCATAGCGCTCCGCTAACAGAGTCTCCTCCGACTTAACCCAGGCACTGACCATGTCCTGTGCAGCGTCTTGCGCCTGCGCCTCAGACAAACCGGCGCTTATTTGCGCCTGCGTCTCCGCTTGCAGTTTGGCAGGGACTGAACCGCGAATGTTACGCAGTTCATCCTTGTAAACATACTCTACGCCCGCAGGGCCCATGACAGCGACACGCGTGGTAGGCAGCGCTACCACAAAATCTGCGCCCACTGGAAAACTGTTAAACGCGGCATAGGCCCCGCCAAACGCATTGCGTACCAGCACCAGGAAGCGCGGCGTGCGCAAGTCTACAATAGCGTCCAGCATGGCCCTACCGGCCTGTATTATTCCGCGACTCTCCTGATCCTTACCGGGTAGAAATCCGGTCGTGTCCTCAAGGAAGATGACCGGGATATTATACAAGTTGCAGAACCGAATGAAACGCGCGTTCTTGTAGGCAGCGTCGATATCCACTTGGCCGGAAGAGACTGCCGAGTTATTGGCAACAAACCCAATCACATTACCCCCCATTCGTCCGAGTGCGGTAATCGTATTGCGGGCGCGATCAGGTTGCAGTTCAAGATAATCGCCATGATCACATAACTGCTGTATCAGAATCGTGATGTCTATGGGTGTATTGAAACCGGTGGGGGAATTGAGCGCTTTCTTTAGCAGCAGATCAATGTCCCAGGTCTTGCGATCAACGGGGTCGGAGCTGGCCTGAAAGGGTGCCAGTTCGCCGTTGTGACCCGGCAGATAATTGAGCAATGCCCGCACCTTTCGCAGCGCCTCTACTTCGTCCTTGACCACAAAATCTGTCACCCCAGTCTGGCTATGTACGCCTGGACCACCCAACTCGTCCGGTGTCACGTTCTCGCCGAGCACGGATTTGACGACGCCCGGACCTGTGAGGCCAATAAACGTATCATTGGGTTGAATCAGGAAGCTGCCCTGGCGAGGCAGATAAGAGCCACCACCCGCGTTAAAGCCAAACATGCACATGATACTCGGCACGATACCGCTTATGCGGCGCAGCGCTGCAAACGCTTCCGCATAGCCATCCAGACCACCGACACCCGCAGGAATGAACGCGCCGGCGCTGTCGTTGATACCGACGACCGGAATCCGCTGCTTCGCCGCCAGCTCAAAGAGCCGCGCCAGTTTGGCTCCGTTGGTCGCATCCATGGAACCGGCACGCACCGTGAAATCATGGCCGTACAGTGCGATGTCCCTACCATTGATCTTGATAATAGCAGTGACCAGCGATGCGCCGTCGAGGTTGGGGCCCCAATTCTGGTAAAGTATGGTGGGCGGTTCATCACTCAGATAGCGAATGCGCTCCCAAATAGTCATACGGTTTTTCTGATGCTGGCGCTGAATGTTTTTCACACCGGCGGTATGCTGGGGCCGCTGCTGCAATTCCCAACCCGCTTTCAGCGACTCTTCGTAGAGACCAGGCGCAGAGGCCACCTGCCCCGGCACCGTGAACTCACGCTCTATGCTTTCCGCAAAGGGGTTTTCCAGAGTGGCGTGTTGTATATTACTATTTTTCGTCATAATCCTTGGTCCAAAGGTGTTCCCGCGGGGCGATGGAGGGTTCGAATTGGTCTTGCAAAAGGCCTGCCGGTTGCAACTCGTAGCAGTCAGGCTTAGCATACAAACCTGCCCTAATTTTGGGCTGTTACAGTAATTTGCCGGGCCTGCAAAGTCAATTAAGCTGAGGCGACATTTCTGGTCTTTTCAGCGCAGATGCCAGTTATTTCACCGTAGATCAAGACGTTAAACTGCGTTCGCACCACCGCCCAACCAGTGGAAATTCAAACACCATGCAAACTCATCGACCGGCCTTCATAATCATCGACACCGTTATGGTCTGCCACGAGTGAGCAAGTCCGTTCATTTACAGGATATCCCTTATTGCCCTGACAGCTGCGAATTGTTTGAGCGCATTCGCGACCTGCCGCAGGCGGCGCTTCTGGACAGCAGTTTTCCCTACGCGCAAACGGGCCGCTTCGACATTCTTACCGCCCAACCCTGGCGCACGGATCTACCCATTTTGCCCGCCAGCGCGAATGAACAGCAATGTCATGCCTATTTCAGCGAACTCAGTCTGTTTCATAAGGAGTGCTATCCAGATATCGCACCTGTTTCGCCAGACATCCCCTTCTGTGGCGGGCTGCTGGGGTATCTGGGCTATGGACTTGGCAAGGGCCTGCACAATATTCAAGGCACTTTAGAGCCGCGCGCCATTGCCCCTGTGCAGCTGTGCGCCTACGACTGGTGTGTCATACAGGACCATTTGCAGCGGCGCGCGACACTAGTGACGCAACCACGGGTAAACCCTGCCCAGCGCCAAGATTTACAAGCAAGACTGCGACAACCTGTTGTCCGCCAGAGTGCAGACTTCTCTCTCACAGAACGTTTTTTATCCAACATAAGCCGCACCGAATATCAGCTGGCGTTCGAGCGTATCCAGGACTATATCCAGTCGGGCGATTGCTATCAGGTGAATCTCTCGCAGTGTTTCAGTGCCGGGTTTAGCGGTGACCCATGGCAGGCCTACAGAGCGCTGCGTGCGGTGGCGGCGGCGCCCTTTGCTGGCTATCTCTCGCTGCCGGAGGGTGGCGCGCTGATGTGTCTTTCACCAGAGCGCTTCCTGTCGCTAGACGGACAGCAGGTAGAAACATCCCCGATTAAAGGCACCCGGCCGCGACAAACCGACCCGGAACTGGACGAGCGCTCAAAAAGCGAACTGTGCAGCTCCCAAAAAGAGCGCGCAGAAAACCTGATGATCGTCGATTTGCTGCGCAATGACCTCGGACGCAGCTGCGTAACGGGCAGCATTCACGTGGAACGATTGTTCGAAGTACAGACGTTTCCCACGGTGCACCATTTGGTGAGCACCATCAGCGGCGAACTTAGTCCCGATTGCACCGTATGGGACCTGTTGCGCGACAGTTTTCCCGGAGGCTCCATTACCGGAGCGCCAAAACGACGTGCTATGCAGATTATCGCGGAGCTCGAAACACACGAGCGCCAAGCCTACTGTGGCTCACTGTTATACGTCAGCGCGGACGGACGTATGGACAGCAACATCGCCATCCGCAGCCTGCTGTGCGATGACGGTCTCGTTCGCTGCTGGGGCGGTGGCGGCATCGTCGCCGACTCGGAGTGGCAACAGGAATATCAGGAATCCTACGACAAGGTGGGTAAGTTTCTCGACGCGCTGGAGAACTTTCGTGGGTGATCGCACCGGCCTACCGCAACCGCACTGCGGGCATCAGGCGGGTCGTTAGCCTCAAAGCGTCAGGGAACGATTGCTGGCATCCAGAAACGCGAGCTTAAGGTCCGCCAACGTAGCGACTGATTTGAACTGCGGGAACTCATCGATGACATTCTGCGGCGCATGAATCAGGAAGCCGACATCGGCCTCCGCCAGCATAGTGGTGTCATTATAGGAATCGCCGGCCGCAAGCACGCGGTAATTGAGCGAGTGAAATGCCTTCACGGAGGCCCGTTTGGGGTCCTCCTGGCGCAGCTTATAATCAACCACCCTGCCCGCCTCATCAGTGATCAGACGGTGACAGAACAAGGTCGGCCAGTGCAGTTGCCGCATCAGTGGCTCAGAGAATTCGTAGAATGTATCCGAGAGGATAATCACCTGGAAGCGTTCGCGCATCCAGCCGACAAATTCGATGGCACCTGGCAACGGCTGCAGGGTCGCAATCACTTCCTGAATATCGCCGATTTTCAAGCCGTGCTGGTCCAGAATCGACAGGCGTTGCTTCATCAGAACATTGTAATCTGGAATATCACGCGTGGTGGCTCGCAGCGACTCAATACCGGTGCGTTCGGCGAAAGCTATCCAGATTTCAGGGACAAGCACCCCTTCCAGGTCTAGGCAGGCCAGTTCCACGTGTTTCTCTCCTTAGGGGGGATGTGTTGGCGATTCAGCGACACAGTCTAAACAACGCGGGTCGAAGGATACAAGTCCGGTGTGCGAATTGCAGGCGATAAAATTCAGTAAATGGGCAATTCTACATTCGAGAATAAGTCCGCCATGTCGGCCTTGGTGCGGCAGGCGAAGGCCTCACCGACAACCTCGCGCGACAGGTGTGGCGCAAAGTCTTCAATAAACTTATACATATAGCCGCGCAAAAAGGTATCCCGGCGACATCCGATCTGAGTAACACTGCTGGAAAAAAGGTGGCTGGCATCAAGGGCGACCAGGTCGCTGTCTATTGTCTCATCGTAGGCCATGGCTGCAATGATACCGATACCAAGACCGAGGCGAACATAGGTTTTAATAACGTCGGCATCGGTGGCAGTAAATACCACTCTGGGCACCAGCCCCTTGGCCGTAAACGCGTCATCGAGCTTAGATCGCCCGGTGAAACCAAATACATAAGTCACAATGGGTTGTGCAGCAACATCCTCCAGCGTCAGCTCAGACAACTGAGTCAGCGGATGGTCCTTTGGCACCAGAATACAGCGATTCCAACGATAGCAGGGCATCATAATCAAGTTAGAAAACAGTTCCAGTGCTTCGGTGGCAATCGCAAAATCAACCGTGCCATCTGAGGCCATCTGGGAAATCTGTGGTGGCGTACCCTGATGCATGTGCAGGGAAACGTCGGGGTAGCGCTCGATGAAGGCCTTTATGGTAGCCGGCAATGCATAGCGCGCCTGAGTATGCGTGGTGGCAATGGACAAGCTGCCCTTCTTCTCGTCGGCGTACTCTTCTGCCACTTGGCGAATGCTCTTGACCTTGAACAGCACTTCTTCGGCCGCCTTGATGATATCTTCACCGGCCGGCGTCACGTGGGTAAGGTGTTTACCACTGCGCGCAAAAATCTCGACGCCCAACTCGTCTTCCAGCAATCGAATCTGTTTGCTGATGCCCGGCTGTGAGGTATACAAGCTTTGCGCAGTGGCGGAAACGTTGAGATCGTGATGTGCCACTTCCCAGATATATCGCAACTGCTGAAGCTTCATTCCGACCTCCAAGTGAACCAGGGCAATCTATTGAGTACGCACTTCTCTACGCTATGCAGAA
>Ga0105055_10008761_pt1 | contig 13097 bp, 13 predicted proteins | sample BON03_FD_78090 | JGI IMG/M metagenome (GOLD analysis project Ga0105055, IMG submission 78090) | Freshwater microbial communities from Lake Bonney liftoff mats and glacier meltwater in Antarctica - BON-03 | ecosystem: Environmental > Aquatic > Freshwater > Ice > Glacier meltwater | place: Lake...
CATTGTGAAAACAATTGTTGGCAACGGAGTCGCCGGAATTTCTGCAGACATTACTGATGGCAGTGCCCAGCTGAACTCGCCTTCAGGGATTTGCAAAAATGCAGAGGGGTTTATTTTTCTTGCTGACTCTATGAACCACCGCATCATGCGTCTGGAAATTGCTGACGATTGGCCTGAGACAGAGCTTCGAATGACCAAGTACTGTGGAAACGGAGTGGCTGGCAACATTGACGGGTGCCCGGAAACGTGTGCCTTTGACTGTCCGGTTGGTATTTCGATGGACTATGACGATGATTTGGTTATTGCTGATTGTAACAATCATGCCATACGACGTGTGTGCAAGTGCTGTGCACACACAGATACTATCGGAGGCACAAACACGGACGCAGTTTCGTTTCGTGATGGCGATCTCAAGGATGCACGATTTTGTTTCCCTATGGACATTGTTGTGGACCGAGACAATTACGTCATAGTTGCAGATCAAAAAAATCATTGCATTCGCCTGATCAAGGCGAACGACTCCGAAAACAATGTGACAACACTGGCTGGTAAGAGGAACGACTCGGTAAACAACTTAGTGCCACATGAATGCCAATCGATCGATGGATTGAGCAAGAAGGCACGTTTCAACTTTCCAACCCATCTTTCTTTCGACAATTCGGGACAGCTCGTGGTGGTGTGTTTGAATAACAGTGGAGCAGTTCGAATTGTAAATTCGCTTAATTCCTCCTTCGATGCACCTCACAATACCGACTAGATTGGATTCTTCAGGTACGGTGCGAGGCAAGAAAAAATTACAAATCTTATGAAGAGTGAAGAATTTAATAAAATCCCCTTTTTGCAACTGCATTCTCATTCAGCACCATGCCATACCTTCGAATATAAAGACTAGCATACATAGTGTTTGCATCACAGTGCAGCTATAGTTACTCGTCGACCAAGCAAATACCAAAGGTGCAACCCGAGATCTTGTCAATCTGGCTTGTCTTAGTAAGAAGGTTATTATCAGTTATGACCTGCTCGAAAAACTTGTCAAAGTCAAAATATTTATTATTGGTTTACCACGTTTTCTGCATACACTAGCACAAAATTATATCCCAACTTCAAGTCCGGTTTTGGACGTCAAAACGTGCTTTTTTATTATTCATTAAATATAAGAATAGTTGATGCATATATATATATAAACGTTTTCTTATCAACTCATATCCCATAATGGCCCAGCAGTTGGTATATGCACAAGAGATTTCAGACGATGCACGACAAGAAGAAACTGAAAAATGGGAAAAGGAAGTCAACAAAGAGTTTGTAGAAATGTTGCAGAATATAGATGTTACGGTAAGAGAAATGTTAGAGGACATGTTTGAAATTGTTAGAAAACACGAGAAAACAAACAAAAACATAAAAAAAGACCTTGAGGTATCACTCCAGGCGTTGCAAACACACTATGCTGACACAGAAGCACATACAAAATACAGAGACATTGCAGCATACAACAGGAAAGTTGAAGAAATTACTGACAATAAAAAATCACTATTCTTGCTTGAAAGACACCGTTATTTCAAACGACATCGTATTCGTATGGAACAATTTAAAATTTTATTGGAGCAATTCGAAGGATATCTCAACCAGCCTCGGTTGGTGCATAATGCAAGACAGAAAGTGCTTGATTTGCGTGAGATCCAAAAATTCAAGAATCGTCAAGCATTAGCTCAAATCACACAGTGGGACTTAACATATGATGATGAATTCTTTGAACAGTCACAAGTCGTTGATTCAATTCTTGTTTCAGATGATGCGTACAAGAACACGATGAGAAATTTTATTAAATAAATTAAATTATTCGAGTTCTATATAAAGTTTGACAAAATATGTTTATCTCTTAATTTACGGGGGACCTATTTTCTTTGACGTCATTTTCGAGACTATAAAGTCTACTATGCAAATTCAATTCCACTGCAACAAAAGAATTACAAATCTCATCAAAGATTTAATAAAATCACCTTTTTACAATTACCTCATCTGGTTTTGTGCAATTTTAGTATTAACATCATTCAAGAGTGTACGTGCATATCTCAGGATGTTTCTTTGCGTGATATCTTTTGATGTATCCCTGTAATCAAAAACATCTAAAGTTATGACAATATCAGGGTTTTCATAGACTTTGATGACATCTTCAAGTTCCAAGGCAAAATCAATAAGTACAGTCTTGTACGATGCAAAAGTGGGTTTTTGGATGTCAGATTCAAAACCGTTCGAATGTTTTTCTTGTAGTATATCTTGTTTCATTCTACACAACCACAATACTTTCATCACAACACAACTATTTTTTTTATGTTTTTCGAGTATATCAATCATACGAGTCCACATTGTAATTGAGACAAAGTTAAATCGGCCTTTGTAGTGTTCATGTCCTTCAAGGCATGTAATTACTTGGCATCCCAACTTTTGAATTCTGCTGTCCTTTGCGCATACTTGCATATAAAACAATATGCGTGGTAGAAAGCCTTCCACCATTTCCGGAAAACTCGCATTCAACCCAAACCACCCAAAAGCCCATTCTATATTTTGGTCATTCTGCATGAATCTGTCCAAATACAAGAAAAATTTAGAAGACGCTTGTGGGTAAAAGTACACGTTTTCCATCATCAAAAATGCTTCCGACCAAAGGGATTTTCTCCTGATGTTAAAGTCTTCTTCTGTCTCATCTGTATTTTTGACTGGACATAGTTTGTCTCTGAAGTAAGTCTTTGATGCAATTATATGTGCTGTGTGGAAAGGTTTCAACCAAGGCGGGAAATTTTCTTCACATTTTTGTGTCATATTTTTGTCTATAATTGATTTGAATTTATTTGATACTTCACGAAGTTTTGTATACATTTTTACTTGCTCTATTGTGCTATCACCATAGCCAAGCACCAACCCAGTCAACAAATCATTACTACCCAGAAATTGACGAGATGGCTCCGTATCTTCTCGATTCATTTTTTCCATAGCTCTTGACATCTGCGTCATTGACTCGTACAAACTATTATGCTTATATACATGGACTATGTAAATATTCGTATACATTTTTTTTTCGACAAGTTATATATTTGTGGTGACACAGTATCAAAAAATCGAAAACATAGCTTGACTACTTTCCAGCCATGAAAAGAATCTAAGCTGGGTCGTGTTTGATCAGTTGCAAGTCGTTGATTCAACTCTTGTTTCAGATGATGCGTACAAGAACGTGATGAGAAATTTTATTAAACAAATTAAAATATTCGAGTTCTATATAAAGTTTGACAAAATATGTTTATCTCTTAATTCACGGGGACCTATTTTGTTTGATGTCATTTTTGATATCTTGAGGTCTACTTGAAACAATGTTGATTCCGGAATTTTCCAAGAAGACGAGACTGAATGTACCAGGTTTTGAAACTTGTGTTGACAAGCAGAAACATTTTTTTAATGAGTCACTAAAAATAATCAAGTTTTTATGCCAGTGAATGTCCTGAACTGAGCACGATTTTTGGTGGATCACATCATGCTTGAAACTATGGGTTGTTTCAGATATTTATTTTTGTTTCTTACTACATCACATATTTCAGTGTTTTCAAATTTCAAGAAAAATAGCAAAGACGTATTATATTTTCTATATATGTTGGTCGAGTACGCCATAATAAAACACGCTTGAGAATGAATTCGGCAGACGAAGTGAGTTTGTCTTTCCGTCGTTTGTCTGTGAGAGATCAAGAAATATATTGCTATGTGAATCGGTTTTCACCGCAATTTGAAAAGGACAATATGTGTTTAATGTCAAAAAAACAAAGACACATCAATGGGAATATTCCGTTTCCGGAACGTACAGTCCATGACTTATCACGATCATACATGATGGATGTCGACAATATTTGGCCGAGGAGTAGGTGTGCTCTGTCGACATACACATTTGGAAGTAGCGACGAGGGATTGAGTCAGGACAGCAGTGACTCTGAGCTGGATGATGATTGTGGGAAAACATGTAATGTAAACCCATCAAATGGGAAAGCATATAAAGAACCTGTCAAAAAAACAGACAAACTTATCGCACAGCATTCTTCAATGTTCAAGAGCACCCAAAGGAAATCAGGCAGAGAAAGTGCTTCTGTCAACAAGTCGAACTCGGAATCTGCTCAAAGGGCACTGAACGCAAAGCAAAGAAAAGAAGATGACAATAAACGAAAATCGAGGGAAGCAGCCGCAAAGGCACTCCAAACGGCCAAATCAAAGGTATTGAACACTACAGGTAAAATACTTCCAGCGGTTTCGGGAATGTTCAGAAGCTTTAAACTAGATATGGCAGGAATAGCAACCCAACGAAGAAAGTAGTTTTTTTGTGTGGTGACACTATATTAATACATCAAAAACATAGCTTGGCTATCTTCCGGTTTTCTTGTTTCAAATGATGAGAGCAAACTATGAAATGCATTAAACAGTTATTATGTGATTTGAGTTTTACATTCAAGTATATTTATAGAGTCTATGTAAGGTTTCATTGACGAAATAAAAAACATCCCAGCCACCCACCCGTGTATCTTGTAGATAGAGAGGGCAACAGATGCTATTCAGAAAAACAGTCGTTTCAACAGTTTAAAGTCCTTGTCTGAAAATAATCGACTTTTATCGGGTCGATATAAAATACGATTCTTCAACGAGACATGCATAGTGTCCAAGGTGGTTTGTGAATTAACATGCATGTCTCGTCCGTGGGGAGAATTGTGCGGTTTATTCTGCAGTCGAATTCTGGGATGAGCAGCTGTACAATCTCGGAAATGGGAAGGTCGTCGTTTGTCATGCATTGATAATTTTTTCCAACTTGTTTCTCACGATCATCTAGTCCCCACGTTTCCCATACGATCAGCACTTGTTTTTCTTGCTCGACATTGAACCGTTCCACACCGAGGAAGCTGAGGACAAACTCTGTGTAGAGCAAATCAGCAGGAGGTTTGCGACGCCTTGGATAAAAATCACTTCCGGTGCCAGCGTCGACAGCAATATTGTAACGCTGGAGCATGCCAACCTCGGAGATTTCAAATTCGACCTGGAGCAAGTCCACGAGAATGTTCACAAGTCGGTAGTCGCAGAAAAGACTATTGAGATCTTCTGATTCTTTTACCAAGTAGTATTTTGATTCCGCATTTTCTTTCATCCAATCCCGGACTACTGTATCAGCGTTGCTTGCAAAGAAACGATCGCTCGACACTTCAACTTGGTACTGAACGAATTCCTTGTAAATTATTTTCAAGACATTATCCGTGTCGCAGTATTTTTCTGCATCAGGGTGTATTGGGTTATATGCATAGGTGAAACCAATTGCATCTGCTGCAATCGCAAATTCAGGTTCGATCAATGCAATAATAGAAAAGGTATTTTTTGTGTCGGTCCAAAAGCAACCGAGCTGTTCACATGCTCTGATGCGTCCGTATTTCCCGTTGTCTGCCATAGTGGGACAATCGCTGAGCTCAAGCTTGCTCCATTCCCGGATCACTTCTTCTTCAGAAAATGTCTTCCACATATTATGTTGCCAGCGGTGTGACGTAAAGGCAACAAAGTCCTTGAACATAAGACGGGCCAGTTGTTGCTCCTGTGCCGATCTGATTTTGATAGGCAATGCCCCACCCAATCCATTCCGTGGACCGCTTCGGAGCATTTTCGGTTGGTTCTGTTTGGACGGACGCCTGAATTTGAATCAACAGGTTATTTTTGACAACGCAACTATTTATAAGAAATTTATTACAAAGTTGGGTAAAATTTCTTGAATTACATTGCCGACCATCGTGTTTTCGTAATTGCAGGCAGATTATTCGGTCCACGCCTGAGATCAACTCGTTGCCCTCAGGGGCAGCCTGACATGGCAAAGAAATCTTGACAACCATGCCAGTTTCATTGCACTTGAACAATCTTTATAGATTAGATTGTCCTTCACTCGGTCGACATACACGAAAAAACTACATGGAAGCCCCTCCTCAATTGTCTGAACCAACATCAGGTGGTTCTTACCAGCATTCTCCAAAACCGACATGTGCATTGATCCATGTTTGGTTGTGTTAAGAATAAATTTCTCAAAATAGACACAATTATTATTCGTTAAAACAATAAATAATCTTGTCACCGTGGATTAACACACCACCAAGCATTGGGAATTCTAGCTGCTGCAATTGGGTCAGCACAGTCCTGCTTGTGGATGTGGCAACGAAACACTTGCAAAATTCATTCGACCACACGCAGCATATGTCGTATCTGGGATCATGTCGAGCCATGTTTTTCTGCCACATGACATTGGCCATGGCCAGCTTACCCGGCATAGGAAGCTGAGCCACAGAGGCCTTCATACCAATGTCCCCAAGGATGTCTTCCTCGTGTTTGTATCCCGGGTCCATGCTTTCCACAATCACTATCTGCTGCCCTCCTGTTGTAGTTACAAGTCCACACAATTTTTCATAGATTCCATGGAATGTGCGTTCATGTCGAGTGAGTTGAATGGGCACATTGATTGAATCAAATGCAATCAACTCCGCCATCAAAATTGAACTTCAAATCGGTATCCCTGGTAAATAAATCCTTGGGATACCACTAATCTATTTGAAAAGTGAGGAAGCTGCCGATGCTTTAAATGTCCACTTGCAGTGTTCAAATAAAAAACTGCTCTCAATACCAGGGGCTTATTTTTGGTTATTATTCTATTAGTCGGCCTTGACCCCATACACAAGTGCTGCAGGTTTCTATGAAAATAATTTTATATTTTTATTCCAACAATAAACAACACCAAAACATCTAGTGACAATTATGATCAAAACAAGAACGGCATCCACTCACAATCTAAGTGCGTTCGCCACGGATGCGGCGAGCAAGCTGAATGTCCTTGGGGAAGATGGTTACGCGCTTGGCGTGGAGGGCGCAAAGGTTGGTGTCTTCGAACAAGTGGACCAGGTAGGCTTCACCAGCCTCCTGGAGAGCCATGATCGCATGCGACTGGAAACGAAGGTCGTTTTTGAAATCCTGCGCAATCTCGCGCACGAGACGCTGGAAGGGCAACTTGCGAAGGAGAAGCTCAGTCGATTTCTGGTATTTGCGAATCTCACGGAGGGCCACGGTGCCCGGGCGAAAGCGATGAGGTTTCTTGACCGGTCCCATGGCAGGAGCCGTTTTGCGGGCTGCCTTTGTAGCAAGCGACTTGCGCGGAGCCTTTCCACCAGTAGACTTCCTGGCAGTCTGCTTAGTGCGTGCCATTGGTCTATGCCTTGAGAATGCTGTGGAGCTCCGACCATGTGGAAATACGCAGAGCTCTATTTCTTGACTTGTTCATAAATAGGAAATATATTCTTATCGGGAACAAATACGAAAAATTTGATCTACTTTGCTGGATGACCTCTTTCGAGGAGAATCTGTTGTATTTTTGCCGCGAGTCCTTCAGAGATAGGATTGCCGCGAGGTGGGACAACACTCCATTCATATTCCAGACGTGCGCGGATTGTGCAGATGTCATCAAAGGCATCGGGGACAGGACCATTATCATAAACGAGTCGCATCGCATTTTCAAGCTTCAGGCAGATTTCTTCATTCTTGGCATACACCATGATAGGTTTTCCCGTTGCTTCACGTCCCACAAAAAGCTCCCCGGGAAGAGATGTTTTTCCGCTTCCTGATTTTGGGGTCTTCATCACATCACGAGACTGTCCATTTTGTGTTTCGATGTAGCATAATTTAGTTGCAAACGACATTGTATCTCTGTTGACTTTCTGCAAAAGATTCCCACCCATGCCATAGGCCACACATGTTGCCGAGAAACCATTTCCGATGACGTTTTGTTGGATTTCGCGGATTGTTTCATAGTCAATGCCGTCTCCCTGTAGCACAACAGCACCGTGCAAGATTTTATAGCCTTTCGAGTTTAAACTCGTGTCAAAACATTTTTCAGCTGCCTTGAGACCCTTTACAACCTGTTCTATGGGATCGCCAGAGTCTGGACGAATCACAATAAACCCACCTTTTTTTTTGATGGCATTGGAGACAGTCGGTAGAAGTGTGTCAAGCGCATTATCATAGTCATAGCTATCCATTACCACCGAGAAAACGCTATGTCCGAATAGCTCCACTTGCTTGTTTAGCGCTTCTTTCTCGTTGCACCAGGCTGTCATTACAGAGTGCTCTGTTGATGGTATGCTGTTTGCTACAGGTTCCTTGTTGTTGAGGTTGTATTGAGCATGGTAACAGGCAGCCATATTGTCAGAGCCTGCAAATGAGAGCAGGTGAGCGCTTCCGCCAATGATGGCCTGTTCTACACTGGTGCATCCCCTGAGCCCAAAATCGTGCAATCGAGAATCCATAATGTGAGTCAGTTCGTTGTCGACCGACTGCACAAAGCCTTCCTTGATAACGTCTTTGGTATATCTGGAAATAGTAGCAACTGAAGACCCGTACCACACCATTGTGAGTAGTGTTTCTAGGTATGTACAGAGTCGTGCATATTTGTTTTGTGCTGTAATCATAAATACAGGAGTCCTTGTGTATGCTACCGTGCCCTCTGGAAGCGCATGAATTGTCACTGGAAAGTACCCATTATTGTGCTCGATAAAACTTTCAAACAGGTCTTTCGGAAACGGGTACGCGCTCGATTTTGTGTTGTGGGTCGAGAAGAACATTTCTGCCATTTCCACGTCGTGCAGAGTCCACTTTTTGCAAATATAGTTTTCGATATAGTGTCTTATTCCGTAAAACACAAAACGATTGTCTTGTATGCCGTCCGTCTTCATTCCTTCCATAGGATTGCGGAATTCTCCATACGCAATCATTTTGCTGCACTCAGGATACATGAGAAAATGACTGGCCTTGTACGAGTCCGCCATGGCGAAGATTGGTACAAACGTATCCATAGGTAGGATTACTCAAAACTATCATTTATGACACCACTTAGTCGCTTGTTTTTTCTTTTTAATCCCCAGCACGTAATTCTAGTTTATGGAGAGTTTGATTTTGTGTGATCTCAAGCGCTCGAATGAATGTTGTGAGAACCAAAACACCAGTTGTTGTGTAGGTTTTCATTGGTACTGGGTTGTCCATGAAGAGCTCTGTATATAGGTAATTTGATGTAAATATCATTTTGTGAGATATGGACTAAAATTGTTTAACCAAATACAGTCTACACATCTTGAAATAAAACCCAACACAATGTACCCATTTATTTTGGTCGATGTGTTTTATGCACTAGTATTTCTCTTGCTACTGAAGTTGGTGACTTCTGCTGTTGAATCATTTACATGTGCCCTGGACGACAGTTCACTCCGACAAAATCTTGAAAGACTTGGTCAGTTGTACGATTTGCAAAAGATTCAGAACATCTGTTTTGAAAAAGACGATGTCATCCGGTATTACGACAAGACAACAGAGCTAGATTACAAGGTCTTGCAATTGTGTAGTGGAATAGGTCTGCACTCGAAGCTTTTGTTTGCCAAGCCGATTTGCTCGGTTGCCTCAACCTCGGCACAAGCTGCTTTGGTCCTGAAAGAGATCGGACATGTGCGTGCAAAAAATGTCCTCGAGATTGGATGTGGTCAAGGATTCTGCACCTCATTCTTGGCCACGTTATGCCCCCATGTAGTGTTCCATGGCATTGACATTGTGCCAAAACATATCGACATTGCCACCAAACATAAGGAGCTTGGCAAGTTCACAAACACCAGATTCTCACTGTGCGACGCCACGAGATTTGAGAACTTGGCGTCCGTTTCTCTCGATTTGATCTTCTCAGTCGAGGCGCTATGTCACCTGGACACGTCAACGAAACGGCACGATTTTCTGAGTCATGCGTACAATCGGTTATGTGAACACGGTCGAATTGTTATTATCGATGGGTTCAGATCGTTTAAGTTTGAGCAATCGTCAATGAATCAACAAACTGCCATGCGTCTTGCCGAGACTGGGTTCCGTATTCGGAAAATGCCGACGAAGGACGAATGGATCAATCTAGCAAGAGACCTCAATTTCGAGCTGATAGAAGACAGGGATCTTACACAAGAAGTCCTGCCCTTCTGGACAATGGGATGGAGAATGGCATGCTTTGTTTTGAAATTCAGCTTCGTTCTGAAGTATATGAAAAATTTCCGTATCAACATGCAAGAAACTGTAGGAAACTTTATTTCAGTTGCTACAACAGCTCATGCTTTACGGGACCGCGGCTCTGCGGAATACGGCATGATTATCCTGCAGAAAAAAAAAGCTATTTTTTCTGTGTAATTTTTTTTCCTGTTATAAAAATAGACTAGACCGAAAGTTCCTATAAGTACCATGGGATTTAAACAACACAACAGCCAACACAATGGATCAGGGCCGGGATACTTCCGGAGTAGACAGCTTACTCTCGCAAGCCATATTGATTGAGTTGCTAGAAAATCCAGCGGCTGGTAGTCGTGGTCGTGGACGTGGGCGTGGGCGTGGGCTCAGTATTTCTAGAGGACGAGGTCGTGGTTTTGTTCCTGTAGATCAAAATGGCATCCATCTTAATTTTTCTGGAGGACGCGGTCGTGGCATTGCTGCAGCAACATCTGCTGTGTCTGGTGTTGTAACTTCTGGAGGACGAGGCCGTGGACTCATTCCTGTTGATCAAAATGGCATGCAATTTAATTTATGTGGAGGACGCGGTCGTAGCACTCATACAGCAATATCTGCTGTCTCTGATTCTGTAGTTTTAAATGTCAATTCGTATGTTCTTCCGCGTGAACTTGTCGATTTTCATGCTCGGTTACAAGACTCAAATATGGACTGTCCAGTCCCTATTATTTCGAAACACGATAGCGCGAAGAAAGCACAATGTCCAGTACTGAATAACATAATTTGTTTAAAGTGCCAAAACATTTGTGCTCTGCCCTTCATGTCGTGCCCAGATGGACATCTCTTCTGTAACGACTGTATCAAAGGCTTAGAAAAGTGTCATATATGTGAACATAAGGAAATAACAAGTCGTCAATTGGGATTGGAAGGCATAGTCATGGCCATGGAATGGCCATGTGAGTTTTCCGAAAAAGGGTGTAAATCGGTTTTGAAGATGGACATGATAAAGGAACACGCTGCGATATGCAGATATAAAACACACCAAAAATGCATTGTAGATGAATGCAAAGAATATGTTCCTTCTGAAAAGAATGCCTTTGCAAAACACTTGAAAGATTGTCACAACTGCAAAATTTTGAAAGTTCCCTTTTCTTGTAATTCGAAACGCGTAGTTTTCAAAACTTGTTTTAAGGTGACTGACTATGTCAAGGATAATACGGATTGCAAAAAAGTATTCGAGACTGTCAACGTTCTGGAGACCGACGACAACTTTTTTTTCTTTAAAATAATGGAGTCGATGAACACATTCACGTTCCAATGCTACACAATTGGTGATTCTTTGGAGAGCGAATGTGGGTTTTACTGCAGCCGAGTTTTCAAGCAGACTGGCATTTCTTTCGCGCACATGATCTGCGAACCTATCATCAGCATTACTGAGAAATCACTAGGAAAACGGAAGATGGAAGAATATGAACCCATTTTTTCGCTTGACAAAAAAAAAGCTCATGTTTTATACAAGAGCACTGGCAACGATTCGAAAAAAACTGTTGAATGTACTATGAAGATAGGGCATTACTGAGAAATCACTAGGAAAACGGAAGATGGAAGAATATGAACCCATTTTTTCGCTTGACAAAAAAAAGCTCGTGTTTTATACAAGAGCACTGGCAACGATTCGAAAAAAACTGTTGAATGTAGTATGAAGATGGGGAAACTTCGCCTTATCTCGTGATGGCATGTTTTGTCATACCCAAGAAGAATCATCGGTAGTGTTGTAATCAGTTTGTAATAAATTATATCTTGAACATTTATACTGCTTTGCGTCATGCATTTGTCCCATGTGTTCGTGGTATCGATATGTATTTTTCGAAGAGTGTAAAAATAGAAAGCTGTAATCCAAGTCTTAAAACCCAATGTGTGTGGACAGAGGGCTTATTGGTATTTGTGTTGCTGGCATCTGGTGTTTTTTATCGGACTAGAAATTATGAGTCAGTCTAAGAATACAGATGGTGTCGACAGCTTGTTGCTACAAGCTCAGATTCTCGACATGCAAGATCTTTTGTCGGATGGCGCGGGCCCTGTGCCAGGCCATGATTTAGTGTATGGGGTACCTGTGAATTCATATGTCATTCCTCAAGATGCCGTTGCGTCGACATCTGATACTAGTGTGCAACGCAAACCAAATGTCATAGTGATCAAAAAATATGAGCATGCAATGACGGAACTACGTCAGGGTATCATTTGCCCAAAGTGCCAGGAGATATGCCAACCTCCTTTCATGTCTTGCCCTGATGGACATCTTTTTTGCAACGAATGTATCAAGGGTTTGAAAAAGTGTGAAAAGTGTGAACATGAAAATCTTACAAACCGACAACTATTGCTGGAAAATGTTGCAATGGCTATGTATTGGAACTGTGATTTCCAGAAAAATGGCTGTAAAGCTGTTGTGAAATTGAATATGTTGAAGGAACATCGTGCGCAATGCCGTTATAAAACACACTGCAGCTGTGTTGTAAATGGGTGCAAACATGATGTGCCGTTGGACAAGCATGCATTTGTGAAGCACATGAAAGATGTTCACAAGTGTCACATTGTGAATATTGGCATAAACAAGAATTTCAAAACATTTTTCAAGGTAAATGACTATCTCAAACAAAAAATCGACTGCAAGAAAGAATTCCAGACACTAGATATCATTGAGATTAACGATAACTTTTTTTGTATCTTGGTTCTGGAGACGATGGATACCATAAGCTTTCAAAGCTATTCAATCGGCGACTCGGTAGAAAATGAGAGTGGATTTCATTGCTATCGAGCATTTAAAGATAGCAAGCAAAAATGTCTATACCAGAGCATTGATAGTGTCATCAGTATCACAGAAACCGTAGGAGCGAAACGAAATCATGGAGACTGTGCAAGCATGTTTGTTATGGACAAAAAGAGGGCTCATTTTCTCCACAAGAATGTCGGGGATAGTGAAAATGTGCTCGAGTGTTTTATGAAAATTGTTTCACACCCCCGTGTCGCGA
>Ga0105055_10008762_pt1 | contig 13097 bp, 8 predicted proteins | sample BON03_FD_78090 | JGI IMG/M metagenome (GOLD analysis project Ga0105055, IMG submission 78090) | Freshwater microbial communities from Lake Bonney liftoff mats and glacier meltwater in Antarctica - BON-03 | ecosystem: Environmental > Aquatic > Freshwater > Ice > Glacier meltwater | place: Lake...
GGTAAAGAAGACCAATAGATTGGTTATTTTGGAGGAAGCTTGGCCTTTTGGCAATGTTGCCACTGAAATTACTTATCATATTCAGGCCAACGCATTTGATTATTTGGATGCGCCTATAGTGAAGATCAACACAGCAGATACTCCAGCACCATATTCTCCAGTATTGTTGGCGGAATGGTTGCCAAATTATGAAGATGTTGTAAAGGCGGTTAAAAAAGTATTGTACAAGTAAACCGTATCTTAAATTAGACTATTAGCTTCGTTAACTTATGGTTGACGAAGCTTTTATATTATAAATCAATTTAAATAGGTAAGAATAGTACGTAGGTTACGTCTATTGGTTCGGTTCTCAAATTTAACGGAAAGGAACTATATTTTTAGAAGTCCGTTTATATTATAAAATGACAAGAAACCTTATAATCTTTTTTTTATTTATAGTTCAATTATCCATATCCCAGACTAAAGTTGGCGGTATAGTACTGGACGAAATGGGCGAACCTGTTGCCTTTGCCAATGTTTTGTTCAAGGATTCTTCGGAAGGGACCATTACCAATGATAATGGGCGGTTTTATATGGAATCAGACAATACCTATACGACCTTATTGGTGTCTTTTATTGGTTATGAAACCAAAGAAATAACCCTTACATCAAAAGTCACCTACAATATGAATATTGTACTGGCAGAGTCCAGTGAGCAGTTGGATGAGGTGGTAGTTTATTTTGGCAAAACTGACAAGAAAAATAATCCAGCCATAGATATCCTAAAAAAAATATGGGCCAAAAAGCGGAAAAATGGGGTCCATATGTTTAAACAATATCAGTTTGACAAATACGAAAAGGTAGAGTTTGACCTGAATACTATAGATAGTGCCTTAATGAAAAGTAGGGTTTTTAGGGGGCTTGAATTTGTTTTTAATGATTTGGATACCTCACGGATAACAGGGAAGACCTATTTGCCAATTTTTTTGAACGAAACCTTCGCCAAGGTATATGGCAACAATGAGACGGGCGCGGTAAAGGAAGATGTGCTTGGCAGCAAGAATTCGGGATTTAACAATAATCAGGCAATAATTGCTTTTATAGCCGATTTGTATTCCGATTACGATATATATAATAATTATTTGAAATTTTTCGATAAGAGTTTTACCAGTCCCTTGTCTAAAACCGGTGTTGATACCTATAACTATGTCTTGGCAGATAGTGCCTATATAGATAACAAATGGTGCTATAATATTATCTACTATCCGCGTAGAAAGAATGAATTGACCTTTAAAGGTGACTTTTGGGTGAATGACACTACTTATGCGGTGAAGAATATAAATTTAGCCGTTACCAAAAGTGCCAATATTAACTGGGTCAAGGAGATTTATATTGAACAGGAGTTTGATGTGGTCAATGATTCCGTTTTTCTGTTGACCAGGGATTATATGTTGTCCGATTTCAGCTTTAATAAAAAAGAAAATTCACGGGGGGTATATGGTAAGAGGACTACGGTCTACGGGGACTATAAATTTGATCAGCCCAAGCCAAATGAATTTTACAGGGCAAAAACTGATCCCTTTGACCCGCTGGTCTTAAACAAGGAAGATGATTTCTGGGCAACCAATAGGTTAGAGTCTTTAAATGCTGATGAAAAAGGGATATATAAATTGTTGGATACCTTAAAAACGGTGCCCAAATTTAAAAGCTACTATAATATAGTGAGTATCTTGGGTTCCGGCTTTGTGGAGATAGATAAGTGGAATTTGGACCTGGGTGATGTTTATAGTGTTTTTGGCTACAATGAAGCGGAAGGGATACGTCTCAGGGCAGGGGCAAGAACCTATTTTGGACAAAATGATCCATGGCGACTTCAAGGTTACGTTGCCTATGGTTTTGGGGACGATAAATTTAAGTATGGAATTTCCGGGAAATGGCTGGTGGATAAGAAATCCAGGTTTATAATTTCAGGTGGTAAACGTAGGGATATAGAACAATTGGGAATAAGTTTAACGGCCACTAACGATGTCTTAGGAAGGAGTATAGCCTCATCCTCTGTGTTTACTGTGGGTTCCAATGATAGGCTTACCAATATTGATCTTAGCACTTTTAACTTGGAAATGGAGCCTGTCACTAATTTTAGGATAGGGGTAGGGGGTTCCTATAGAACACTTAGTTCTGCCTTGCCGAATGCCTTTAATCTAGATTATATAGACCCTTCTTCACCCACAGGTTTATCTTCAGAAATTAATCAATTTGATCTCTCTACAATTCTAATATACACTCCCGGAAAAAGAACCATAGGCAATGGGGTGGAAAGAAGGGATGTGAATGATAACTACAGTACCTTGTTTTTATCCTATACCAACGGAATTAAAAACTTTATTGATAGTGATTTCGATTATAAAAAGGTGCAATTTAGTTATACCCAACCTTGGCAAGTTGGAGGTATTGGAAGATTGCTAAGTACGGTGGAAATTGGTAAAACTTACGGAGAGGTGCCATTGGGCTTGCTTAATGCCATACCTGGAAACCAAACCTTTTTCTCCGTGTACAATACCTTTTCCAATCTTGATTTTTACGAATTTGTAACCGATACCTATGTATCGGCCCATTTGGAACACAACTTTAATGGTAGGTTCCTTTCTCGAATTCCTTTTATGAGAAACTGGAATTTGAGAGAAATAGTTGGTCTAAGGGGTGTTTGGGGCGAACTTTCGGACGAAAATAAGGCCTTGAGCTCACCGGCAAACATTCCGTTGATGGCACCAAATGATAAGATATATTGGGAGTACTCCGTGGGTGTTGGCAATATATTGAAGATATTAAGAATAGATTTTAACTTTAGGGGCAATTATTTGGAAAACCCCGGTGCTAGGTCTTTTGGGGTAACGGGATCTTTCGGATTTCACTTCTAATGTATTTAATTGTCCGTTACCTGATATTATTTTGTTATTTTAGAAAATTGTAAGATTAAACATAACCATATGAGCAGTGAAGAAATTACGTCGTTCGATGTATTGATTGAAATACCAAAAGGGAGTAGGAATAAGTATGAATACGATTTTGCCTTAAAGAAGATAAGATACGATAGAATGATTTTTTCATCCATGATGTATCCTGCTGATTATGGCTTTGTGCCGGAAACTCTGGCCTTGGACGGCGATCCATTGGACGTGCTGGTTTTGGTTACGGAAGCAACGTTTCCTGGATGTGTTATGGAAGTTAAACCTATTGGTGTCTTTCACATGACTGATGAGAAAGGCCCGGATGAAAAGGTGATTTGTGTGCCGGTATCAGATCCTATTTGGAATAAAATCAATGATTTAAATGAATTAAATCCGCATTTAATAAAGGAAATAGAACATTTCTTTAAGGTTTATAAGGATTTGGAAAAGAAAAAAGTCGATGTTGGTGGATGGGGAGAGCAACAAGAAGCTAGGGAAATTGTAGCAAAATGTATACAAAGGTTCAAGGATAGCGATGTGCCAAAACAAGATGTAAGCATAAAGTATTAAACCTTAATTTTTTAAAAAGTCAAAAAGCAATATCATGGAAGTGATATTGCTTTTTTTATTCTCCCATATTTTACTATTTTTGCCCCTCAAATTATATAACAAACAATCAAACAAATGGAATCAATAATTATTTACTTGCCAATAATTATGGCATTGGTAGGTCTTGCTTTTATGGCGGTAAAAAGGTCTTGGGTATTAAAGCAGAATGCTGGAGATGGAAAAATGAAAGAAATTTCAGATTATATCTATGAAGGGGCCTTGGCTTTTCTTAAGGCAGAATATAAATTATTGACCATCTTCGTTATAGGGGCCAGTATTGCATTGGCTGCAATTTCATTTATAGTACCTACTACACATATTCTTATAGTAGTAGCTTTCATTTTTGGAGCATTCTTTTCTGCACTGGCGGGTAATATGGGAATGAAAATAGCAACAAAAACTAATGTTAGAACAACACAGGCTGCTCGTACCAGTTTGCCACAGGCATTAAAAGTTTCCTTCGGTGGAGGAACTGTCATGGGACTTGGAGTTGCAGGTTTGGCCGTATTGGGTTTAACAACTGCTTTTATACTCTTATTTCACTTCTTTATGAACGGTACATGGACTTCAACAGAAGACATGACGATAGTTCTTGAAACATTGGCAGGTTTTTCTTTAGGGGCAGAATCCATAGCCTTGTTCGCGAGAGTTGGTGGAGGTATTTATACCAAAGCGGCCGATGTAGGGGCGGATTTGGTTGGTAAGGTAGAGGCAGGAATTCCTGAGGATGATCCACGTAACCCAGCTACTATTGCAGATAACGTTGGTGACAATGTTGGGGATGTTGCAGGTATGGGGGCCGATTTATTTGGTTCGTATGTGGCTACCGTATTGGCGGCTATGGTGCTCGGAAATTACGTTATTAAAGACATGGGCGGTGCCATTCAGGATGCCTTTGGTGGAATAGGACCTATTTTATTGCCCATGGCCATTGCTGGCTTTGGAATTATTTTTTCCATTATAGGAACAATGTTGGTTAAAATAAAAAACAACGATGCCAAGGAAAAGGAAGTGCAAGGTGCCTTGAATATTGGCAACTGGGCTTCTATAGCGTTAACCTTGATTGCCTGCTTTGTGTTGGTAAAGTATATGCTGCCAGAAACCATGCAAATGGAGTTTTTTGGTGAAGGGTTAAAGGATATTTCTTCCATAAGGGTGTTTTATGCCACTGTTATTGGTTTGGTTGTAGGTGGGGTTATTTCCTCAGTTACTGAATATTATACAGGATTGGGTACAAAGCCGGTAATGGCCATAGTGCAAAAATCCAGTACTGGTGCCGGAACCAATGTTATTGCCGGTTTAGCAACGGGGATGATTTCTACATTTCCAACTGTTCTAATATTCGCTGCAGCAATTTGGTCTTCCTACGCCTTGGCAGGTTTTTATGGGGTGGCATTAGCAGCTTCAGCAATGATGGCTACTACAGCCATGCAATTGGCTATTGATGCGTTTGGACCTATCTCTGATAATGCCGGTGGTATTGCGGAAATGAGTGAACAAGATCCTATTGTAAGGGAACGTACAGATATATTGGATTCCGTAGGGAATACCACGGCAGCTACAGGAAAGGGATTTGCAATTGCCTCTGCTGCATTGACTTCATTGGCCTTATTCGCAGCTTATGTAACCTTTACAGGTATCGACGGAATTAACATTTTTAAGGCACCAGTTCTTGCCATGTTGTTTGTAGGAGGCATGATTCCAGTAGTCTTTTCGGCATTGGCCATGAATTCTGTGGGTAAAGCGGCTATGGATATGGTTTACGAAGTGCGTAGACAATTCAAGGAAATTCCTGGTATTATGGAAGGTACAGGAAAACCTGATTATGCCAAGTGTGTGGATATTTCTACCAAGGCGGCCCTTCGCGAAATGATGTTGCCAGGAATTCTGACCATTGGCTTCCCTATTGCAATAGTTCTTTTAGGTAAATTGGTTTATGGAAGCGACAATCAGATGATTGCTGAAATGTTGGGTGGTTATATGGCAGGGGTTACAGTTTCTGGTGTACTTTGGGCCATATTCCAAAATAACGCCGGTGGTGCTTGGGATAACGCAAAGAAATCTTTTGAAGCTGGTGTTGAAATTAATGGTGAAATGACTTATAAGGGATCGGATGCCCATAAAGCAGCTGTAACAGGGGATACGGTTGGTGATCCATTTAAGGATACCTCAGGTCCTTCGATGAACATTCTTATTAAACTTACCTGTTTAATAGGGTTGGTAATTGCCCCCATATTAGGAGGTCATGCCGAGACAGGATTGACAGAGCAAGATGTACAGATTGAAATGAATGTGAAATCCCCGGAATTGGCTCAAGCCGTTATTACCTATACCACAACAGTAAATGGTGAGACCAAAAAAGAGGAGAAAACGTTTAAAGGAACGGCTGAAGAAGTAAAGGTCCAGCTGGAAGCTTTTGAAAATACTACAGTAAAATCTAATAAGAACGGAAGTAAAGTCGTAATAGAAAAGGTAGAGATTAATAAGTAAGTTGTATAACTTATTTTTTGGTATTATCTTAAAAACCCCGTTGATCGGGGTTTTTACTTTTAGGGTTGTTAATACGTTACGGTAAATGGATTATCATGATTTAAGCACATTGGGTATTGCCTTTGGATTAGGGCTGCTGGTAGGTCTTCAGCGTCAGAAAGCCAATAGTGAAATGGCAGGGGTAAGGACATTTACCCTTATTGCCGTTTTGGGTGTATTGGCGGGATTCTTAAGTAGGGATTATCAAAATCCGTTTATTTTACCGGTTCTCGGTATAGCTGTAACCGGTTTACTGATAGTTGCCAACATAATTAAATTAAAGACATTTACTAATCCGGATATTGGACAGACAACGGAAGTGGCTGCCTTGATGATGTTTGCTATAGGAGCTTATTTGGTGATGGGCGATAGGGTTTTGGGTGTAATAATGGGTACTTCCATGGCAGTGCTACTCTATGTAAAGGAAAGATTGCATGGATTTATAGATAAACTACAGGAAAAGGATCTGGCGGCCGTAATGACCTTTGCTGGTATATCATTGGTGGTGCTGCCTATTCTGCCAAATAAAACCTATGGACCATATGAGGTGCTAAATCCTCAAAACATTTGGTTAATGATAACCCTTATTGTAGGGTTGAGCATCTTAGGGTATTTTATTTATAAGTTTGTAGGAAAGAAAGTTGGAATTATTTCAAATGGTGTTTTAGGAGGCTTGATCAGCAGCACGGCAACTACAGTAAGTTATGCCCGTAAAACTAGAGATACTGCATCTATAAGCAAAATGGCAGCCTTTGTAATTACAACTGCTTCGGCAATTGCTTTAGCTAGGGTAATGGTGGAAGTGGGTGTAGTAGTGCCGGAAAAAGTGCCTGAAATGCTACTGCCTTTATTGTTGGAATTTGTGGTTATGGCCGTTGTATGCGTTGGATTGTTTTACAGTATAAATAAAGATTCGGATACTGATAGAATGCCAGAGCCAAATAATCCCGCCCAGTTTAAAAGTGCATTGATCTTTGGATTGCTTTATGGTGCTATTTTATTGGCCGTAGCATTTGCCAAGGAGGAGTTCGGGAACGAGGCTTTGTATCTGGTTGCAATCATTAGCGGGTTAACGGATGTAGATGCCATTACCCTTTCTTTGTCCCAACTTATAAAAACCGAAACATTGAACACATCCACTGGCTGGCGACTTATTCTTATTGCCTCCATGTCCAATTTAGCTTTTAAGGGGGTTGTGGCTAGCGTGTTGGGAAGTAAACAGTTAGGGCGATGGATCGCAATTGCCTTCGGAATTGCTATTACTGCAGGAGTGTTATTAATCTGGTTATGGCCATAGAATTTATATTTTTAAACTATGGGATTATTTAGTAGTCGAGACCCTTTACAGATTATTGTTTTTCAAACATATGGCTCCAATACGCATTTGTATGTTAAGGGACGTGCCTTGGAAGACGAAAATATTGACCTTACCAAGAAGAATTTTATCCACCTTTTAATTAATTCCTGGAAACGCTTTGAGACAGATGTAATAGGAAACTGTACTCTAGAAATAAAGCTTCCCAATGGTGCTTTAAATGAGTTTGAAACGGATAAGGAAGGTTATTTTCTGCTGGCCCTGGATAAAACCGATTTGCAATCCATGTGCAATAAGGAAGGGTGGTTGGCATTTGAGGTTTCATATGCCGATAGATCCCTAAAGAGAAATATTCAGCTTGAAAACCGATTTCCTGGGGAAATGTTGATTCCTTCTAAGGATGCCGATTTTGGGGTTATCAGTGATATTGATGATACCATTCTGCAAACCGGTATGGTGTCCTTATTAAAATGGCGTGTTTTGTACAATACTTTCTTAAAAACCCCGGAAAGAAGGATTCCCCTAGCTGGGGCGCCGGAATTTTATCATTTGTTGCATAGAGGGGATTCTGGAGATAAGGCGAACCCTATTTTTTATGTAAGTAACAGTCCTTGGAATCTATATCTATATCTAGAGTTTTTTTTAAAGAATAACAATTTTCCAAAAGGCCCCATTTTATTGAGGAGCTTAAGCTCATTTTTTAAAAGAAAAAAGTTAAAGGGCCCCGATGATCGACCACATAAAATCAACGAAATTTTAAATATCCTTAAAACTTATCCCAGACTTTCTTTTGTACTTATTGGAGATGGTGGCGAGAAAGATGCAGATATCTATTTGGAAATTGCCCAAAGGTTTCCAAATAGGATCAAGGCCATTTATTTACGTAGTGTTAAGCATAAGAAAAAAATGTTACGGGTAGTTGGTTTGTTTCAGGACAACAAAGCCATACCCGTACTATTGGTAGAGGATAGTGATCAGGCTATAAAACATGCCAAAGAACAGGGACTGATCATTAAAAAGTAAATCTTTTCCTTGTTGTATAAAACTCGTTTCAGTAAACCAGGGTATTTTAATCTCTAATAAAGTCTTAAGATTTAAAACAGGCCGTTGATCTCGGCGTCAATTTTATTGATCACCAAACCTAAATCTTCGGGCTCGTCAACAAAATTAAGTTTATCTACATCAATGACCAAGAGATTGCCTTTTCCATAACTTTCGGCCCAAGCCTCATAGCGCTCGTTCAATCTACTTAAATATTCAATGGAAATACTATTTTCATATTCTCGTCCCCTTTTATGAATTTGATTTACCAAATTGGGAATGGAACTTCTTAAATAAATCAGTAGGTCTGGGGGTTGCACCAATGTTTCCATCAATTCAAAAAGACTGGTATAGTTGTTAAAATCCCTGTTCGTCATTAACCCCATGGCGTGGAGGTTTGGCGCAAAAATATGTGCATCCTCATAAATGGTACGATCCTGTATGGTGTCTTTACCGCCTTTTCTAATCTGTATTATTTGTCTATATCTGTTATTTAAAAAGTAAATCTGGAGATTAAAGCTCCATCTCTCCATTTGATTGTAAAAATCGTCCAGATAAGGATTGTCAACTACATCTTCAAATTGGGCTTCCCATTGGTAGTGTTTCGATAATAGTTTGGTCAAGGTGGTTTTGCCAGCCCCAATATTTCCTGCAACGGCGATATGCATAGGTTTTGTAATTATGGTTAGTGTTGTGCTCACTTATAATTAAGTGGTACAATATACGAGATATCGTGTGTATGTTAAAATCTTTGATAGATTATCCGATAAAAAACTTATACGGAGGGATAATTGTTTTTTTTATTGGTTTTCTGATTAAACCATAACCTATAATTGTAGTCTTAAGGTTGACTTAAAATGTAAAATAATGAAAAATTTCTATTTTTTCTCTTTGATGCTAGTTGCATCGCAAATTGGAATTTATGCCCAGGACTTTCAGGGCGAAGCAACTTATTTTAGTAAGACCACGGTAAATATGGATTTTGACGGTCGGCAAATACCCGAAGATCGCAAGAAGGAAATAATGCAAAGGATTAAGGCAGCCAACGAACGGACCTATATTTTAACCTTTGACAAATCCGCCTCTATTTATAAGGAAGAAGAAAGATTGGAGCAACCAGGCAATGAAAGAGGTGGTGGTCGATTTGGAATGATGGGCGGAGCCGGTGGCGATTATTACAAGGATGTGAAAGAAGGTAGGTATTTAGTTAAAAATGACCTTTTTGGAAAGATTTTTTTGGTTGATGATGAATTGCCAAAATTGGAGTGGAAACTTGGAGGAGAGTCAAAACAGATTGGTAATTATACCGCCTTTAAGGCTACGGCCACCAAAACTATAAAAAGACCCAATATACGGGCAATTTTTAGTAGGGGTAGGGATAATAATGAAAACAAAGAAGAAGAATTCACAGAAAAGGAAATCGAGATAATTGCTTGGTATACGCCAGATGTTCCAGTAAATCAAGGCCCAGGGGAGTACTGGGGGCTTCCTGGTATTATTTTGGAAGTAAAGGATGATATTACAGTTATACTGTGTACAAAATTAGTGCTCAATCCAACGGAGAAGAAAGAGATAAAGGCACCCAGTAAGGGAAAAACGGTTACCCAAGAGGAATATGATGAAATTTCCAAGGAAAAGATGGCAGAAATGAGGCAGAATTTCCGTCGTGGTGGTGGTGGAGGTAACAGAGGCGGAGGGGGAAGGCCTTAATAATCCCTGGTACTTATTTTCATAATTAATCATTTTTATTTTACTCTTTAGAGATGTATAAAAAGAATTTATATTCGTTACTGGCTGCCTTTTGCATTTTTTCAACGGCTTTTTCACAGGAAATTACCCTTACGGGAATAGTTAAGGATTCTACAGGAGTAGGAATCGATATGGCAAATGTTATCGCCATAAATACGGAAACAAAGGCATTGGAATCGTACGGCATCACAAATCATAGTGGGTTGTATAAGCTAAACTTAAAATCGGGCGCCAATTTTAACGTTCGTATTAGTTATTTAGGTTTTAAAACGGAGGATTTTTCCTTTACGGCACCTACCAACGATGCTAATAAAGATATTGTTCTATATGAACAAACCAACCAACTGGATGAGGTTGAGGTAACTTATGAGATGCCTATTTCTGTCCGGGGCGATACTATAGTTTATGATACGGATTCTTTTGTAACAGGTACCGAAAAGAAGTTAAAGGATGTATTGGCCAATTTACCTGGTGTGGAAATTAATGACGACGGGCAAATAGAGGTGGAGGGTAAAAGGGTTACCAAAGTAATGGTAGAGGGCAAGGATTTTTTTGACGGGGATTCCAAGTTGGCCGCAGACAATATTCCAGCCAATGCCCTTGATAAAATAGAGGTGCTAAGAAATTTTAATGAAGTAACCCAGATGAAGGGGCTAACCAATGATACGGACAATGTGGCCCTGAATATAAAACTCAAGAAAGGGAAAAAGAATTTTTGGTTTGGTGAAATAACTGCAGGGTATGGTACCAACGATAGTTATTTGGCCCATCCAAAACTATTTTATTACAGTCCTGATTATAGTATAAACATAATTACCGATCTTAATAATATAGGTGAAGCACCTTTTAATAGGAGGGATTACCAAAGCTTTACAGGTGGATTTAGAAACTTAGGTAGTACAAGTGGAAGTTCAATAGATATTGGAGGCGATGGATTGGGGCTTTCCAGTCTTCAAAACAATAGGGCCAAGAATATAAACACGAAGTTTGCTGCGGTCAACTTTAGTTACTCCCCCATAGAAAATTGGGATTTAAGTGGTTTTGGTGTTTATTCCTATACAGGGACCTTGATGGAAAACCAAACTCGACGAGTTTATATATCCTCCAACGAGACGGAGGATGCCACCACGGCAACAGATCAAACCGCACATTTGGGTTTGGCCAAATTTAGTTCCGTTTATAAACCCAATGAAAGATTGCAAATTGATTACGATGTACTTTTAAAGAAATCGGACGACTATGAATTGCAGAATGTGCTTTCCATTTCCAATATTACGGATGAAATTACGGAAACCAAGAAGCAGAAACCAATTTCTATAAGTCAAAATGCCAATATTTACTATACCTCCCTAAACACAAAAAATATTATTGCCTTTGAGGCCCAACATGTCTATCAGGATGAAGATCCTTTTTATAATGCCATTAGGGATAATTTTGCGTTTACGGACATATTTCCAGTAGATGAAGGTCAGAATATCTACAACCTAAACCAAGGTAAAAATACAATAACCAACAAGGTGGATGCCAAGGTGGACTATTATTTGGTTACAGGTATGAAAAGTAATTTACAATTTACCTTGGGCACCACTCAGAGTCGTCAAAATTTTAATTCAAATATTTTTCAAATATTGGATGGGGGAGAAGCATTGGATTTTACGGAAACCGAATTTAACAATGATGTTACCTATTCCATTTCGGATTTGTATTTAGGTTTTCATTACAAGGTAATTGCGGGAATTTTTACTTTTAATCCAGGCGCTACATTGCATCAATACGGGGCTAACAATACCCAGTTGGGAACAACGGTAAAGGATAATCTAACCGCGCTGCTGCCTGACCTATATATTAACGCACAACTAAAAAAATCGGAAAACATTCGATTTAATTATAGGGTTTCAAGATCTTTTACTGATGTCAATAATTTTGCCGAAGCCTATGTCCTTAATAACTACAATTCGGTTTATTCTGGTAATAGGGACCTGGAAAGCGCTTTGAACCATAACTTATCTTTGAACTTTTTTAGTTTCAATATGTTTAATTTTACCAACATATTTGCCAATGTTACGTATACGAAACGAATAGATGCGCTTAAAAGTGCTTCGGAAATTATAGGTATTAATAGGATTGGCACTACCATAAACTCAAACTTGGAAGATGAATCCTTAAGTGCCAATAGCAGGTATCAACGTACTTTTGGAAAAATAAAGGCATCTGTAGGGGCCAATGTATCCTGGTCCGCCACAAATAACATCATAGATTTGCAACCAAGAAAATCGGAATCGTTTACTCAAAATTATACCTCTTCACTGGCTACCAATTTTAAGGATGCCCCCAATCTAGAGGTGGGGTATGGATATTCGGTAAATAATTATGATAATGGTGGACTTGCTACTACCTATTACACAAGCAGGCCCTTCGCCAGATTGGATGCCTCCTTTTTAAAAAGCTTTATTTTTAACTTGGATTATGATTATTATAAGTACAATGACAAGGAAAATACCATAGATAACACCTATAGTTTTTTGGAGGGCAATTTAACCTATCAGAAAAAAGACAGTCACTGGGAATTTGGAATTAAAGGCACTAACCTTTTGGATACAGCAACGTTGAACAGGGATAGCACCAATGAGTTGTATTTTACTACTTCTTCTTACTTTATTCAACCGCGTTATGTCTTGTTCACGGTAAAGTATGATTTATAGGATAGAACAAGGTAAATTTTAAAATAGTTGTTAAACATTTTTAGATACGTCAAGAATTCTTGTACTTTTGTACCCTAATATATCGAGGAAGGATTTGACTGATTGCAACCTCAAGTGCTGAAATAGGTTCGGCATAACAAAATGCTAAAGCAGTTTCTGTTGTTTATGTCTATTAAAGACTGTAACATCCACTCTTCTTTAACATGCTTCGTCAAATTCTTATTA
>Ga0105055_10008765_pt1 | contig 13092 bp, 9 predicted proteins | sample BON03_FD_78090 | JGI IMG/M metagenome (GOLD analysis project Ga0105055, IMG submission 78090) | Freshwater microbial communities from Lake Bonney liftoff mats and glacier meltwater in Antarctica - BON-03 | ecosystem: Environmental > Aquatic > Freshwater > Ice > Glacier meltwater | place: Lake...
GAATATAGACAACGTCGCAAGTTGCGATATTGTCAACGACTTAATAATAAAAATCAATAAAATTCATGCATCTTATTGATTTTTTAAACTGGTGAACATTTGAATCAGCACCCTGCGGGTGTATGTTCAAAGGATTAACGGTCATTGACCACGAAGAGTATAAATACGCTATGCGGATTGAATTCTTCGTTGGTTTAAATTTTTAGTATTTATTTATTAGTGTTTTTTTCATTAATGTTTTTTCACGTAATCTAATAAATCCATAATCTTAAAGGAAGCACGAGAAGACATACTTTTATAACGTATACTATCTTTCTTCCTGAACTGCGAAATTCCTTTCAATTTATTAATAGTAATTTCATTGAACTTGGCATTGCATACAAACAGATCGTATGCGTTTGTAATTAATATATAGAGATTGTCGCTATATTCGTCTACTACACTTATTGCGTTATCACTTTCTGCCACACCCGGTAATAGATCAATGATATAATTTGCGATAGACAATAGTGTTTCATTATCTAATACATTATATTTTGTTAGAAAACAAATAAATGTAGTCATTGCCTTACGATTGTCGTTAATTTTCACATAATTACAATAACCATCGTAATCATTATTTGGGTCGATTGGTTTTATTTCGTTATATGATTTTTTGTAATTTTCTATAATGTTTGTAATCTTCGAACCAAATATACTATATTTATTCATTAGTTTCATATACAATTCGGCATATATTTCAGAGAAGAATGCGTTCGAACTCGCTACATTAAATATGAATCCAATTATCTTAATCATATTTTCACCATCTTTAATCATATTTTCACCATCTTCGCTATTTTCGCCATTTTCACTATTTTCGCCATTTTCGCCATTTTCACCATTTTCTCGATTTAAAACCTCATCTATTAAATTAATAATTTTAATTGTTTGTTCTTCTTTATTTTTCACTGAGAATTTATTTAACGCAATTCTTATTTCATTTATCTTTTTTTCTATGCCTATCTTTTGCTCTATAACAGTCGCTTTGAAATTACGTATTGCGCCCCAGTCGGCATCATTTTCTATAGGTTTATTATGAGAAACCTTTTTAATAGAAGGTTCATCATTAGACCGTTTTATCTTTTGGTAGTTCGTATCATCACTTTCGTTTATAACTAATTTATTAGATAGGTCTTTAAAAATTTTCTTTATTGAATCTTCAAGTTTTATATTAGGGTTGTTAATTGATATGTTTTTTAAATCTTGTATTGTATAATAAGGCATCGTGGTACTAATAACTAATGTAGTTAAGTTTCTATATGTGTTATTAACTAATAATTACGAATATTTATAATATATTAAAACAAATATAAACGTTACCACACAATATATCTAAGATGAATAATCAACCAGCGTTAGAAACCGAAATTAAAATATATGAAAATTGGGATGATTTTAAATTATCAGAAGAATTAACTAGAGGCATATTTGCTTTTGGTTTCGATAAACCAACACCTATACAAGGACAAGCAATTGTTCCAATTATAACAAAGCGAGATATTATCGGTCAGGCACAGTCGGGCAGTGGTAAGACTGGTTCGTTTGCTATTGGAACACTTCAACTAATTGACCTTTCAAAAAAAACAACTCAAGCACTCGTTCTCGCTCCCACACAGCAACTTGCTATGCAGATAGTAAAAGTTTTTAAATCACTATCGATTTATATGGATGGTTTGGTAATAAAATCGCTCGTCGGTGGAACATCTGTTTCTGACGATGCTAATGAATTACGAAATAATACCCCACACATTATTGTTGGAACTGCTGGGCGTGTCTATGATATGATGAAACGTAGAAACTTCGATAGCGGAACAATTAAACTGTTTGTAATGGATGAAGCAGATGAAATGTTATCTAGAGGTTTTAAGGATCAGATTTATGATATTTTTAAATATTTCAATGATGAAGTACAAGTCGCACTTTTTAGTGCTACTATGCCTGAGGAAATCCTTACAATAACCGACAAGTTCATGCGTGACCCGGTGAAAATTATATTAAAATCCAAAGACATTGCTCTCGAATGTATTAACCAATATCATATTGCACTTCAAAACGACCAACAAAAATATGAGGCTTTACAGGATTTATTCGAGGCGATAACCATATCGGGACAATGTATAATTTACGTCGGTGCTGTAAAACGCGTTGTTGATTTATACGAAGCGATGCTTGCTGACGGATATGCGGTATGTCAAATGCATAGTGATCTCACGGCTCACGAAAGAATAGACATAATTGAAAAATTTAGGTCTGGTTCGTTCCGTGTAATGATCTCATCAGGCATTACCGCTCGTGGATTTGACGTACAACAGGTAAGCACTGTAGTAAATTTCGACATTGGAAGAAATATTGAAACATATATACATGCGGTTGGTCGTGCGGGACGTTATGGGAGAAAAGGAACTGCCATTAGTTTCGTTACCAAACAAGATATGGATTTTATGCATCAATTAGAAAAACATTATAATATAAAGATTGACGAACTACCATCTTCGTTTGTCCCAAAGTAAATATAGTCTATTCGTAATCAATATAACCATTCGTTATATTGATTTTATTTTTCTATAGTTTTAGTGTAAATAATGGAATCTGTTACAAAAATGTTCTGTATAACGCCACCGAAGGATAGTATTTTAGATAGAGATATTCATAAAGTTTTTCGTTTGCCTATTTTGTATGTTGACCAGGATAAGCTATTCGATTTAAACCCCGTCGTTGCTTGTGATTTAGAACTATATAAACCACTCGTAGAAGATATTTCAGGTGTACCAATTGTCTCAAATACAATGTATGAATATTTGTTGAAACCGCAAAATAAATTTGCTAGTGCCCTTGTTCCTGAATGGTCTAAATATTTTACAAACGATGTTAATTTTTTAATACAAACTCAAGAAGTTATACGTAATGTGGATTTTATAACTAGTGCAAATGATGAAAGTATTAATTACGAAAAGTTTTCAAAATTATGGAAAGATTTGAAACAAGACAATGTTCATTTTATGGATAAATATTCATTTGTTGAATTTGATATCGCTAGACATTTGAACGAATCACCTACATTTCTACAGGCTTTATCATTCGTAAATATGGCATCTCCTGCTCTTAGTTTTTTTATACCTGTTCTCTTTTTTATTTTTCCGTTTATTATACTTAAAATACAAGGCATCCCAATCGACATTTCTACATATTTTAATACTTTAAAAAAGATAGCTAAGAATCATTTCATAGGTTCTATTGTTCAAACCGCACAAAATATTAGTTGGACCAGTTTATTCTATTTATCTATGACTCTTGGATTGTACGGACTTCAAATTTATCAGAATTATATAGCATGTATACGATTTTATAACAATATTTCTCGCATTAACGAACATATTAGTTTTCTCAGAGATTATATTTTAGCTTCTATATTAAATATCGAAAAGTTTGTGGAACTGAACTCACATCATTCTACGTATAAAAACTTTTGTTTATTATCTTCGTGTCATTCTGATACATTAAAAGATATATACAATGAAGTAAAGGATATTGCGCCGTTTGAACCAAAATTGTCAAAGATTACAGAAATAGGGTACTTACTTAAATGTTTTTACCGTTTACATGTTAATTCAAATTACGAGAATTCACTTCGGTATTCAGTCGGATTCAATGGTTTCATTTATAATCTCAAAGGTATCAAAGAGAACGTGATTTCAAAAGATGTTAATTTAGCAACTTTTAATAATAAAAATACTACCATTAGTGGGTTGTATTATCCACCACTTGTACGTGAGAAACATATTAAAAATTCTTGTTCTTTTGATAAAAATATTATTATTACTGGTCCCAATGCTTCTGGTAAAACTACATTCCTGAAATCGGCATCAATTAACATCATATTGTCACAACAATTGGGTATTGGGTTTTATGACGAATGTTCTCTTAACCCATATACACATATTCATTCGTATTTGAATATACCCGATACATCTGCACGAGATAGTTTATTCCAGGCGGAATCGAGACGATGCAAAGAAATTATTGACTCGATTGATAACTCTAAACATACAAACAGACATTTGTGTATATTCGATGAACTTTATTCCGGTACAAACCCCGACGAAGCAACTAAAGCGGCTTATGCATTTTTAAAGTATTTATCGGAAAAACCAAATGTTGATTTCGCTCTCACAACGCATTATCATAAATTGTGTAAGAAAATCAAGAAGAAACATAATATGGCAAATTTTAAGATGGATGTTAAAATGACGAATGACCACATTAATGAGTATACATTTAAACTTACTAAAGGTATATCTCACGTCAAGGGAGGACTTGCCATTTTAGAAGAAATGAAATACCCTGTTGCCATATTATCTTATTTTTACAAACAAAATTCTAAACCATTGGCTATTTCAAATGAAAAAACTGAATAATTATAACGTTACTTTTACACCGCATTGTATATTTTCAATGATATAGAGTATTTTTTATATGTATATTACATAATGGTTAAATCTCTTATTAATCCTTCAATAGAATTCAAAGAGACCAAATACGTAGATAAACAAGATGTCAATTATTTATCTGCTTCATATGACATTGTTTTTCGAGACATTGACCCAAATAAAGTGATTACAGTTACATTCGGCAAAATTAATGATATATACAACTCTAAAGGTGTCTCTTATTTTTCTATGTATTTTGTTGTGGATGACATAGTTAAGGGTAAAATTGGTATTATCGAACTGCCTTTTGGTAGTGAACGAAACATTATGGACGATGAAAACGATATAGACCCCAGTAAAATGCCTACGCCATTGTTATTTAACTTTGTGAATACTAATTTTATTAATTCCTTTCGTAGTGACATGATTAATACCGACGAAACGGATGCATCAAAAACAGATCACGACTACAACAGCGACGTCGAAAAGGATGAAAGTGCTGAAAGTGCTGAAAAAGATGAAAAGGCTGAAAAAGATGAAAAGGATGAAAGTGCTGAAAAAGATGAAACTGTTGAAAAGGATGAAAGTGCTGAAAAAGATGAAACCGTTGAAAGTGCTGAAGAAGACAAAAAGGATGAAAAACCTAAATCTATTATGGATAGTATATTTGATGTTATTTTACCAAGTAAATCTGAAGATAAACATAAAGAAACTAATAATACCGAGTCGCTCAAATTAACGCCGAACGACAATAAAGCTTCTTCATTCTTTGAAAATGACGTCAATAAGAGTTTGCCTGCTATATTGGAAGAAGAAACAATGGACGATGCTGTTAAAATTCGAAATGACTTCAAGAGTTCTTCTAAAGGTGACTGGATTAAAATGTTTATGAAAAATAACAATTACGCCATTAGGGATAATGATGGTAGCGCGGATTGTTTATTTATTGTAATTAGGGATGCTTTTTCAGAGATTGGCAAGAACACCACTATACCAAAATTAAGAGAGTTGTTATCAAATGAAGTTACTGATGAAGTGTTTCGAAATTATAGAAATGTGTATTTGGACATGGAAAATTTATTAGTCGAAACAAGCAAAATAACATATACTAACAAAAAAGCATTGAAGCAATTGAAAAACTCTAATAATAATCCAAATATATCGAGAGAAGACCGTAAGAAAATTATAACCCAAGCTAAAAAACATTCCGATGAGATTAAAACCCGAAAAAAAGAGAACGTCGACAACGAGTTGTTTATGAAATACAATTTTGGATTTATGAAAGACATTGACACTATTGAAAAGTTAAAGGATTACATTAAAACGTCTAGTTATTGGGCTGATACTTGGGCAATATCAACTCTTGAACATAAACTTAACTTAAAATTAATTATATTTTCAGAAGAATCTTATAATGAGAATTCATATGATAGTGTATTAAACTGTGGAGAACTTAATACAGATATAGAAAAAAGTGGTTCGTTCAACCCTGGATATTACATTATGACAACCTATAATGGCAATCATTATAAAACTATCGAATATAAAGATAAAAAAATTATTACCTATCGAGAAATACCATATGATGTTAAAATGTTAATCGTTAATAAATGTTTAGAGCGAAATTCGGGTGTATTTTACATTATACAGGAATTCCGTAATCTTAAATCTAAAATGGGTCTTTCACCAGACGAAGGCAATGACCCTGAAAATGACATTGAAAACATAACGATGAATATTTCCGACCCAGATAAACAAGTCGTCATTGGAAATGAAATGTACGACTCAAGAATAGTATTTCAAATATACCACAAGTCAGCCGATATTCATTTTCCTAGAATTGGTGCCGGAGAAAAAATGCCTCTCAATAAATTAATTGAATTTAAGGATTTGGACAAGATTAAGAATTGGCGTAGAAAGTTAGACGATGAATGGAATCAATCACCTTTTGATTTAGATGGGTTGCGCTGGACCAGCGTTTCTCATTATGTAGAAGGTTCGAAATTTAAAAAAGGATTTCCTGATTTTTATAAGAAATTTTCTATAAATGCTGATTCAGAAGAAACTAACGATGATATGATTCAATTAAGCACTGACGTTAATCTTGCGAAAGAAGTCGGTAAGAAATCCAAACATATATTGCGTAAGAATAAAGAAACTATTGACCCGGATTATTACGACCAGCGTAGCAATAAGGAATTAGAAGACGCAATTCGTGCCAAGTTTACACAGAGCGAGGATATGAAATCATTGCTTAAATCCACGAAATCCGCAAAAATTACTAAGTTTAATAAAGGTTCTCCTAGTATCGAACAAACTACCTTAATGCGTGTAAGAAAAGAACTTATCGAAATGTAGTTGTCTATAATAAACAACAATGCTGTGTCAAATAATGTTACATCGAATAATCTCTATATGTATATGTATACATATAGACAATGGAATTTACTAATGATTCAATCCAAATACAAACATTCATTAACAAATTTGATATGATAGCTTGCGAAACTTTAACTAAGACTCAGCGTGGCATTATAAAGTCATTTTTCGTAAAAATAAACAAAAATCATTATGATAAACCACATTGTATAAGTCGTCTTGTTGTTCTACGCAATCATACTTTAAATAAGAATGATTTGTTTAACAATATACCTAGTGAAATACGTAGCGATATTCATACCAACTATAATACTGTTCATATAACAAAATACATAATACAATTCAAGACTATTACCTACAATATATATAACAAAACTGAATTGACTAGTGGTGTATTAGACAATATGATTTATAAAATGAATTTATGGCTATCTATTGCTATTGAACACGCAAATAACAAATGTTCGAATGAACTTGAAATTCATATTTTTTTGACTGGTCATAAGAAAATGTTACCAGAAAACGATAAACCAACCAACACGATACACGTAAATACCGCATTGACCTCTCCTTGTTCTCATCACAATCGCATTTATATTTATAGAAGAGAAGAATGGTTTAAAGTATTCATACACGAAACCTTTCATTGTCTTGGTTTGGATTTTTCGCATATGGATACAAGCGAAAGCAATAAGACAATAAATACCATTTTTTCAACTAATATTCCTGATATAAGATTGTATGAAAGTTACTGTGAAATTTGGGCCGAAACATTTAATCTCATTTTCGTTGCCTTTTTTTTAACTCCGTCGAAAATCGACTTCGTTTCTATGTTTAAATTATTTCAAAATATGTATAATGAAGAGCTGACGTTCTCTATATATCAAATGGTTACTATACTAAAGAAACATAATCTTCGCTATAGTGACTTGGTTCATTCTAAAAAAGGTTTAACATATGTTGAGCATACTAATACATTCTCGTATTATATTTTAAAATCTATAATTATGTTTAATATGAATGATTTTATAACGTGGTGTAGTAAACATAATTCTAATATTATTAACTTTACTCATTCACAAGAGAACATATCGAAATATTGTGATTTTATTGAAGAATGTCATGCCAATGAAGAATATTTAAAAACGATAAAGTATATTGAGGAACAAAATGTTTTTAAGTTACGCACATTACGAATGACTGCGTTTGAATTATTATAAAATTGATTGAATTATATATTTGAATATATAATTGAAAATTACAGTATCAATAATGGGCATTCCCAAGTTAAACACATATTTGATGAACAATTGTTCAAAACATTCGATCGATAAAAAACATCTTTCCATATTCACAGGTAAAACTATTGTTATAGACACTAGTATATATCTATACAAATACGCAGCAACTAATAGCATGATAGAATCATTGTATCAAATGATACGTACATTCAAATATTATAACATTACACCTATATTTATATTCGATGGAAAACCACCAGATGAAAAGAAGGAATTAATATACAAACGTAATGATTTGAAGACCATTGCCGATACAAAACGAAATATAGCTGATATGGAATATAAAGCTCTCTTTAACAAAATTAATAAAACCACCGAGGATTATAATAAGTTGAACGCCATTATGGTAACAATAAATAATCTTAAAAAGCAATGTGTGAGGATATCATGGAATGATACTGAAAAGGCGCGAACTCTTCTTGCTATGTGTAATGTAGAATACTATAACGCAGAAGGCGAAGCAGATGAACTTTGTGTACACATGGTACTCTCCAAAAAAGCTTGGGCTTGTCTAAGTGACGATATGGACATGTTTGTATATGGTTGCACCAGAGTTATGCGTGGGTTTAATCTAAATAGTCATACAGTTATATTTTACAATATAAATGGAATTCTACGTGATCTTGATTTACACATGACAGATTTCAGAAGGGTTGCAGTGTTATCAGGTACAGATTATAATATAGACCTTTCAATAAATATCGATGATGTGTTTAAAAATTTCAAGTTGTTTAAAAATGCCATTAATAGTAATGATGGATTTTACGACTGGTATTCACGCGTACATAAGATCGAATTAGATAATGATAAATTAACATCTATATATAACATGTTCTGCACTGATTGTATTTCTATACCACCCAAACCTATTCCTTTAATAAACAAATTAACTTCATTGTCTGAATTCTTAAGACCATTTGGTTTCGTTTTCGCCTAATACAGCCGAAAAGTATTTGAATTATATAGTCATATGATAATTAAGTTTTTTTTACCTATCATATTTTTATTGTTTTTTTATTGTTTTTATTGTTTTTTGTTGTTTTTTGTGTTTTTATTGTTTGTTTAAGCGACAACACTGGCAACAGCAGTAGCATCTGCCTTGATAAAGTGGTGCTTCATGTATCTTTGGAGGTTAAAGTAAGTTAATTCATCAGTGTCATTAAGATTGAGAAGTTTCTTAAGTTTGGCGTCAGCGATGATAATTCTTCCATTGTCCTTGTCTTGAAGGAGATTCGCACGAATATATTGATTAATTTCCTTACTTACTTCAGTTCGCGCCATCTCAACACCATTTTCCTTTCCTAGAAAGGAAGCGAGGTCCTTGGAGATGAGGGTTGGCTTTACAAAACCAGAAGGTTGTCTGTTAGAGTTAGCCTTGCGTTTCTTCGAGTTCTTCTGAAGAACTTTCATCTCGCGGTTTACAACCTTATCGAGAGTCTTATAATCTTGTTTAAGAGCAGCAATGATTCCTGTGAGTTGTTGAATCTTAGCACCAAACTCTTGCAACTTGGTAACGCATTCTAATACAGCAACCTCAGTAACAGAGGTCACTGGAGTAGGAGCAGCAACTACCGCATTGGTAACAACGTTAGCAGTATCAACAGCAACAGCAACAGGAGCTGGAGCAACTACTTCCTTCTTCTTAGAAGAAGGTTTCTTTACTGGGGTTTCGGTAGTCTTAGTTGGTAGGGTGGTCTTAGTAGCACGGGTCATTTCTTGTATATGATACATAGACCTATTTTTTTAAGTAGTTTAACGCAGTAACTTATTAAATATTCCTAAATGTAACTGGACTGACGAAGTAGTATTTGATTATTTAATTTAATTTATAATTTATATCGTCAATTTTTTGAATGTGATTATACACGTTTTTTGTATTCTAATACACCTACTAAAAACGTGTGTCTTGTATTTTTACTAAAGGGTCACGCAATAGAGACTTGATTTTTAATAAATCGCAACCATCTAAATAAAAATAAATTCTTTATTTCGATGATAGTATTTATCTTTGTTTTTGTGATATCCTATATCTCACTAATTGCCTTGTACATATTAAAAATATATTTACATATGTATTTTTAATTATAAGGTTGATTCGTATAACCAAGGTATACTTAGTCGTGCCGGTTCACTTACTACCGTTAGAGAAGTTAATATATACATCGCGCTTAATTTTTTATATTCTACATTTGTTGCTGTGTGAAACAAATTCTCGCATATCGTAATAGCCATATTTTTTGCTTGTTCTATCGTCATTGTATTTCCAAATTCTGACGTTGTTATTCTGTAACTGAATGGATTGTAATATGGACAAATGTTGTTCTTAGTTTCAATCGATATTCGTCCACGGTAATTCCAGAATTGAAAAATAAAACGTATAAATAAGACCAGGTCGTCTCTCCCTAAATTTAGCATCCAGTCTACCGATGTATAGTTGCCAACTTGATCTATTTCATAAAATACATTTGATATGCGTTGATAAATTGTATTATTATTGCGCATTTCTTCTAACATAGTCATTAATTCAGTTCGTTCTGTTACCTCGCTTACATTTGTAGTTACTACATTTGTTATATCCTTTTCTTTCGGGTAATATATGCGGTTCAGTCTGCGAATGTGTCTTATTTTGTTCATGACGTCCTTTGGGATTTCATTTCGGTTATATGGATTAGTTGCGTTTTTACTTTGTTTTATTAAACTAATTATCGAATTAAAATCAAACCCGAATATAAATCCGTGTTTATCTTCAAAACTGAAAAAATCTTTGATATGAATGTTTTCGAATGTTTCCAATGTGTAAAAATCTGTATCATTCGTGCATTTTTTATCTTTGTACGCAGGACCGTGTAATGTTATATATGTTTGGACTGTTTTTCTTCTTATGACAGATTGTATTAAACAAGCTGCCTTATCTCTTTGAAATTTATTTATAATTCTATCTATTAATGTATTTTTATTTCCACCTACAAGGAGTTTGTTTTTCTTGCATATATATTTTAATTCACGTTGTTTATATTTTATCAAATTGGGACTTTCCATATAATATTTTCTCCAATTACAACATAAAATATCATCTACCTTTGTTAGTTTTGACAATACTTGCATTGTACTTACGGTTTGTATCTATATATTCATATATCTATATATTTTTACCGTTTTGTGTTTTTATGTTTTTTGTGTTTTTATGTTTTTTGTGTTTTTATGTTTTTTATGTTTTTATGTTTTTTTTGTGTTTATGTTTTTATATTTTTTTGTGTTTTTATGTTTTTATGTTTTTGTGTTTTTTGTGTTTTTTATGTTTTTTTTGTGTTTTTGCGGAATTTGTCGAGTAAAAATACCATTTAATTGATTTTTTGTGTTATTATTGTGCTAGTTCTCTTATAAAATTGATTTAAAGATAATAATTGTATTATAGTATCATACCAGTTATATATTATGTCTTCATTCAACTCAAACAAAACAACTACTCCTGTTGTTCTCGGTCCTTCTGATTGGGATATATCAGCCGTTAAATTTCTACCTCCAAAGGTAAATGATATGGGCGGCAAAGCAATTAATATTATTAGTCGTCAAACTAATCGTTCTCTTCATATTTCAACACCACTAATGATGACATGGGGCATTGCTGATTATGTTAATGAACACGGTGAGGCAGATGGAAAGTTTAGCATTACCCTCAATTTCCCAAATGAGGAATATTCCACTGACGCAACTAAAGAGTTCCTTACTAAAATGAAGAATTTCGAGAATAAGATTCTTGACGCAGCAGTGGAGAACTCTGAACAGTGGTGGGGTGAGAAGATGTCTCGGGAAATTTGTAAACACACTTTCTTCCCTTTTATGAAATATAGAAAAAACAAAGAAACCAAGAAATTTGATTATGAAAGTCCTCCATCAATTCGTGCTAAGGTTCCTAAGTATAACGACAAGTGGAATGTCGAGATTTATGATACCGATTCAAATACCATTTTCCCTTGTAGTGACCAAGACGCAAGTCCTCCCGATTTCGTTCCTAAAATGAGTAATATTGCGTGTGTTCTTCAATGTGGTGGTATCTGGATCGGTGGTAAGGGTTGGGGCCTTACTTGGAAAATGATTCAAGGCGTCGTCAAACCTCGTGTTAATAATAGCGTTTATGGAAAATGTCACATTCAACTTTCGTGTGATGATAAGGAGAAGATGAATTCCGACCCTGTATTAAATCGCAAAGAAGATGAAGATGAGGATGAGGATCACGATGTAGTTGTTGATACTGTGGTTGATGATAGCGATGAAGAGACAACTACAACTGAAACTGTAGTGAGTGTACCTGTAGTGAGTGTACCTGTAGTGAGTGTACCTGAAAAAGTTGTCGAGGTTATCGAACCAGTCAAGAAGAAAGTATTCAAGAAGAAAATTGCTGAGCCTGTTGTCGATGAAAAACCAGTAGTCGTAACTAAGAAAAAAATAATTAAAAATAAAGTCGTTTAAATAATAATAATAGAAATAATAACAATAATAGAAATAATAACAATAATAGAAATAATAACAATAATAGAAGTAATAATAATTATTTTTTCTATTTCATAATAACTGGTATTTTTATGATATAATTGTTATGTATATCATAAAAATTGAATATATTTAAAGTATTTGAAATATTTGAAAACAATTGTAATATTCAAATAACTTTAATGATTTTACGTAATAAAAAAACATACAACAATGATTGTATCAAACCTCTAACAATAAATGACTTTAAAAATAATACTTCGTATATAAATAATGGACTTTATTATGGTTATCCGTTATGTTGCGTTTCATTCTTCATACATAACTGTATAGATGGACGTTCGCGTGAAATAGTTTCGTCTAGAACGTACAATGAACAACTCGATGGCAGTGGATTTATTCCTTGTGACCTATGCCATTCTAAAATTGTTGGTGGATTAGACATAAACAAA
>Ga0105055_10008772_pt1 | contig 13085 bp, 12 predicted proteins | sample BON03_FD_78090 | JGI IMG/M metagenome (GOLD analysis project Ga0105055, IMG submission 78090) | Freshwater microbial communities from Lake Bonney liftoff mats and glacier meltwater in Antarctica - BON-03 | ecosystem: Environmental > Aquatic > Freshwater > Ice > Glacier meltwater | place: Lake...
TGGCAGGTTAATTGGAATTGATGCTGAATTTACGACTAAGGTAGCCGAAAGTGCGATCGCGATGTCGGAAGTTGCTTATCCGAATGTGCGGGAGAAGGCGGTGAAGATTAAGGCGGAACTTCAACGGGAGGAAGTTCAATTTTTAAAAACCCTGGGGAATGGCGAGAAGTTACTGGCGAATATTATTGCAGATGCTCTCAGTCAGGGTGTGAAGGAGATTTCGGGTAAAGATGCGTTTACGCTCTTTGATACTCATGGTTTCCCGTTGGAATTGACTCAAGAAGTCGCTGAAGAACAGGGTTTGACTGTTGATGAGACTGGGTTTAATGCCGAGATGGAAATTCAGAAAGTTCGATCGCGTGGAGCCGTAGAATCGATCGATCTCACGGTTCAAGGTTCTTTAGACAAACTTGCCGAACACATCCATGCTACGCAATTTTTGGGCTATGCTCACTCTACTAGTCAGGCTGAAGTTGTCGCCTTATTAGTTGCAGGTGCATCGGTAGCGGAAGCAGATGCCGGAACGAGCGTGCAAATTGTCTTAGATCGGAGTCCCTTTTATGCGGAATCTGGCGGACAAGTTGGCGATCGCGGGTACTTGTCGGGGGATAATTTATTAGTCCGCATTGATGATGTCAAGAAAGAATCGGATTTCTTCGTTCACTTTGGATCGATCGAGCGTGGAAGTCTCCGAGTCGGCGATCCAATTACCGCACAAATCGATGCGGCTTGTCGTCGTCGCGCTCAATCCAATCATACGGCGACTCATCTATTGCAAGCAGCTCTCAAAAAACTTGTCGATCCTGAGATTTCCCAAGCAGGATCGTTAGTTTCATTCGACAGGTTGCGGTTCGATTTTAACTGCCCCCGCGCCCTAACACCTGCGGAAGTCGAACAGGTAGAAGGATTGGTAAATACCTGGATTACTGAGGCGCATGGAGCCATAATTGAGGTCATCCCGATCGCTGAAGCTAAGGCTAAAGGTGCCGTCGCGATGTTTGGCGAAAAATATGGAGCCGAAGTCCGCGTCATCGATTTCCCTGGTGTCTCGATGGAATTGTGCGGTGGTGTCCATGTCAGCAATACCGCTGAAATTGGCGTATTTAAGATCGTCAGCGAAGCGGGTGTAGCTGCGGGAGTGCGGCGGATTGAAGCAGTGGCGGGTAATGCTATTTTAGATTATCTCAATGTGCGGGATAAAGTAGTCAAAGAATTGAGCGATCGGTTTAAAGCTAAACCTGAAGAACTCCTCGATCGAATCTCAATAATGCAAACTGAACTTAAAGCCAATCAGAAGCAATTGGAGACAGTAAAGGGAGAACTCGCGATCGCTAAATCCGAACAATTACTCACTCAAGCCCAAAGTATCGGCGAGTTTAAAATTATTATCGCCGAACTTGGTGATGTCGATGCTAATGCACTGCAAACTGCGGCGGAACGATTGTTAAATAAACTCGGCGAAGGCGCGATCGTGCTAGCATCAATTCCTGAACCGGATAAGGTGAGTTTGGTAGCGGCGTTTAGTAAAGGGGTGAATGCGAAAGGTTTACAGGCTGGGAAGTTTATTGGGAATATCGCGAAGATTTGCGGCGGTGGCGGCGGTGGGCGACCGAATTTGGCTCAGGCTGGAGGACGGGATGCTAGTAAGGTAAAGGAGGCTTTGGGGGTGGCTAAGGCGGAGTTGGAGGTGGGTTTGGGTTGATGGTGGGAATGGTGGGCGGTATGTCCACCACACAAGGATCATTTATTAGTAGTGTGACATGGAAAAAAATGACTTGATAAGACTGCATTATGAAGAAATTTATGAAAATCATGTACTAAAAACGTATCGAGCATATATCAGCAATGAAGAACTCGATGAAGATGAAGAGTTACTTGGAAAGTGTACACTTGATTTTCGGCGCGATCCAGAATTACTTGAAAATTTGCCAGAATCAGTTAGAACTGCATATGATTACTATCATATACATATCAGCGAAGGCGATCTTGGCTGCGTCAGGCTTTGCCAAGTACCCTATGAAAATGATGTTACTTACGCGATCAGAGTATCAACTGACGGTGATGACGGTTGGCTAGAAGTTTATGACCATTGCGGACAAATAGTTGGTGTGGGACGCACCTATATAGAACTTATCGGCTGGGGTAGAATCGACGAAATCCGTGATTACGTTCATGATTTTGATTTTCCAGCAAGTTTGAGTAACAAAGAGAACAAGACGCTCTGGCAATTTGGTGCTTGTGTCGTATCAAAAGATAGTTCTGAGCGATTTTTTGTCATTGCCGAGCAGATCCCTGATGATAAAAAAGATGATGCAATTAAGATTATCTGTGATGCAACAAAAATTAGCGAGAAAGCTGTGGCAATTGTTCTTGACTGTCTGCCTAATTCAGTTACCAGAAATATATCTCAGGAAATAGCTGAAGATATCTGGTGTAGATTGACAGAAATTGGGTCAGAAGTTTCTATTAAAGAACTGAATAAATCTAACGGTTGGGTTGTGTTTAGGAGTAGTGATTTTACAAAAGATGATTAGTTTTGCCCCGATTAAAATTGTATTACAATCGATCGAGATCATATCAATTAGTCAGCGATTTAAACCGCCGCAGGCGGAATTTGTAACACGAGCGACGATTTCAATCGTGTAATATTCGATTGAACTATCTAAATCGCCTCCCAATCGAGTATCGCACGATAAATTTATGCTTTTGATTCGATCGTGGATTAATGATTTCGATCGATTTATAATTTTGATTCAATTGCGGATTATTGATTTTGATCGATTTGTGGTTTGGATTCGATTCTAGTTTTCTAGCCAGAAACATTCTCGAATAGTTTTAGCTGAACGCTAGGAAGATAATCTGTCATATTCCTAGAACTATCATTAGTATATTCAATAATGCAACGAGCAACATACTCCGCAAGCTTGACAGGGACTGCATTACCAATCATCTGTTCTAAGTCAGATTTATTTCCTTTGAACTTAAATGTCTGAGGAAATGTTTGAATATAACTTCTCTCAATAGTTGTTAAAGGTCTTAGTCTTTCATCAATATCACATAAGTCTCCTGCATGTTTTTTGTATGTTTTTGGAATTGGGCGATTAACACCTCGAATCGTCGGACTAGGTTCATGGATGCTAAAAACTGCTCTCCTCTTATAGCTTCGGGGATGCCGATAAATATACTCAACACCTAAAGTATTTCCTAAATAATCAAAAACACTCATGGGTATTTTCGATTGATTTTTCGTGAGATATAAATTTAAAATATCATCTTCTCCTTCTAACTGTCCAATCAAAAAGTATCTTTTTCTAGATTGTGGAACACCACAATAACTTGCATTGATAACTGAAGAGCTTAAACCATATCTACTTTTTTTAAATATTTCTATTACACTCTCAAAAATTTGACTTTTTGTGATTCGATCGACATTCTCCATTACAAACCATTTAGGCTTAATACTAGTTACAATATTTGCAAATGCCAGTGATAAGTCTGCCCTGCCGAGTGTTTCGTTTCTTTTACCTGCACTTGAGAAGTCTTGACATGGTGGGCCACCAATAATAATGTCTGGGTTAAAATCACTAATAAATGAACATACTTCTTTGTTCGATAAATCGTTATCAAAGATAGGATGTTGAAAATTTTCTTTATAAACCTCAATAGCTGGATTCCAGTTGTCAAAAGCAGCTACAACATCAAAGCCAGCATTTTGAAATCCCAATGTCATGCCACCACAACCGGAAAATAAATCAATCGTTTTCATTTTCAATACTATCACTATCTTCAATACTAGCACTATCTACAAATAAGCCAGCAGTTTCATCAAATAGTCCTGGTGTGTTTAATATAGCTGCGTCTAATCTTCTCTCAGGGCTTAAAAAATTCTGACCTCCCCCTAATATAATTTCTTTGATAGCGTCTTTGTGTATTCGAGGCGTTGTCAGTTCTGGGCATCTCATATAAGTGTTTGTAATTGCGCCTGAAACTGCAAACGCTTTGTCATTCTTAGTATTGTATGTTAATCGGTCAATAATTTCTTTAAAATCTATTGCACCATTTGATGCAAAATCGTATAGCATTTTGTATAGCCAAACAATACTTCGGGCATTTCTCGTAATGCCTTTAGCTTTCTCTAGTTTCGCAGTCTTGGTGAAAAGTCGAGTAAAACCAAAATCACTCCAAACAAACATATCAAAACATTGTTCTGCTAAAACTTGTGATTTACCATTTGTTTTCCATATCGGTTGTATTAAAAATGGAATTTGGTATTCGATCTTTGCAATCAACACCGCATCGATGGCATCAGCCATCCTACTTATGAAAGGTATCACATGTTTAATTTCTTCCCAATCTTCAACTGCTATACTACCTAATATTTGTGATAATGTGTTCCTTTCATCTTTGTAAACTTGAGCTAATCCAAGAGCTAAGTAAACAATTGTATCCGGTCTGACAACTATCTCACACCCATAATTTTGTTCGCTCAACTTATAGGTTGTGTTATCAGGTAATGCAGTTAATTTAACCTCTAATGCCCTAAGAAGTTGAGGTATTTCTGAAGTTCTATTGATAGTAACTAAGTCTGCTCTAGGGACATTGCCTTTTGCATACGTAGCATAGGGAGAAAAGACGGTCTCAAAAGCAAAATGAAGCTGATTGGTAAGTGGGGGTAATCCGAATAAATTTTCTAGAGTTATTGTACCATGATTGACTCTCCTATACCGATCGAGAGATAGGTATACTGGTTGTATATTTTTCGAGTGCATATAACAAGCTAGAGATGCGGGGAATGAACTGTTAAACTGATTTTTACCCCAATACTTTGCTTTGGTAAAATCTCTATTTGTAAACTCTAAGCCGAATAGTCCCGGATTTACAATATTGTCAACCATATTTAGTAGATATTTTTCGTAGCTAAATTGTCTGTAATTAGAGCAATTACCAATCTATCAAATTATACTTGTTATCCGATACAAATTAACAGATTATTTCACAAATAGATTTGGTATGCCGATTGTGGATTAATAAATAACAATCGATTTATAATTTTGATTAGATCGTAGATTAACGATTTTGATCGATGGATAAACTTGATTTATCGATCGGGTATGATGAGTAGATATCTGCATTAAGGGAAATACCCCAGAAAATTCGTGAATTAAAACAGAGCCTGCGCCAAGCCGGATTTACAGAGATAACTGGTAAAGGTAGTCATAACAACTGAATACACCCGAACTATACTGGTAAGCTCACTATCTCTGGACAAAATAGTGATGATGCCAAACGCGATCGGGAAAAGATGTAAGCAAGGCAATTGAAGAGATTCAAAAAAATCGAGACTTAGAGGAAGATGATGAAAATAGAGAAGATGAAATATGAAATGGTTATCCGGTGGTCAGAAGAAGATGACTGCTATTTAGTTGGGTTTCCCGATTTCCCTGGACAACAATGGCGCACACATGGAGATACATATCAAATTACAGTCGCTAATGGTGTTGAGGCATTAGAATCACTAATTGATACTTATAATATTAATGGCGATCGATTACCAGAACCTAAATTATTACTTATATAATGGTTGATTTTAGGTGTAATAATGACTTTGATTCGATCGATCGAATCAAATAAACAACATCGAATCAACATGAAAGAATCTACCCAATGATTCAGACATAGATCGATCGATCCGAACTCTCCCAGATATCACATCTTCAACTACCGAGTTAGAACCAAAAATATCTACTAAATCAGAAGATTGTACATCTCGTTGCTCCATTAAGAATAACAACATCGATATCGGGTTATTCTTTTGTTCCGCTTGATAAAACTCGTTCTCAAATTTTTCTACTAAAACTATCAACAATTCATACAGTTCTTGCTGCTCAGGAGTGCGGCTAGCTAGGTGCATCAACTTTTCTACCATTACCAGAGCTTGCTCATTCTCAACTTCTGTTCTGATGAGTTTAGGCTGATATTCAGATAATAAATCTTTGTATCGCTCAGGGTTAAAAGTAAGCGTCATTTTTCCACTGCTCCTGATCGTATTCTGTATGAGTGAGAATATATTTGATGTAAATTAGCTGCTGCTCGTAATCAATACTGACAATTAACCGATAATTATTACCCTTGATATTGAATACGGTAAAATTGCTGACAGCCTCAGCTTTGGGGAAAACCTCTTGAACTTCGATTAAATTTGCCCAGATCGCTTTTTTCGATCGCCCCAAAAACTCACTTTGGGCTTTGTTTAACAGCCTTCTTTCTAGTCTTCGCTTGAGACAACAAAGATGTCGCAAACGAGATTGCTTCCTGCGCCGATTGTCCCCCCGCAATTTGGGCGATCTCATCGCGGCGTTGCTGCTGAGAATGTAGCTCCTCAATCCGGACGATCGTCCGTTCCTGCTCTGAGCTACCATTACCTGTGTCGATCGTTTCTTTTGCTACTCGAAAATGGCGATCGGCCATTGCGGCGATCAGCGGTTGGTGAGTGACGCAGAGAACTTGTTGAGATTGGCTGAGGTGATGGAGCTTTCCGGCGATCGATTGGGCGACTTTTCCCGATACTCCGGCATCGATTTCATCGAAAATGAGGGTACCTGCGCCGCCATTGTGAGAGAAACAGGCTTTGAGGGCGAGGAGGAAGCGGCTCATTTCGCCACCAGATCCGGTATCGGCTAAGGGTTGGAGGGGTTCGCCAGGATTGGGACTAAAGTAGAAGGCGATACTATCTGCACCTGTGGGGGTGGGAGTTTGGGGGGCGATTTTGACTTGAAATTTGACTTTATCCATCGCCAGGGGTTTGAGTTCGCCGATCAGGTGTCGTTCGAGATCGATCGCGGCTTGTTGGCGGAGAGTAGTGAGTTTTTGACAAGCTGTAGCTAGTTGAGCTTGGAGATCTGTCGCTCGGTGTTCTAGCTCTTCTAGGGACACTCCTGCCGCTGTAAGCTGGGTTAATTCGGTTTGGATAGTAAGTTCGTGTTCGATCGCCTCAGTCAGGCTGGGGCCGTATTTGCGGCAGATTAGTTTGAGGGTACGAATTCGGGCTTCGATTTCGATTAATCGATCGGGATCGGCTTCGAGTGAGTCGCCATAATAATTGATTTCGCGTCCGGCTTCGGTAACTTGGGTGAGGGCAAGGCTGACGAGATCGAGGCTAGACTGGAGGCTGGTATCGATGGCTACCATATCGATCAGGGTGGATTCAGCTTTGCCCAATAGATCGGCAACGGCGATCGCACCTGTATCATTTTGATAGAGTAACTGGTAGACGGCGTAGCTCTGTTGTTGGAGATCGACAATGTGGCTCAGGCGTTGGCGTTCGGTTTCAAGATCGAGGAGTTCGCTGGGTGTTGTGAGGTGGACTTCGGTGAGTTCTTGGACTTGATACTGGAGTAAGTCCAGTCGTTGGAGCCGTTGCTGTTCGGTTTGTTGCCGATCGAGCCATGTTTGATAAGCTTGGTGATAGGCACTAGATACAATCGCGATACTTTCTCGCTGTTGGAGTAGTGTTGTTCCTCCATATAGATCTAATAATTCTCTTTGGTGAGCAGTATTTGTCAGTTGTACTGTTTGTCCCTGAGCGGTAATTTCGATCGACAGTTCGCGGAGTTCTTGGATGAGCTGGCGGTTGCAAATTGTCCCATTGACACGCAGCCGCGATCGCAAATGAATCCCACTCAAACTCAATTCCCGACTGCAAATAACCGTATCATCATCAGCCAAATCGAAATCCCGATCGATCAGCCATTGTCTCACCCGCGCCGTAGTTACAAATGTACCTTCGATCGTGGCTTTTTCCATCCCCGTGCGAATCATTCGTGCCGTCGCTTTGCCACCTAATACTAGATCGATCGCATCCAAAATAATCGATTTCCCCGCCCCAGTTTCCCCCGTCAAAACATTTAACCCCGCCCCAAATTCTAGTTCTAACTCATCAATGAGGGTAAAGTTTTGAATATGTAGAGACAATAGCATCAGGGAATTAGGGATAGAGGATCGGGAATCGGGGCTAGGGGATAGGTTGTCAGGCTTAAGGCGGAGGATACTTTCATCCTACATCCTAACTATTTCCTATTCTCTAAATTGAAGTGAAGAATTCCGCCGGATGATGGAAGCCATCAATAGTGGTGATGAATTAAAGGAGGAAGATCTATTTAGGGACTAGCAGCTAAATAAAGTACCGACTGTGAATGTGCTGGTGCGTTACGCTTGACGATCGCACACCCGACAATTTGGTACATTATTGCCACGTACCGCCCTTAGTCCAAACGCTGAAACCATGAATGAGTTAGACGATCCTGCGCCGATTAATGGATCGGCTATCCAAGTCAACAGCAATGATTTGCCAGACTTGAAAATCTCTGGCTACCAAGTATATGAGAAATTGTCCGAGCATCCACGAGAGCGGATTACCGATCTGGCTAGAGATATTAATTTAGCTAGGTTAGTTGTCATTAAACAGTGGCGAAGTTCAGATTGTCACACAATAACCTCAGACTATGCTAATTATTTACCAGAAATCGAACGTTTACAACAACTCGACCATCTTAATATGCCCCGATATCTGAATTCATTTGCTACCCCAACCGGATTCTGCATCGAAATATTGGTTTAACCGTTGACGAAGCCTGCGCTTTGCGCTTACCGTATTGCCATTCGATCGACTGTTTGTGCATACTTTTAACAACTAAGATATCGCTGTCGCACACGATCGCTCCATCATGCTGCCGTACTAGTGCATAGCCCCGTTGCAATACTCAGCGCGGATCGAGAGCTTGACACCGCTCTAAGAGTCGTAGCTATTCTGGACGGGTGGAGGATGATTCCCATCGGGTAATAATGGTCCGTCTGAGCCGCTGCTGAGGGTAGGTGAGGCGATCTTTTTCTGGATTAGTGGGAGTTGTACCGATCGATCTACTAGAATGGATGCGATCGACCATCACCAAAACATGGATAGAATTCTCGAACCGGAAGTCATGGATACATGGCTCGAAGCAACAGCCTATGATGCAATGGACTTCATATCCGTAAATACGGCATTTGCAACAGATGCGATCGCTTTAGATCCTCATGCCATTACCATTTTGGATGTCGGTACCGGAACAGCCCGAATTCCCATCCTGATGTGCCAACAACGACCTCAATATTTAATTACTGGGGTAGATTTGGCACAATCGATGCTGATTATCGGTCATCGAAATGTAGAGGAGGCTAAATTAACTCAACGGGTTAAATTAGAACGGGTAGATTCTAAACGGATGCCATATCCAAATCTAGCATTCGATCTGCTCATTTCAAATAGCTTAGTGCACCATCTACCAGAGCCATTAGCTTTTTTTGCAGAAATCAAACGTTTAGTTAAACCAGGTGGCGCAATATTAATCCGCGACTTGCTCAGACCAGAAACTGATGATATTGTTAACGATCTAGTTGCTAAAATCGGCGGAGAATACGATCCTCACCAGCAGCAGTTGTTTCGTGATTCTCTCAAGGCGGCACTGACTCTAGTTGAAGTGCAAGAGTTAATCGATCGAGTCGGCTTATCACGAGTAGAATTAACTCAATCTTCAGATCTACATTGGACGATCGAGCGCAAGAAAATATAAACGGTCGAAGATGAGGTAATATTGTTAACGGTAAGCTCTGACTATCGATCGACATGTTAAATCGTAAATATTGGTTTGGATTATTTATCATCATCGGCATAATATTGTCGCTGATGAATCCGATGATGTCGCTTTCTAAATCCTTATCAAATCAACCACTTAGAGAAATTCGCGGGGTATGGATTACTAATGTTGATAGTGATGTTTTGTTTACGCGCGATCGATTAGCCACAGCGATTAAAGATCTCCGTCAGTTAAATTTTAATACGATTTATCCAGTAGTTTGGAATTGGGGCTATACAACTTATCCTAGCCAAGTTGCCAAAAGCATAGTTGGTAGTAGCTTTATGCCCAAAAAATCAGCAGGGTTATTAATTAATCGAAAACTTAGTAACACTGAAGGATTAGAAGGACGAGATGTTTTGAAAGAAATGGTAACTCAAGGACATAAACAAGGAATGGCAGTGATTCCCTGGTTTGAATTTGGGTTTATGGCACCGGCAACTACCGATCCGGCTGGCTCCGACTTAGCTAAACTTCATCCTGATTGGTTAACCCAAAAGCAAGATGGAGGTACGATCTGGAATGAAGGTAAAGATCCGCGGGTTTGGCTCAATCCCTTCAAGCCTGAAGTTAAAAAGTTTATCATCGATTTAGTGGTCGAAGTAGTCGGTAAATATGATGTGGACGGGATTCAATTCGACGATCATTTTGGATTACCTTCAGAATTTGGCTACGATAAATTCACAGTTAATTTATACAAGCGCGAACATCAGGGTAAATTACCACCCCAAGATCCTAAAGATGAAGAATGGATTAACTGGCGGGCTGATAAAATTACTGATTTAATGCACGACTTATTTACAGCGATCAAAGCAACAAATCCTCAAGCGATCGTTTCAATCTCACCTAATCCTCAAACCTTCGCCAAAAGCTTCTTCTTGCAAGACTGGGCAAAATGGGAACGTCAAGGATTAGTTGAAGAGCTACTAATTCAAGTGTATCGAGATAAGTTGGAAACATTTATTGGCGAACTTCAAAAACCAGAAGTAAAACTTGCCAGTAAACATATTCCAGTTGGGATCGGGATTTTGACTGGTGTCAAACCAAAGCCAATCTCGATGAAACAAATTCAAACCCAAATCGCCGCCGTTCGCCAACAAGGATTAGCTGGAGTATCTTTCTTTTTTTATGAATCACTCTGGAAATTGACCAACGAACCAGCAGTGACTCGCAAGGAGGGTTTCAGACAAATGTTCGCCCAATCAGTTGCACGATTCTCATTGCCACAGGCTATGCCAACGCGCATAATTAAATAAGGGGTTGGGGATGAGGCTGGAGGAATCCTGATGTTTTGAAATCATAAACAATAAATAGTTATGGAATTACCTGAATTAGATTCAGAAACGATCGATCGAGTCCTGGAAATGGCTTGGGAAGATCGCACTACATTTGAATCGATCGAATTGCAATTTGGTCTGAGCGAACCGCAAGTTATCGCTCTGATGCGCCGCCAGATGAAAGCCTCCAGTTTTCGCATGTGGCGCAAACGAGTCACCGGCAGAGATACCAAGCACGCCACTCGCCGCGACTTCATCGCCGGACGCTTCAAATCCCAAAATCACAAAGGATAGGTTTTGAACGATCTCAAACAACAAATCGAAGATCGTGCCCGTGCAATTGGCTTCCACGCCGTCGGCATCGCATCGATCGAGCCAAATAGTACCCAAATCGCCGCAACACGCCTTCAAGAGTGGTTATCGTTGGGCTATCAGGCTGAGATGGCATGGATGTCCGACCCTCGCCGTCAGGATATCTATCAACTCATGCCCTCAGCCAAAACAGTAATTGCTGTCGCGCTCAATTATTACACCCCTCATCAGCGTCCAGAAAGTCCAGAATATGGCAAGATTGCCCGCTACGCTTGGGGGCGAGATTATCACAAAGTACTCGATAAAAAACTCAAACAACTAACTACTTGGTTGCGTCAAGAATTTGCAGGTGCAGAGGCACGTTATTACGTCGATACTGGGCCAATTCAAGATAAATACTGGGCACAAGCTGCGGGAATCGGTTGGATTGGCAAAAATGGAAATGTCATCAATCGTCAGTATGGTTCGTGGATATTTTTAGGCGAGATTGTAACTAATCTACAACTGATTCCCAGCGATCCCCATGCACAACATTGTGGCACATGTACGCGGTGCATTTCGGCTTGTCCGACCGGAGCAATTACCCAACCTTTTGTTGTCGATGCGAATCGATGTATTGCTTATCATACGATCGAAAATCGTGCTGCCACCTTACCACCAGAAATCGCCGATAACCTCCAAGGCTGGGTGGCTGGTTGTGATATTTGTCAAGATGTCTGTCCGTGGAATCAGAGATTCGCTCAACCTACAGATGTAACCGACTTTCAGCCCTATCCAAGTAATCTCGCTCATAAATTAACCGAGCTGGGATCGCTCACTGATGAGGTATGGGATCGCAGCTATAGAGCATCGGCATTGCGTAGAATTAAGCCAGCGATGTGGCGGCGCAATGCCATCGCAAATCTTCGTACTTTGAGATCGCAATCGAACGTTAATTAGATTACAATCTTAAAACTAGGCTCGGATTCTCACAAATGCGTAACAATTCTAAACTTATCATTTTTGATTTTGATGGTACCCTGGCGGATACTTTAGGCGCATTGCTCCGAATTAGTAATCGATTGGCACCCGAATTTGGCTACCCACACATTAGTGATGAGCAATTAGAAAATCTCAAATACCTCAGTTCCTGGGAAATTATCAAGCTTTCTAAAGTTGCCTTGTGGAAGCTCCCGTTCTTGTTAAAACGGGTGAAAGAAGAATTTCCCGGGGAAGTTCGGAATGTGAAATTATTTCCTGGGGTGGTCGAACTATTAAATACCCTAAAACTTCAGGGCTATCGATTGGGAATTGTCAGCTCTAATGCTGAGGCAAATATTCGATCGCTATTGAGCCAAAATCAGATCGAACATCTGTTTGATTTTGTCACCACTGCTGCTACTTTTGGCAAGGGCAAGGCAATCGGACGGCAAATTAAGCAATATCGCTGTCTCAAATCTGATGTAATTTATATCGGCGATGAAATTCGCGATATTCAAGCCGCTCGATCGATCGAAATCCGCATTGTCGCTGTCGGCTGGGGATTCAATGCTCCTACCGCTCTGATGGCTCGACAACCAGATCTATTGATTACCAAACCCCTCGCCCTCATCCACGCTTTGGCGCGTTTTTATCCTCAAACAACTCAGATTGCCTCGTTAATTTAATTGATAATTGATAATTGATAATTGATAATTGGGTTGTTAAGATGGGGATTTAGACCTGCAGCAAGATCCGCTGATTGGTAGTATCGCTGCCGAACTCTCGACTGGCATTCAACCAGGAACCAATCTATTAGAGATTAAAGTTACCGAAAATAAGACCTTTCAGAGCGAAATTACCACCA
>Ga0105055_10008791_pt1 | contig 13070 bp, 10 predicted proteins | sample BON03_FD_78090 | JGI IMG/M metagenome (GOLD analysis project Ga0105055, IMG submission 78090) | Freshwater microbial communities from Lake Bonney liftoff mats and glacier meltwater in Antarctica - BON-03 | ecosystem: Environmental > Aquatic > Freshwater > Ice > Glacier meltwater | place: Lake...
AAGCGGTATTTCATAGGGAGGGGCAGCCCGACAAAAGGACCATAGCCATTTGAAATAAACCCGGGTGGCAGCTGTTGCTTTTTGCGATTGAATTTCATGATATCTTTTAAATATGCTGCAAAAAAACAGCAGAACACGGGAAGGCGCGACCGAAGAAGCACAGACCTTGCTTTCTAAAACAAATGAAAATTATTCCATTCAAAATAGCCCAGCAAGATTTTATATCGAATCTCAGGTTAATAAGATTATTATATTTTTCAATATTCCAAACTTCCGTATTAATACCCTTTTACATAAAGCCTGAATCTCAAAAGCGATTTCACAGGGTATCGATCCTATTCAATATCGATTCCAATATTTCTGCGTATTTTGCATCATGTTTTTTTCAATACTTAAAAGCCCTATCGGTGAAATGGTCATTGAGGCTGACGAACAGAAGGTTTGTGCGGTAGGTTTCCCCTCCGATATACCTGTAGAGGATTCGAATGAGGTATCGGAATGGGCTAAAGAGCAGTTCAGAGAGTATTTTGAGGAAAAAAGAAAGGATTTCAACTTTCCAATGTCTCAGTCGGGGACTGATTTTCAACAAAAGGTATGGACTGAACTCAGGAAAATCGATGCCGGCAAACCCATAAGTTATGCAGCCTTAGCAAAAAGAATGAAAAACCCGCTTGCTATACGTGCCATCGCATCTGCCAATGGCCGCAATAATCTGATGGTAGTCGTTCCATGCCACCGGGTAATTGGCAGTAATGGCGAACTCGTGGGATTTTCTGGCGGATTATGGCGTAAAAAATGGCTGCTTGAACATGAGGCAAAAATGACCTTAAGTGGTCAATCATCATTAAAATTTTAATATGGATATTAATCCCTATCTGGATATAATCATACGATGCATTGGAGTGTACCTGTTTATGGTTTTGGCGATACGTTTCTTTGGAAAAAAAGAATTGTCGCAGCTTTCAACCACGGATCTGGTATTTATTGTTCTTTCTTGTCAATGCGGGCTACGACCCGCTGTCAATGCGGGCTACGACCCGCATCTCTCGGCGCCAATTCAACATGATATCTCACAAGATCATCTATTGGTGATCGGATGATTTTACCCACTTTCATACCATACTCTTTTGCAGTTTCTTCGAGCACATTTCTGAAATTATATCCCACAGAACCAATACAATTAAACGTATAATCCTTATAATTAGGGTAATGTGTAACCAGATTCTCAAAGAAATCAACAAAAGAAGTTTTTACGATATTCCTTGAATATTCTGCGTGCACATTATTGTCATAAACAAATTTGGCAAAACTGGCACAAAAACGATTTGCCAATGGCTTGGTATAAACATTATCAGTCACTTCATCCGGAGTTAGTTTATAGGTTTCCCAGAATCGTTCTCTGACTACCTCGGGCATGTAACCTCTTAAATAATCTGCAAGCAATTTCTTACCAATATCACAACCACTACCTTCATCTCCAAGGATGTAAGCTGCTGAATCAATATTAAATGAAATATCTTTTCCATTGTAAAGACCAGTATTTGTTCCTGTTCCCAAAATAGCAGCAAAACCGCTGTCCAAACCAAGTAAAGCACGTCCTGCAGCAAGAAGATCATGTCCAACATAAATACTGGCATTCTTAAATACAGCTGACATTGCATCTTCAACAATGCTGACTTTATCCTCGGTAGAGCAACCTGCACCATAGTAATTCACTTCATGAATCTCAGAAAGATCAAGATCAGAAGGCAAACCCTTCTTGAGTGAATCAATAATATACTCCGCGCTCACAAAATAAGGGTTGTATCCTTCGGTATTAAAATAGATTTTTTGACCAGATTTATTTAATAAACACCAATTGGTCTTGGTAGACCCTCCATCTGCAATAATGATCATAGTTTTATAAATATTTTTAAAAAGTTAAATGTATGAATTTATACTAATTGTCTGATAGATGACAATTTGAAATTTAACATTAAACCCATAATAGGTTTATACCGGTTGGAAAATAGAGAAATTTAATAAAATAAAAATTCTGATTGAAATAGCCTGACCAAATCTTTGGCAATACCACAAAATTTACGGAATTTTGGCAAATGGGGCATCTCTTAGTTGTTGTAATAAAGATTTGCTCTGCCTCTATGCTGTAATATAAATCAGTAATAGGTTCAATCACTGGCGTTTGAGTAATGAATACTCCTCCGGGAATAATCCCTCAATTTAGCATTCTAAATTATGGAAAAGCATACGTATAAAACAGGTATAATAGGAAACTGTGCCTTTCTGGCTCATGTTAACAAAAACACCAATATAGATTGGCTATGCTGGCCAAGATTTGACAGTTCATTTGTCTTCGGCGGAATACTAGACAAAGAAAAAGGAGGTGAATTTTCTATTTTACCATCTGGGGAATTTGAATCAACGCAGTATTATATCGAAAATACCAATGTGCTATGTACTGAAATCACTTCTGCCGAGGGTGTTTACCGGGTAACAGACTTTGCCCCCCGCTATAGCCAGTTTGAAAGGTATTTTAAACCGCTAATGCTGATAAGGAAAGTTGAATTAATTAGTGGAACACCTCGTATAAAGGTCAAATGCAGGCCTGTTTATGATTATGGTATCAAAACATTAAAAGCATCACGAGGGAGTAACCACATAGAATATAGCGGCTCGGGTGAAAGCATTCGTTTAACTACAAATATTCCAATCAATTATATTATTGATGAACAGTTTACTGTTTTGAATGAAACAAAATATCTGGTACTTACCTACGGGGAAGGACTTGAAGCTCCTCTCTCTAGCACTGCAGAACGATTTCTTCGAGACACCATAAATTATTGGAGGATTTGGATAAAACACTCTTCAATTTCAATATTCTATCAAAAAAATGTGATTCGGTCTGCACTCGCACTTAAAATCCATCAATATGAGGACACCGGTGCTATCATTGCAGCAAGTACTACCAGCCTTCCAGAATTTCCAGAAAGCGGGCGTAATTGGGATTACAGGTATTGCTGGCTAAGAGATACATTTTATGTGATAAACGCTCTAAGTCATATCGGTCACTTTGAAGAAATGGAAAGTTATTTTGGCTATGTTTCTGATATATCGTTTTCTGAAAAAGGTCGTTTTCAACCACTATATGGAATAACAGGAGAAAAATTTATAAATGAAAGTATACTGGAACATTTGGATGGATATTTAGGGAACCAACCTGTCCGGATTGGTAATCAGGCCTATGAACATATACAAAATGATATATATGGTCAGGTTCTGATCTCTTTACTACCCTTATATACCGACCAACGTTTTGTATTCTCAGAAAGAAAAGATTCTGCCCAGTGGATAAGTTATTTACTTTCGAAAGTTGAATTGACCATTGATGAAAAGGATGCCGGTATTTGGGAATTCAGAAATATAGCCAACACACACTGTTATAGCAACCTCTTTCAATGGGCAGGATGCTCCGCCGCTGAAAAAATGGCCCAATCAATTGGAGATAATGCTTTGGTTGAGAAAGCGGTTTCATTAAAAAACCGTGCTGCAGTCCATATTGAGAATTGCTATGACCCTGCTCGCAAAGTATACACACATGCAGTAGGGAGTACTCATCTTGATGCGAGTACACTTCAACTCATTATGATGAATTACCTTGACCCAAGTTCTGACCGTGCAAAAGATCATCTTGCAGCACTTGAGAAAGAACTAAAAACTAGTAATGGATTGTTTCACAGATATTTGCATTCAGATGATTTTGGAAAACCAAAATCTACTTTTCTGATCTGTGCATTCTGGTATGTAGAAGCCCTAGCCTGTGTTGGCCGTATTGAAGACGCAATTCGGGAATTTGAAAATCTTCTAAAATACTCAAACCACCTTCTTTTATTTAGCGAAGATGTGGATGAGGAGACAGGAGATCAATGGGGAAATTTCCCTCAAGCCTATAGTCATGTGGGTTTAATGAATGCTGCTTACCGCATTGCGATCAAATTAGATCAGCCTTTATTCATGTAAAAACTAAATTGAATTCCTGAATTTGAGAATTATAAAATTATTGAAGTAATAGATTTAAGAAATTTCTTACCTCTTGCGGATTTCGAAGATGGAAACGTGCAGCCGACATAGTGCTTCCAACCTTAAAGGTATATGCGGTTTCAGGCAGAGCCTTGAATATATCTTCATCTGTATGATCATCACCAATTGCCATAACAAAATCATACTCATTCCTCAACAGAAAGTTCATTGCTGCTTTCCCCTTATTGATCTCCATATTTTTAATCTCAATAACCTTATTGCCAGGAAGCAATTGTAGACCTTTATCCTTAATCAGATATTCTAGGTTGTTCGACAGTTCTGAGACTCTAAGTTCTCCAAGCTCTTTTGGAACTTTCCGATAATGCCATACAAGAGAGTAACTTTTTTCCTCTATAAGCGCACCTGGAGTCCGTTCAACATAATCATTCAAAACCGGCAATATATCTCCTTTCCATTGATCAGTTAAGCCCACAATGCTTTTCCATGATTCACCCTTCCGCTTTTGCCATGCACCGTGTTCAGCTATCAGGTTAATGTCTAAATTACCAAACCATTCATCTAAATTTTGGTAATTTCTACCGCTGATAAGAACTATTTCATTTTTTCGATCAGCACATAGTTTTGCCAGTAATTCGTATAATGCGGGGTCTGGGCTTGCTTTATTAAAATCTTTATTAAAATTAACCAGTGTACCATCATAATCAAGAAATAGTATACGACTAATAGCATTGGCGAATAAACCACTTATAGACTTGCCTAAGTTCAAATCAACATATCTTGATTCCATAGCTTTCTGTAATTCCTTGACTTCCTGTAGCTTGTGCATATAAATTTTCACCCAGTGAAATATATTGAACCGAAAGACAACCTTTCTCATTTCCTTCATATTGCTTTCCTGTTCAGCCAAGGGCATGTTCAAGGCTCTAACTATTGCCCGGGTAATATCACCTATGTTATTGGGGTTAACAATTAGTGCATCAATCAATTCCTTTGATGCTCCTGCCATTTCACTCAAGATCAGAACTCCCTTGTTTTTGGTCTTGCTTGCAACGAACTCTTTGCTCACTAGGTTCATACCATCGCGCATTGGCGTAACAAGTCCGATGTCGGCCACATAAAACAAAGCGGACAGATTTTCAACAGAAAATGACCTGTAGAAATAAAGAATAGGCGACCATTCAAGTGTTCTGTAACGAGCATTGATATTACCTACTTTCTTATCAATATCATCCTTCAATTTTTTATATTGAGGTACGCTGTCGCGTGATGGAACCACAATCATATAAAGCACAACCTTCCCAATATATTTGGGATACACCTCCAGCAAAAGCTCAAAAGCGGCTAATCTTTGAAGAATACCCTTGCTATAATCCAATCGATCAACAGATAGAATAATCTTATTTTTTTTAAAATTATCCCTTAAAGAGCGAATCTCTTTCTTGACGATTCTATTTTGGGTAAGAGAAGAAAATTTATCAAAGTCAATGCCCATTGGAAAGGCTTCAGCAACTACTTGCCTGTTATCTACAGTCAGAATATTGGAGGATGAATTTATTGGCAAAATCCGAACAGCAGCATTCAGAAAATGCTGTACATAATCGTAGGTATGAAAACCGATCAGGTCGGCACCTATCATTCCTTCCAATAATTCGGCTCTCCATGGGATAAGTCTGAACAATTCATAGGATGGGAAAGGGATATGAAGGAAAAAACCAATAGTTAATTCTGCTTGGATTGCCCTGATCATTCCTGGTAATAAAAGCAGCTGGTAATCATGAATCCAAATTATATCTCCAGGTTCGGCAATACTTAAAACTATATCCCTGAATTTTCGATTTACCGAAAGATAAAAATCCCAGTTTGATTGTTGATAATTAACATAAGTTGAGGCATAATAATGAAATATCGGCCATAATATTTCATTAGAAAAACCTTCGTAGTATTCATTAATCTCTTCCTGACTTAAGAAAACCGGAAGAAGTTTCATACCCTTCAGGCCTTGAGTAACTTCTGCTTGTTTTTCTGGCTCTATAACCTCAATCCCGGGCCACCCAATCCAGATATTTTCACCATCTTTATAAATGGATCCTAATCCTGTTGCTAGCCCACCTTCACTTGAAGAATATGTATATTGACCATTCTCTTCAGATATTTTGACAGGCAGCCTATTTGAAACTATTATCGTTTTACTCACGCTAAAAATTTTATTAGTGATTAATAACCCTTTGATGACTTCTTTAAACTAACCATTTAATCTTTAAAGAAATCTATATGAACCGGCCGGATAAGGCCATAATATTCCAGCTAATATTGCTGTTACATAAACGGTAAAAGATTAATGTAAGAAAAAATTTCTGATAACGGGGATAAAATATAATTTTAGGCATGAATGAAAATAAAATGATCGTTGACCTGCGAAGTGATACTGTTACGCGGCCAACACCAGAAATGCTGGAGGCAATGTATAGTGCAAAAGTTGGTGATGATGTATTTGAGGAAGATGAAACCGTCAATGCATTACAGGAGAAAACAGCCGCCATTTTTGGCATCGAGGATGCTCTGTTTTGTCCTTCGGGAACCATGACAAACCAGATAGCTATCAAGCGCTTTACCAATCCGATGGAAGAAGTGATCTGTGACGAAACTGCACATGTTTACCGTTATGAGGGTGGTGGAATTGCTTATAATTCAATGGCTTCAGTCCGTTTGCTTTATGGTGACCGGGGGAGACTTAGTGCTGAGCTGATCGAACCTCATATAAATCCTGACAATGTTCACTATCCAAAAAGCAGTCTGATTGTTCTTGAAAATACGGTGAACCGCGGCGGCGGAAGTTTCTATACGCTGGATCAGATTGAGCCTATCTATCACCTTTGCCGCTTAAAAAATATTTACCTACATCTTGATGGTGCCAGAATTTTTAACGCTTTGGCTGAGTCGGGGGATGATCCGAAAGAATACGGAAGAATGTTTGATGGGATATCCGTTTGTTTATCAAAAGGCCTGGGTGCACCAGTTGGATCAGTACTCTTAGGAAGCAGAGAAACCATTTATCGTGCACGACGGATACGTAAAGCATTGGGTGGTGGATGGCGCCAGGCAGGTTATCTGGCAGCGGCAGGAATTTATGCCCTGGATCATCATATCGATCGTCTGAAAACGGATCATAAGAATGCAAAAACACTGGCTGAGACACTAATCAGTTTACCATTTGTAAGCAGTATTATGCCAGCAGACACTAATATTGTGATCTTTGAGCTCGACAAAAAACATAATCCGGATGAATTTGTTGAAAAATTAAATCATCATGGAATAAAGTGCAATACATTCGGCAAACAAATGATCAGGTTTGTCACACATCTAGATATCAGTGATGATAAGATTGGATATACCCTTGATATTTTAAAGAAATTGCACTGAACTCCTTAAGATCGAATTACTCTAATTAGCATAGCACCTAAAAAACTTACATTTGTACATGGAAAAGATTCTAATAGCCAATCGGGGGGAGATAGCGTTGCGCGTAATGCGGTCAGCACGAGAAATGGGAATTAAAACCGTGGCAGTATTTTCTGAAGCCGACCGTAATGCTCTGCATGTTAGATATGCTGATGAGGCGGTTTGTATTGGTCCAGCGCCTTCTGCACAATCCTATCTTTCGGGAGAACGAATCATTGAAGCCTGTCTAAAAACAGGAGCTCAGGGTATTCATCCTGGCTACGGATTCTTATCGGAAAACGCAGCCTTTGCCAGAATGGTAAAAGATGCCGGATTGACACTTATCGGACCATCTCCCGAAGCGATGGAGATTATGGGCAATAAGTTGTCGGCTAAAGCTGCAGCGATGAAATATAACATTCCCATGGTTCCTGGAACGGAGGAAGCAGTAACAGACATTAAGATCGCTCAAAAAAGAGCTCAGGAAATCGGCTTCCCCATCCTAGTTAAAGCAGCTGCCGGTGGTGGCGGAAAGGGTATGCGGATCGTAGAAAAGCCAGCTGATTTTGTTGAGCAAATGAATTTAGCTGTATCTGAAGCTTTTTCGGCATTTGGAGATGGGTCTGTCTTTATCGAGCGCTATGTTTCATCGCCGCGGCATATAGAAATTCAGGTTCTGGGTGATACTCATGGCAACATTGTGCATCTTTTTGAACGCGATTGCTCGGTGCAAAGAAGGTATCAGAAAGTTGTTGAAGAAGCTCCATCATCAGTCTTAAGCGAAGAACTAAGGCAAAAAATGGGTGAAAGTGCAGTAAATGCTGCCAGATCATGTAATTATATAGGAGCCGGAACTGTTGAATTTATTCTGGATGAGAATCTTGATTATTTCTTTCTGGAAATGAACACTCGTTTACAGGTTGAACATCCGGTGACGGAAATGATCACCGGTATCGACCTTGTTAAGGAACAGATCAAAATAGCCAGGGGCGAGAAGTTAAGTTTCAAACAGGAAGATCTCAAGATAAGGGGTCATGCAATCGAGGTCAGAGTATATGCCGAAGATCCTGCGAATAATTTCCTTCCTGATATAGGTAGGCTCCAAACCTATATTGCTCCAAAAGGCCCAGGGGTGCGTGTAGATGATGGTTTTGAACAGGGAATGGACATACCCATATATTATGATCCGATGATTGCAAAGCTGGTTACTTATGGCAAAAACCGAAGTGAAGCCATCGAACGGATGATCAGGGCAATTGATGAATACCGCATCACCGGAATTCAAACTACTCTGGCTTTCGGGAAGTTTGTTATGCAGCATGAAGCCTTTATTTCTGGTAAGTTTGACACTCATTTCGTTAGCAAGTATTTCCTTCCGGAATATTTGATCAATGGAAATGAGGACGAAGCAATGATTGCAGCATTGATCGGAGCGGAGTTTATGATGCAAAAAAGCTTAAACGGTACAAGTACCGATCAAACTCCTGCAGCATCTTCCTGGAAAAGGAACAGAAAATCGTAAAAATCTAAGAATATAATAACATGTTTACCGGCATTATAGAAACAACTGGCAGGGTCTACAATCTAAAAAGAGAACAGGATAATCTCCAGATAATCATCGAATCTAACCTTTCAAACGAATTGAAAATAGATCAGTCTGTTTCCCATAATGGTGTTTGCTTAACTGTTGTTGCACTTGCTGAGGGGACACATACCGTGACAGCCGTATCTGAAACACTGAACAAGTCTAACCTAGGTAAACTTAAAGAAGGAGATCTGGTTAATCTGGAACGTTGTATGCAAATGAATGGGCGACTCGATGGGCATATCGTTCAGGGGCATGTTGACCAGACAGGCATTTGTACCGGATTAATAGATATGAACGGAAGTTGGGAATATACTTTTTCTTATGATGCCGCAAGCGGAAACATTACCGTTGAAAAGGGTTCAATCTGTGTAAACGGTATAAGTTTAACTGTTATTAATTCAAAAGAAAATTATTTTTCTGTGGCGATAATTCCATATACCTATGAGCATACCAATATGCAAAATCTCAAAATTGGTGATACTGTAAATCTTGAATTTGACATTATCGGTAAATATGTTGCTCGTTTAATGCTTCAGCGTTTATAAAACTTTGGCCTGAATAAATTTATTCTTATTAGAAAATTAACAGGGTTAACATTGCTATGAATCATGAGAAGTTAAAAAACTCAAGAGATCATGGTTGCGAAATTATAAGAGTTTGCTTTGTCGTACCTCCTCGCAAAGACATCTATAGTGAAAATTTCTCAATTACAATTGTCAATGCGTGTTTAGCGCATTGTTATTGCTGAGCTTAGCGTTTTGCGAGCGCAACGCGGCAATCTCCTGATGATAACGAGATTGCCTGCCCTCCGGGAGGCGAGCTTTGTTGTTCCTCCCTGCTCTTCCGGACAGGCGGGCTACCATTTACATTTTTATAATTTGCTTTTATAATATTGATATTTTCAAACTAATTATCTCTCGCAAGGACATCGAATTGATTACTTTGATAAATTACATTTTGGCATGGGTAATGCAGAACACGAAACATCTTCACTAATGAAACAGGATGCACTTCGAAGACGACTCACAATTTCTCTTACTGAAACCTTGATGGGAATACAAATTCAATTGCATGCTATTATGATTGCTTTAATTTCACAAAATTTATGGCAGCATAATTGCTTTAATCAGTATTATTTAAATACAATAAAGAAAAATATGGATAAGCTGAAAAAATTTGAGTTGATGGAAAAAATTACGAACGAGCTGGAAGATTTGAAAAACAGTCAGACTGCAATCGTTCAAAAGATCGGTAAAATTGAAATCGATAATTTTGACTTGGGAAATAAAACTCTTGAGCGAATCCTTCCGGAAATGCACCAGAATGTTGCTGACAATCTTGATAAAATCGCAGAAATCTTAATCAGCTTTGAAGAATCTAAAGATGTGTATGGCAAGAAAAATAATATAGAAGCTTTGAAAGAACAGGAAACCATCAGGGAAGCAATGGAAGGCGGAACAAAAAATTAATTTTAAAACTCATCAGATGACAGGTGTAGGCTAGAAAGCTAGGAAAGTCATTTGATGAGTTAATGCTATTTACTCAATGCAAAATCCTGTAATTACAATATTCAGTATAAGCTATCTGCTAAAAAGGATGTTTTGAATTGATATTACTTCTGCACTAGCTTAGAGTAGTATGGACCATTTCAGTTTCTGATCGTAAATAGTAGCGATCGTATAAAGGGGCATCGATTTATTAACCCAAAACACGCTTTTCAGACAACTGATAAAGACAACAGTCAACTAATTCTACTCAATCGCCTTACCCTTCATTGCAGTAGAAATTGCCGTATTCATCAATCTCTCAGCAAAAGGTCTTGTAAATTCATTGAGCTCATCGATACTTTTATGGATCTGATCTTTATCACCGGAACCTAAAGCAGATTTAAGAATCTCGATTAATTTTTGAGTATCCTCTGCCTCCTGTTCTGTAACCTGATCAGTGTTTTTATTCAAAAAACGTTCCACAGTATAAACCATTTGTTCTCCTTCTGTGCGAGCTTCTATAAGCATTCTCCTGCTCACATCTTCCTTAGCATTCTCAATACTATCAATTAGCATTTTTTCTACTTGTTCATCGGTAAGACCATAAGTTGGTTTCACTTCCACCTCCTGTTTCACTCCCGAGCGCAATTCAACAGCCTCAACTGTCAGAATTCCATCGGCATTCAACTTAAAATTAATATCCACCTTTGGGAAGCCTGCAGGCATTGCAGGAATTCCTTTTAAGTCAAATTCAGCCAGCTTCCGATTCTCACTCACAAGATCCCGCTCACCCTGAAAAACAGAAATTTTCATATTGATCTGCCCATCAATGGAGGTTGTATATTGTCTTCCTGCCTTAGTAGGGACTTTTGCGTTTCTTGGAATGATCACATCCATGAGTCCGCCCATAGTTTCAATCCCCAATGATAATGGTGTAACATCCAACAGTAAAATATCCTTGCGGTTTCCTGCCAGAATATCCGATTGAATCGCAGCGCCTAATGCAACTACTTCGTCCGGATTGATCTGATCATGAACTTCTTTATTAAAAAATCCGGCAACCATCTGTTTAACCAATGGAGTACGGGTTGATCCTCCAACCATAACAACTTCCTGAATGTCTGCAATACCCAAACCTGCATCTTTCAAGGCATTACGGCAACATTGTATGGTTTGCTCAACGCGGGATAGAATTAGCTCTTCAAATTTCTGTCTGGTAATAGCACAGGGTATATTATCTACCCGTCCATTAAATATATTCTGGGTTGTCAGTGCTTTTTTTGCCTCTTCAGCTTTTAAACGCAGCGCCTGGCTTAGTGAAGCGCTCTGTGCACGATCTCCCAACTGATTCTGTTCGATCCAGTAATTTACAATTGCCCTGTCGAAATCATCTCCACCAAGAAATGTATCTCCATTAGTTGAAAGTACTTCAAAGATTCCATTTTGTATTTTTAAAACAGAAACATCGAATGTTCCACCCCCCAGATCATATACTGCAATAAGCTTTTCTTCTTCAGGATCAAGTCCAATACCATAGGCCAGACTTGCAGCCGTTGGTTCATTAACGATACGTAACACATCAAGCCCAGCAAGTTTACCTGCATCGCGGGTTGCCTGTCGCTGGCTATCATTAAAATAAGCCGGAACAGTAATCACCGCCCGGTTAACAGAAGTTTTCAGAGCATGTTCAGCCCTCTCCTTCAATTCTTTCAGAATCATCCCTGAAAGTTCAATTGGAGTAAAATATTTTTCTCCGGCTCTAATCTTAACCAAACTTTCACTGTCGTCATCAATAATTTTATAGGAGAATAAATTGCTATGCTCCTGAATATCTTTAAATGAGCGACCTAAGAGTCGCTTTACAGAAAAGATGGTATTATCAGGATCAGATATTAAATATTCCTTCGCTTCATTTCCTACAATAACACCACCGTCTGACTGAAAATGAACTACTGAAGGCACGAGTACGCCTTTACCGGTATCATTTATAACCTGTGGCTTACCCTCTGGATTAATAAATGCAACCAAACTATTTGTTGTGCCAAGATCAATCCCAACAATTATTTCTTCTTTCTGAATAGAACCGGTTGCAATATTAATAGAAACTTTAGCCATAATTGCTTATCAACAAGGCGCAAAGGTATGCAGTTTAGCCACAATACGGAACTGTTCCCCTCATTTTGGTGTTTTATTACAATCTGATTAGTTTTTAAGAAAGCATGGCGCAGTTTTTAATGTAAATAATCGTATTTTTAAAAGAACCAAGCTGCCGGATTATGAAATCACTTCTTTTGAATTATCAGCAATACAATCATTGGGCGAATGAGAAAATGTGCAATTATCTAACAGGGGTAGATGAAACGGAGATTGTTTCTAATAAAAAGGCCGAATATCAGACCATCAAAGAAGTAATCCTTCATATTGCAGATGCTGAACAAACCTGGCTTGCCCGCCTTAATGGAAAGAATATTCCTCATATGCATAATCTGGATACTGTTGGAAGCTTTGCGAGTATTTGC
>Ga0105055_10008794_pt1 | contig 13067 bp, 16 predicted proteins | sample BON03_FD_78090 | JGI IMG/M metagenome (GOLD analysis project Ga0105055, IMG submission 78090) | Freshwater microbial communities from Lake Bonney liftoff mats and glacier meltwater in Antarctica - BON-03 | ecosystem: Environmental > Aquatic > Freshwater > Ice > Glacier meltwater | place: Lake...
CAACGTTTGGTTTACCTCCGTCCAGGCGGTTGCGTTTGAACGCTTCGGCGGCGTCGAGGATCGCGTTGTACTCCGCGGCCGTCGGTGCGAACGGTTCGCCGGTGCGGACGCGACGCGTCACGGCGCCGCCCCCGAGTCATCGCAACACTTACACGCTTGCCCCAGGTATCCAGCGTCATCGTGCCAATTAGCGACCACTCGATCCCCAGTAGACCAGGCGAACGCGCACGCATTGCGCACGGCGATAATGTCGCTTGAATCTGACCACTCAGCCCCGGTCCAACGAAGCTCGCGACAAGATCCGCTTTCGTCCGGTTCGATCGTCGCAAGCGGAACACAAACGACGGTATGCCGCGGCGGGCGTGTGATCCAACGGTCTGTGCGTGCATCATGCGACACGGGCACCAATTGTAAACGGTCGATCGTCGGCGGTGGTGCGATCCGTTGCGGCGACAGGTTCAGGACGGGCACCGTGACGTGTTCCGCCACCGCGTTGACGACCGGTTCAGCCGCGCCACTTGTCCCCAGCCGATACAGTTTGCACGCGGCCGAATATCCGGGCGTGTCGGCGATCATGCCAGGCACGCCGGCGGCCGGTGGTTGGATCAGCCAGGCGGTCGGTAACGTGTTACCCAAACGCACCACGCACCACTGCGTCCCGGTATCGTTTGGTGATCGCCGATACAAAATATCGGCGGACCCGGTCGGCAGCGATCGCAAGCCGGCAACGGATCCGGGCGATATGTCCGCGAACGTGTGCCAGGTCGCGATCACGTTGACGCGTGCGGCGACAATGCCATCGACGACGACGCGGCCGACTCGGCCGGCGGGTATGGGTTCGATTGCGACGGCGACTTGTCCGACGTGTCGATCGACGTTTGGCGTGATCGCGGAAAACGTCATATCGCGAGCAAACCGCGCCAGCTCGATTTCGCCGACCGTTGGATCCGCGACCGTGTCATCGATCGCGAGCGCACCGCCCAGCAACACGTCCGACCCGCTATTGTTGACGACGCGAACGATTCCCGCGTCGCGGTGTACCGGTGCAACGTTTGGTTTACCTCCGTCCAGGCGGTTGCGTTTGAACGCTTCGGCGGCGTCGAGGATCGCGTTGTACTCCGCGGCCGTCGGTGCGAACGGTTCGCCGGTACGGACGCGACGTGTCACAGGCCGCCCCCGAGTCCAAGCGATATGCCAAGCGTCGAGAGGTTGCCCTCTGGGTAAACTTGTTCGATATACACGGCGGCGGGAACGGTTAGCACCAGGTCCGCGACCACCTTTTCCTCGTGCTTCACCCACAGATAATCCCAGCCGCGTTTCGTGATCCCGTTAATACCGCCGATCGTCAGCCCGGTTTGATTCGGTCGCGCCGCGAACTGGTAGGTCATGTCGACATAGTTCTCGTCATCCTCCGCGCCTTCCGCGCCAAGAAACAAGAGCTCGCCGGCCGCGAAAACTTCCCACGTCGCCGAATTTACTTTCCCCGTGAGCGACAGCACTTGAGCGAGATAAGCCGTCGAAACAAACTTGAACCGCCGGCGTAGGGAAAAATTAAACGCGGGCACCGTCACGTCGACGCCGTTGACCGTGGAACCGTCAACGCCGATAGCGCCTTGGTAGTTCGGCGCGGTGCGTCCGGGTGCGGGATACGAGGCACGGGTGCCGTAGCTCTGATTGAGGTGCAACGTCCCGCCGGTCGTCGCAAACGACAGCGACGCCAATTGGCGAACCTTTCGGTTCACCGTGACCAAACAAAAACCGCCACCAGCTCGATCACCAATAAAATCCGCGGTGACGTCAAAATCCCCCGCGTCCAGCCCGTCGCCGTCGATCTTCGCGACGTAGGCTTCGGCGCAGGCAGTCGGGTCGCCAGATCGGGCGATGAACTTGTTGCCGACCGACGTTGACGACCCGCGTGAAGCGGTTGAACCTTGCGCGGCTTCCGTAAATAAAATACCGCCGGACGTGAATTCGATAGTCATAAACACATCGTCCGCCACGCGTGTCGATCGAAATTACAGTTACAAAAACCGTACGCCCGAACGTCGCGCGACGGCCAATAACTCTCGCGAACTATTCGCGGTCTCGAGGATTGCCCGGCGGGCGTCGTCGGGCATTGCGTCGCCGCTCGATTGCATCGCGTCCAGCGAAGCGGTTTTCGCCATCGATTCGGGCGATCGTGCCGCGATCGTTGCGGCTTGGATTTGTGCCGGTACCGTGCCGGCCGTTGCTGTTATCGCCGGATCGACCGCAAGCGACGCGACCGCGTTGTCCAATTGGTTCTGCATCGCAGACCCACCAAACCCCATACCCAGACCATCAAAGCCGGCGGTGACGTCGGACAGATCGTCCGACAGACCTTCGCCGAATGAATCCATCGAATCAGCCGAATCGGTAGACAGCTCGATTTCTGGAATTTCGATTTCGGGGGTTTCGATTTCGTCGAAGTCGATTTCGGGCATTTCGGGCATTTCGGGAATGTCCGGCCGTGGTGCGGGTGCGGTCGGTGAACCGTCGGCCGCGTTCGCTTTGTCCACCGCGGCCTGGTGTTCGGCTTGAGCGCGTGCGACGTCAGCCTCGGCGCCCGCCATTTGTGCCGCTTCTTCGGCCCGTTTCTTGGCGCGTGCTTCGGCATCTCCCGACGCCATCTTGCCCAGCTCCGACTTCATGCCGGCGGCGTTCGCGTTGACTTCGGCCAGGCGTTTCTTACGTTTGGCTTCGCGGTCGGCGATCGTTTGGTTACGCGTGTTATCCGCACCGGCGTTCGCGGCGTTGGTTTCACCGTCGATCGCTTTCACTTCGGCCTCGACGTCAATGTCCGAATCGATCAGCGACCGCAGTTTGACCCACGCTTTTTTAAGCCAGCCGACGGTGTTGTTCCAAATTGATTTGACGCCCGCGGCAAACACGCTAAACGTATCCAACAGCAGGTCGATTGCGTTGATCCATCCCGAGGCGACCAACGCGGCACCATCGACAAACACGCCCGCAGTCGCGTAGACGATGTCGGAAGCCGTTTGCTTAAGATAGTCCTTGAAGTCCGCCCATAGGTTGCGCAGGAACAAAACGCCGCGCGTCCATTGCAGTTTGAGTAACGACCAAACGACCGCACCGGCGGCCGCAATGTCGCCCGCCGCCAACGCCTTACCGATCGCGCCCCAGGCTTTGATCGCGTCATCCTTAAGCGTCCCGAACGCGGACCCTAACCACTCCAGCGCCTTCGAACCGGCACCCGAAGCCCAAAGCAGATAAGCGCCCAGCGACGCGACCGCGACGACGACCAGGCCAATCGGCGACAGCAGCATCGTTGCCAACGTGACCAATACACCAAACGCAACACCGACGGCCGACAACATCGCTGCCAGTCCGCCCAGAACAGCACCGACGGCAATGATCACACCACCGACCGCAGTTAGGACAATACCCGCGGCACCAATTGCGGCGCCGACCTTAAAAATCGTTTTGAACAGCTCGGCATTTTGTCGCGCCCAGCCGATCGCCGACGCCGCGACGTTTGAGAACAGGTTCGCTAACTCCGTCAGCGTCGGCGCGAGCGCTTTCCCAATGGTCATCGAAATACCGGCGACCGTTTGTTTGAGGTTATCCATCGCGTCGCCGTAGGCCGCGGCCGAAGCCGCGGCTTCGCTATCGATCGAAAGGTTCAGCCGGTCCGCTTCGGCTTGCAACGCCTCGATTCCAGCCGCGCCGCCAGCCATCATCGGCAACAGCGCCGCACCTGCTTTGCCGAAAACTTTCATTGCAAGCGCGGCGCGTTCGGTCGGGTTCGCGACTTTTGAAATTTGTTCCGCGATCAACTTAAACTGTTCGTCGGGCGACTTGCCCGCTAGGTCATCCATCGACAGCCCCAGCGCCGCGAACATGCCGACTTGTTGCTTGGACCCGGTCGACAGACCGTGCAACGCTTTTGCCATCCCACGCATTCCGCCCTCGAGCGTTGCCATATCGGAACCGCTTTGACCGGCCGCATAAGCCAGCGTCGAAACTTCTTTTGCCGCGATCCCAGTACGGGCCGCGAACTTCTCGACCGCGTCCCCCGTTGAGGCGAATTGGCCGGCCATCGCGATCAGTGGCGCAACGATTGCCGCACCGGCGGCGGTCATCGCACCGCCGACCAGTCCGACGCCCTTACCGAACGATTTCAGTTTTGCGGACGCCGCGTTCAGCCCCTTCGTTAGCGAGCCGTCTTTTATAAGCAGTTCGACGTACGCGGCCCCGGCTTTAACTGCGCTCATTGGTCGGCCTCGTTCGCCTTGTATTTGGAACCGGGAATAATGCTTGCCAGGGTGGCAATTGAAACCGTTTCCTGTGTGTCGTCGTCGTCGTCGTCGGTGCGGTCGCGTGTTGGGTCGAAGTCCGCGGGAACCCACGGCGACAACTTGCGTTTTCGATTGCGTTTCAACTCAGCCATCAACGCCATCACCGACGACGTCCGGCCCCACTCCGCTTCTTGCCGTCCCGCGACCATCCAAACCAACTCCCGCAGCGTAAGCGGTGCCGGATTAACTCCGACGATTCCCGCTAACCGGTAGGCGTATTCGATGGGATCCCGATTAATTCCAACGCGGCGTCGAGGTGTTGGTCGACTCGTCGCGTCACCGCTTGGTCGATCGACTTGTCCGCCATCCTCGACATAATCTGATTCGTCGCCGACGTCTCCAGTTCTTGGTAGCGATTCCACGCCGCGCGGATCGCAGGCCGGCGCAGCTTTGGGAAAAAATTTAGCATGGCCTCCAATAACGCGGTCGTCGCTTCGTCGATCACGTCGCCCGCCATCAAACGGCCGAACGCGTCATCGCTTACGCCTTCCGCTCCGGCTTGATCACGGCAAACAACATACAATACATCGACCAGTAAAACCGGGTCCGATTGCAGCCTCGCCAACACTTCGCCGGCCGCGTCGATCAGATCAACGCCTAACGTTTTGCGGGCGTCCTGAATCGTCGCGACCGTGACGTCGACCAACCATTCGCGGCCGGTCCGATCAGAAAACTTTTGCATTGATAAAACCGGTGGGAGATTGAACCTAAAACGCCTACGTCGAGGCGTGTTATGGACCGACTGCGTCCGCGGTCGTCTTGAATGTCACGGTCGCCATGATTGCATTTTCGAGCTCTTGCGTGATCGACAGCGACATGACTTCAAACATATTCGACAACACGCCACCGCCATCGGAAAACGTCAACGCGCCCGGTTCGCCATCTTCAAACGCATCACGCAAGCCAGCAAGATCGGCTTCCGCACCCACCACGATTTCGGCCTCGATTTGGCATTCTTTTAGGGTTCCGATGGTCGCTCGGTATCCGCCGGTGCCACGGGTCGACACGTCGGCCTCGGCTTTCGAAAAATCAATTGTCACGTTCTTGACTGACGCCGCGACAAGCCCCAGGCCGGAAATTGTCGCGTCTTTGCCGAGTTTGATTTTCGCCATCGTGTTTGCTTTTGCGCGTGCGGATTGTTGCGTTCCAAACCGCCAACCCTACGCACCCGCCGACGCACTCTTTACAGCCAGCCACGTTCAAGCCGATACGCTATTCCGCCAGAACTTCGGCATCCGCGGCCGCGTGACCTTGAGCGCCGGCCCCATAAACGGCCGTGCATCGATTCGTACCGGCTTTGCATTTTCTTCACGCCGCGCCGCATTCTCCGCCTCGATCAAACGATCCGCCCGTGCGGCTTGTTTATCCGACCGCAATTTGACGCGAACGTATCCTCGCCGCCGCCAATCCTTGCGACCATCACGCCCGGCCTTGCCCGTCATCTTGTCGGCGCGTTGCGCCTTGTTGGTGATCGCGACCGGGCCGTAGTCGCCGACCGCGTGTTTCTTAACCGCCAACATTCGCCGCGGCTTGATCGTGCCGCCAAACTCGAGATTGTCCCAGATCGTTTGGGCGTATTGGTTCACCGGTCCTATCGTGTATGACTTGCGATCGGTCGCGGCTTCGTACCGGATTACGCGTTTAAGGTGCCCCGTTTGCGTGTTGGGCGATCGACCGGGTAGGCTTGCGGTCTTGCGCCGTTTAATTGAATTGCGTGCGACGCGAAACAAAAACGCGGACGCGTGCCCAAGTGATCTGAAACTACCGGTTTGCGCCGCTTTTTTGACGTTGGCCGTTTTGTCGACAATGCGAACGCGTGCAGCGACCATTGGTTTAGCCGATCAGTTTGAACGTCATCGTCGCGATCGACGTAAACAGCCGCTTATCTTGCAAGCCTTCCTGGTCATAGATAAACCGGCGATCGACCGCGGTGTTTTTGGCCGTATCGTCGCCGAAGTCGACGAACCGAAACAAGGCGACGATTTGGTCGGTTAGCGCCATCAACGCGTCGCATTCTTCAGACGTGATCGCCCGTTTTTGTACCGCGACGTCGATGTCGATTTCGATCACATCGGTGCCCCTCGATTGCATCGCTTCGCGGACCGCGGACGGCACCATTGAAACGCGGGCCGTGGTCATCTCTTTTAGGTCGAAGTCCACAACGTAACGCCTTGCGGCCGTGACTGTTTGCAACAACGCCGCCTCGGTGATCGCGTCGACCATTGCGTTCGCGATCAAAATTGAATTGCCGGCGCTCATTGTTCGACACTCCCCAACCATCGCGTGTGGATCCGGTAGCGTGCGTGATCGCGATCACTGAAACGCCAACAGCCGTCCGGGCCAACCGGTTGAACTTCGTACAATTGCCCGTCATCGTAAATTTGGTGCCCGCGGGAAGGTTCGAACCGTTCACCGTCGATCGACAATTGCACGGCCGGCACAAAGTAGTCCCGCGTGGTCGCCCGCACCGTGACGCCGTCGCTTGTCGTTTCGCGGCCCGTTGCACCAACGACCGCGTTTAGTATTTCGATCGACGCGTCCCCAACGACGTACGTAATTGGCGTGGGCGCGTGTGCGGCCAACTTGTCGCCGACCATTGCGGCCCCGCGGTTGATCATATTTTGAATCGTCACGGCCTAACCTTCGACTGTGTATCCGTCCGCTTCCATCCAGTCACGCTTCGCGGTGTCAACGTGTTTCTTGATCGTCACGCGTTCTAGGTCCGCGTTCAGGGCACGCCGGATTGCGGGCGATACCAACGACGCTGCCGAACTTCGGCGGCGAAAAAGCCAAACCGAAGCACCAACGACGACCATTAGCAAGACAAAAAACAAACCGCACAACAAAACGATTCCAAGCAAAATTTCGACCACGTTGCACCACACTTTCAGAGTAAGGGGAAGACATTAAACCAGCGTTAGTCACGCGTGGTGGATAGCACAATCAGCCCGAGAAACAGCAACAAACCGCCCCCAGCAAAACACAGAACCAACACGCCCAGCACGCCGAAAACCGCGTAGCCGAACTCCGGCGCAATTGTCACTTCCGGTTTGATTGTGACGGTATCGGGTATCAGTCGTTCCGGCGTTAGGTTCGGCCATCGCAACGCGTCCATAGGCCCGCCCGCAAGCGTTGGTGCCGGCGCGGCGTTGATCTTTCGCGGGTTCGCCGTTCGGTCGGCCCGGCCTGTTTTAAGTAGGTTTTGCGCTAACGCATCCGGTGCCGGAATGTTTACGCCGCTTGCTTTGTAGAGCACGCCGCCGTCGGACCGAACCAGCGCGATGATCGGTAGCGGATCATTCCCAAGCGCGGTCGCGTATCGTGCACGATACAGTGGATCCGCGGCCGCAAACGTAAAGCGTTTGCACGCCTTCGAAACTTCGGACAATTGCGGGTGTGTTGCAAGCGATTGCAACAACGACGCGTCGGCCACGTTGCCGCCGGTGACGACGACCAGGTGATATCGTCCCGAGTCATCGGGCAGCTCGGCCGCCAGAACCAACGGCGCGAGTAGTGCGGCGGCGCAAACCGCTAAAAAAATTTGAAGACCATTCATTAACGGGCCGCCTCTTTGATTGCTTCCAAAACGATCGGCGAAATTGAACCAACGCCGTTTGTGCCGCGAGCGTATTTCGACAGCTCGAGCTCTCTTGCGATCGGTGACAACGTCGCCCAACATCGCTCGCACAAACACGTTAACGGCGTGTCATCATCGGCCCAGACTTCGTGCCACGCTTCGCCGACGGTCTTTGATCCGCACCGTTGACACGCGAACGCGCCCTCGCGCGGTGTCTCACAGATCCCACCGGGACAAACGGTCGTTTGAAGTGTTGCCAGTTCAGGCCGCGGCATCGTCGCCCCGAGGGTCGACCGGGTCGGCGTGATCGTTCTAGGTTGCCCGACGGACAACAAAACCTCACCAGGGTTTAGCCGTATGCTGGGGACAACGTTAAACCGATTCGGTTGAACCGGCGGCCGGTTTTGAATCGCGGGCCGGTTTTGAATCGCGGGCCGGTTTTGAATCGCGGGCCGGTTTTGAATCGCGGGCCCGGTTTGATACGTCGGGCACGTCAGACAATCGGCGCTTTTCGTTTCGGCCAACGCGGCGAAATTGACGCCCAGGGAACCTTCGCCGACTTCGCGTCCGAGTCCCGGTTCCGCATTTTGCGGACACACTCCGTCGGGACAACGCGGATCGCTCGGCCATGCGGGCGCGTTGTCGCTTGGCGTTTGCGCCGGCACGTCAACGAACGGATTCCAGTTTGCCGGCGGTGCGGCCATCGGCACGCATCCGACGATACCCAGGATCATCAACAACAGGCTTCGCATTGGCTTAACTTTCGATTGCGTTAAATAGGGGCGGCGGCACGGGTGGTGCTGCCGGCGTCAAACCGAACCCGCCATAACTCAGCCACTTGCGGCCAAACTCAGGCTCCGGAATTTTGATAAAACGCGCCGGCCGGTTGTTGTCACACAGCCACGCGTAAACGGTCGGGTCCGTCGGTCTTGCGGGGTCGCGGTGGTATCCCACGAAATTGATACAGTGGGACGGGTAGTACCAAATCAACGCGGATCGGCGTGTCGCGGTCGCCCATTCCAAAAACGAACGGTCGGCGGATCGTGTGTAGTAATACGGCACGCGGGCCTGATCATGCGCGCGACGGATTGACGTTTCGGTTTCGCCGCCGGCGTAGGTTTTTCGCCACCAGTTCGCCAGGTCCGGTTGGTTGGTCCAACGAAAATTAAACATCGACGACGCATTGACACAGCTACCGGATCCGCGAGCGTCGGTCCAGTTCACCGGCCGCAGCGAATCAGGCAACGACGCGACCGGCACTTCGACGAACGGCCGAAGCGCAGCCAGGCGAACGTCGGACAACGGGTCGCGGTCGACACAGCCGGCGCAGAGCAAGCAGAGCAAACAAACGATCGCGTAAAATGGTTTCATTTTCGGCCCGTGGTGACGTGTCAAAATCAGCATTGCGGCCACCATTGCTTCGCGATCGCCGATCTTGTTACAGCCCGATGGCTGAAACGTAGTGAATTTTTGACACGTCTACAAAATTGCTAAGTAGCGTCGTGCGAACGCCAAAATCTTCAAAGTGTTTTACATACCGGGCGCCCGAAAAATCCCATGCGTAGACACGTTCGAAATACTTACCCGGTTCGGTGTCGTGACACAGAACAATGCGGGCCGAATCGATCACGCCTCGCAGAATTTCACTACGGGGAACGACTCGACACGTTGCCCCGTTGGCGTCGATAAATGACAGCCAACCGCTATCGATAAACACAAACGCCGGATCGCTTGCCGCGACGTCGCGGATTTGCCGCTGAAGGGTTTCACGCGTCACGAGCGCTGCGCAATGAAGAGCGCTCGTGAATTGTCGAGCGTAAGCCAGGTAGCCGGCGTCGCTTTCAAATGTGGTGACGTGAAGCTCTCGAGCGTGCGCAAACAGATTAAACATCGGCGTGCTATTTTGACCCGCGCCGAACTCGGCCACGTTCGATCCCGCCGGGCATTCGCTCAAACAATACGCAAGCGCCGGCGCGTGGGATCCATACTTCGTCATCCGTCCCCCTACTATCGAACTTCATAGACGCAATCGGTTTTTCGCGTTGCGTTCGCGGATTGTTGCTCGCACCATTCTTTACCCTTGAGCGATTCGCAAAGCCCTTTCCAAGCCACGGTGCCCGACTTCTCGACCAACCTGAACAACACGCCAAACCGCTTGCGCTCCGGCTTTCCCGCTTCGATCAGCGACGCGCGAGCCGTCGCGACCATCGCGTCGATTTTCTTACGGCTTTCCTTGAGCGTCAGAAGATCCGGCGCAAGCCGTCTTTCGATCACGTCAACTTCGTTCGTCAACGCGACCAGGCTTTCGACTTGGTCGCGGGTCAGGTCGGGCGTTGCCATAGCGTTCGCATTATTGGCGGTAGGTTTGAAAAGGGTCCGCATCTCGGACCGTCAGACGGTCGTCAGCACGCATTCGACCGACGTATCACCATCGGCCGCAGCCTTGACGCATTTGCCGGCCAGCGTGTTATCCGCTGCCGTGGTGTTGATCACGGTACCAGTCCAGTACACCAACACCCCGGCCGCGATCGCGGTGGAACCACCGGTCGCTTTTGGAAAAGTTCCCTGGAAATTTGGATCCAAAACGCCGGCCTTGTTGGCGGCGATAAACACCGGCGCAACGGCGACGATGGTTCCGACGACGACGACGGTTCCGGCCGGCACGTTAGCGACGGGCGTGTGCGGGATGGTTGGGTGGTCTTTGGTTCGTGTTGCCATCTTGGAGCCTTAGAAAAATGGTGGAAGTGAAACAATGGCTGGGCGCCGCGACGTTAGCCGCGGCGCCCAGCACTCAACGGTATGCGGGCTATCGTTTGCGTTTGCGTGGTGCCGGCTTTGGTACCGGATCGGGTTCCGACACAGGCACCGGATCGGGTTCCGACACAGGCACCGGATCGGGGGCGGTGTCCGTGATCAGTTCAGGATTCGGCACCGCGACCGGTTTCTCCTCCGGCACCGCGACCGCTTCGCCATCGACCATCCAGCCGTTTTCCGCGACCGCGCCTCGACAACGTTGCGACAACGTTTCCGCCGGCGTGCCACCGGGTATCCATTTGCCGCTATCCCAGAATCCGAACTTTGTAACTTGCATTTTCTCGACTTAAAAATCAGGTGCGAACCCGCGCCGCGAACAATTCGCGGCGCCAAAAGTAAACGACGATTAGGCGTCGTTTCGGATCATGCTTAAGCAGTCCAGACCCGCAGCTCCGGCGTAATGCTTGACAACGATGTTCATTCCAAACTCGCCGGTGCCCGCCAGCGGCGTCACAATGACGATCGGTTGACGTCCGGTCCCTTGCAGGAATTGAATCTCGATCGTGCGACCTTCGGCCGAGACCAGATACCAACTTGTCAGCGAGCCCGCGACCGGTTGCCCCGTGGTGGGATCCGTCACGCCGTTTGCCAAGCGTGCTTCCTCGACCGGGTTAATGTCACGCATATAAACGGGATTCATCGATCCGCCGCCGCTATCGTTCGACAGCGTCGCCGACCGCGTCAATTGCACGGCCAGGTCGCCCAGCGTCGAAGGCACAATCAAATGCGTGGCGGGAAGATTAAGCGACGCGTCGCCGTCCATCATTCGCGCCAACCCGGCCCGCGCCTTCTGAAGGTTTTCGCGGCTTAGCGCGTTGCCCGTGATCAGCGACTTGTCGGTCGCGTTGAACAGCGCCCGCGTCGTGCGTGCAAGCGTCGGGTTCTTCAGCATCACGGCGGCGACCAACGACGGCACCAGGCGTGCTGCCGCGCGTCCGAAGTCCCGCGGGGTTTCCGCCAGAAGTCCGAAATTGTCGTTGATGAAATCGTTTTCATCGATCGTGCATTGATTCGAATAGCGGTCCACCTGCACCATTTCGCTACTCGCAACACGAGAAACGTGCTTTGCCGAATCGCCCGTGACGTGCTTTGTCAGATCGCCGGCGGCTTGCATGCGCGGGCGCTCGTGTGGCAAGAGGTTTAAGGCGTCGTTTTCCGACGTCCAACCGGCCGCAAAATTGCCAGCCTCAGCGTATGCCAAAAGCGCGATTGAGCCAACCGATTGGTCAAACACGGCTTGCACCGAATTGGTACTAAACGCGGCCTGCAGAACGGCGTGCCGGTCGTCGCGGTTCGGGACGTCACGGCCCGCGGCCAAAAGCGACCGCTCGACGAACGCCATCATTGAACCGGACCGGAACTCTTGCGCCGCGTTCATCACGGCGTCGCGGCGTGGGTCGTTGACGGGAAGCGACAACCATTCGGGCACGCTTGTCGATGGACGCAACACGCGGTCGATTTGTCGACCGGCACGAAGCAACAACGCGCCCTGGAGCGCGCCGACGGTGCAACGGTTCGCCGCGCCCGTGGTGTGGACAGCCGGCGCGGTTGGGCGTGCGGCACGTCGGGCGTGCAGCATGGTTTGAGTGACGGTCCAGCCTTCGCGGATCGCGTGTGCGGTCAGCCTCGAGCCGTTTTCCATCGTTGGGTTGCCGACCGTTTCGCCGATCGCTCGAATCGATTCGACGCGATCTTCCTCGTCGGCTAAGGCGACACGCGACGCGGTCATGTCGGTCGCTCGAGCCGTTGCGGTCGCGGTTGGCCGTGCGGCCGTTGCGGTCGCGGTTGAACTTGCGGCGCCGGTACCGGTCGAACCTTCGGCGGCACGCGCCGCGGTCGCGGTCGCGTCATCGCTTGCGGCTTGGTCATCGCTTGCGGCGTCGTTGGTGATCGCTTCCCACTCAGTACGCCTCGCCGCTAATTCCTCAGTCGTCAACGTCGCGGCGTCAATGTTTTGCGATTGTAGCCATTCGATAAAACCCATCATAAAACCTTTTTCGGAGAGTGAAGCGTTGCGGCCGGCGGCGATCGCCGCGGACGTTTCAAAATCGCCAGGCACCGAAACGATAGAGATTTCGTCCAAGTGCGCCGCGCGAACAATCAAAACCGGCCCATCAAAATTGCGGCCGTTGACTACGACAGAACGGCCCGTGGTGATACGCTCAAAACGCATCTCCGACGTACCGATAGAAGCCCGCCACGGGAATCCCGCGCGGGCGCTTTGAATGATTTCGTCGGTATCAGATCCGGGCACCGACAGAACGCCCGGCGCAACGACTCGGCCGTCGATTATCGACGGCGTCGCGTGTCCGACGGGACGCGTTGTATCGTGATCTCGG
>Ga0105055_10008796_pt1 | contig 13066 bp, 7 predicted proteins | sample BON03_FD_78090 | JGI IMG/M metagenome (GOLD analysis project Ga0105055, IMG submission 78090) | Freshwater microbial communities from Lake Bonney liftoff mats and glacier meltwater in Antarctica - BON-03 | ecosystem: Environmental > Aquatic > Freshwater > Ice > Glacier meltwater | place: Lake...
CACTGTGGAGCAATCCAGACCGCATTTTTGGCAATACCAGAGTGATGGTCTGGCGATCTTTCTGGCGTCCAACAAAGTTGTCATCTACCAATTGCCTTTGGCCTTTGCGCCGCAGGTTGTGGTGGATAAACACTTCTATGTGATGCCACTCTTGCCCTTATTGAGCGGTGATGGCACTTTCTATCTGCTGGCGTTAAGCCAAAATCGCGTGTGCATGTTCCAGGGTTCGCGCTATATCATGCGGCAGATTGCGCTGGATCATGCACCCCACAGCCTGGCCGAAGCACAACGGTATGATCAAGTGGAGCCAGTGCGCCAGGTCCATACGGCGGGCAGTGGCGCCACTGGTAGTCGCCATGCAACCGCCGTCTTTACCGGCCAAGGTACTGCGGCCGATGAGAAATTGGTCAAGAAAGCAATTGAGCACTTTCTGCACCAGGTTGATTCTAGTGTTCGTGAGGTGTTGGCAGGCCAAAGCGCCCCACTGCTTATCGCCAGCGTGGATGTGATGCGCGGGATCTACCACGAGGTGAGTGACTACCCGTTTTTGCTCGACGTTCATATCGACGGCAACCCCGATCGCTTGAGCACAGACGAGTTGCATACGCGGACGTGGGAACTGATTGCGCCCAGCTTCCAGATGAATCGCTATCTGGCGCTCGAACACTTCCAGCAATTGGCTGGCCAGGGTGATACCCACGCCGTGCGCACTGTGCGCCAAGTGGTGCTGGATGCCTACGAAAAACGGATCGACACGCTCTTTATTGCGGAAGGCGCCGAAACGTGGGGCAGCTTTGATCCAGCCACGCTGGCCATTGCCATCGATTACGCAGCGCAAAACGATAGCGAAGCGCTGCTCAATCTGGCCACAATCTACACCTTACGCAATCGGGGGATTGTCTATCCCGTTAGAGCCAATGAACTGCCCAACCAAGCGCAAACAGCCGCGATCTTGCGTTATTGAGCAGACAGCTTGCAGTGAGGTTAGTTTACAATTCTTCCCAGTCACAAAAAAACAGGCGGGCGGTGGGTCCATGGACCCACCGCCCGCCTGTTTTTAGCTTAAAACTAAAATATACCCTTCTCATACGAACACCGACACTTATCGCGTTCTCTGTACAATTTATTGATACAGAGTTGTCCCCTGCATCGTTTCATAGGTGCCAATCGCTATCAGTCAACCATAGTTCAGCGCAAATGAAACCCCGGACAAAAAGCCACCTGAAATCTAGCACGCTTGCGCGACCTGGGATACAGGTTTTCCTTCTCGTAAAACTGATTTATAATAGAATCAATTACAACTTTACAATTTCGTCATCTCTAGCGGCTAACCCTATGCCAACGATTTTCGACAATATCAAAAAATCGCTTTTACCTACCTTGCGCAACACCCTGGCTCTCGCCTATCGCGCCGATTTTTGCGTCGGTTACTTCAATTTACGCGGCTGGCGGCTGATCGATGAGCACATCGAAACAATGGCTGGTGGCCCTATGGAGTGCTGCCGGCTACTGGTCGGGATGACAAGTACGCCAGAGGAAGAGTTGCGCACGGCGTTGCGCTTTCGACCAGAAGATGAGCTAATCGACCATAAGACGGCCACGGCGTTGCGCAAACGATTGGCTGAGAGTTTCCGCAACCAGTTGACCTTGGGCGCACCGACCAATGCCGATGAGAGTGGGCTGCGCCGATTGGCGGTGCAGATTCGCGCTGGCAAATTAGGGGTCAAACTCTTCTTGCGCCACCGCTTGCACGCGAAGCTTTATATTCTGCATCGCAGCGATCAAATTACACCGATTGTTGGTTACTTGGGCAGCAGCAATTTGACCTTTAGCGGGCTCTCTGGCCAAGGCGAACTAAATGTTGATGTGGTGGACCAAGATGCCTGTACCAAGCTGGCCGAGTGGTTTGAAGACCGCTGGGATGACCGGCTCTGCGTCGACATCTCTCAGGAATTGGTGGAAATTATTGATGAAAGTTGGGCCAGTGAGCGCCTGACGCCACCCTATTACATTTACCTGAAGATGGCTTACCATCTGTCGCGTGAGGCAAGGGCAGGGCTGAGTGAATTCTCGATTCCTAATGAGTTTCAGCACATTTTGTTCGATTTCCAGGTGGCCGCGGTGAAGATTGCCGCCCGCCATCTCAACCAGCGCGGTGGCGTGTTGATCGGCGATGTGGTAGGGCTGGGCAAAACCTTGATGGCGACAGCCTTGGCCAAGATCTTTGAAGACGATTTCGGCATCGAAACGTTGATCCTCTGTCCCAAAAACCTCGTTGCCATGTGGGAATCCTACCGGGATGAGTACCATTTACGCGCTAAGGTCTTGTCTGTCACGCGCGCGATTAACGAGTTGCCGACGTTACGCCGCTATCGCATTGTCTTGATCGACGAAAGCCACAACTTGCGCAACCGCGAAGGCAAACGTTATCGAGCCATTCAAGAATATATCCAGAAGAACGAGAGCCGCTGCATTCTGCTCTCGGCGACGCCCTATAATAAGAGTTATCTTGATCTGGCCAATCAACTGCGTCTCTTCATCGCCGAAACCACCGATTTGGGTATCCGTCCTGAACGATTGCTGCGCGAGATCGGCGAAATCGAGTTCAGCCGGCTCTATCAGGCGCCACTACGTTCGCTCGAAGCGTTTGAGAAAAGCCGATACGCCGACGATTGGCGCGAACTGATGCGGCTCTTTATGGTGCGGCGCACACGCAGTTTTATTCGCGACAACTATGCGCAGACGGATCCGATCAGTGGGCGCAAATTCCTGACCCTGGGTGATGGCTCAGCTGCCTATTTCCCGGATCGGCTGCCCAAGACGATCCACTTCACGCTCAACGAAGCCGATCCGAATGATCAGTATGCCCGCCTCTATGCGGAAGATGTAGTGGATACGATCAACGACCTCAACCTACCGCGCTACGGGCTAGGCAATTATCGGCAAAAGAACCCTAAACACCTACCGACTGCTGCCGAAGCCAAGGTGTTGGATGATCTGTCGCAAGGCGGCCGGCGCTTGATGGGTTTCAGCCGTACCAACCTCTTCAAGCGGCTGGAGAGCAGTGGCTATGCCTTTGGTCTTTCGGTGGAACGCCACCTGCTGCGCAACTACATCTTTATCCATGCCCTAGAAAACAATCTGCCCTTACCCATCGGCACTCAGGGCGCAGAAATGCTTGACACCCGCTTTGAGGACGCTGATGCCGAGGCGGTCGATTATGCGACACTGAATTTGTTTGACACTGAGAGCGCAGATGGCGAGGATGGAGACAATGACCCTGCGCCAGATGAAAGCCTCAACACGCGCTATAGTATCGCGGATTTCCAGCAGCGCGCCGCGGTTGCTTACACTCACTATCAGACCGTCTATGCACGTCGCTTTAAATGGATTCGCCCCGATCTCTTCCAGAAACGCCTGCACAAAGAACTGGTTACCGATGCCGAAAATCTCTTACTCTTGTTACAAGTGTGTGGACAATGGAATCCGAGCCGCGATGCCAAGTTGGACGCGCTCCATCACCTGCTCACCCAAACGTATCCATACCAAAAAGTGCTGATCTTCAGCCAGTTCGCGGATACGGTTCAGTATCTGACGCGCGAATTGCAGCGCCGTGGCGTGCGTAAACTGGCCGGCGTCACCGGCGCTTCGACGGAGCCAACCGCGCTTGCCTGGCAGTTTAGCCCGGTCAGCAACAACAAACGCACGCAGGTTGATGTAGCTGATGAATTGCGTATCCTGATCGCAACCGATGTCTTAAGCGAGGGTCAGAATTTACAAGATGCCCATATCGTCATCAACTATGATCTGCCGTGGGCGATTATTCGTTTGATTCAGCGCGCCGGCCGTGTGGATCGAATTGGCCAACGCTCACCGACGATCATCTGCGGCGCCTTCTGGCCAGCCGACGGCGTAGAGCGTATTATCCGCCTGCGCGAACGGTTGCGCGTGCGGCTGCGCGAGAACGCTGAAGTGGTGGGCACGGATGAGGCCTTTTTTGAGGATGACGTCAACCCACAACCATTAATTGATCTCTATCACGAGCAGGCTGGCGTCCTGGACATTGAAGTGGATACCGAGGTCGATCTGGTTTCACACGCTTATCAGATTTGGAAGAATGCGACCGATGCCAACCCTAGCCTACGTCCCATCATTGAAGGGTTGCCCAATGTCGTCTATGCGGCCAAAGCCCATCCGCCTGCTGAACCCGCCCGGCCACCGGGCGTGCTCATCTTTATCAACACTGCCGAGGGTAACAGTGCCCTGGCTTGGATCGATCAGCAGGGCAACAGTGTAACAGAGTCGCAATTTGCCGTATTGCGTGCGGCTGAGTGTACATTGGATACCCCGGCGCAGCCGCGCAGCGAGGAACACCACACGATTGTCCAGCGCGGGGTGGAATTGATGATGACCGATGCCAAATTTGTCGGCGGCCAGTTGGGCCGGCCTTCGGGCGCCCGCTTTCGCACCTATGAACGCATGCAGCAGCACGTCAATACCTTGCGCGGCACGCTCTTTGAGCAACTCCCCACCACCCAAGCCTTGATGCGCGGGTTGGAACAGATCTACCGCTATCCGTTGCGCGAAAGCGCCAAGGAAAAGCTCAACCGCCAGTTGCGTTCTGGCGTGCGCGATGAACCACTGGCCGAATTGGTGGTGACGTTGTATGAAGAGGACAATCTCTGTCTGGTTCAGGACGATCAAGCGGAGCTGGAGCCACGTATCATCTGTTCGTTGGGGCTGGTGGCGGGATAGCTGGTTCTAAAGCGTTCAGGGAGCACGCCCCGTGCGGCTTGGCCCGCTAGTAGACCCGCACGGGGCGTGCTCCCTGAACACTGCGCCAATGCTTCACTTGATCCAGATGGGCTATGATGGATCATGGCCGTACGGTGTACACGGAACGGGCGTGGCGTAAACGATTTGGGTGTGTTTCATTTGGGTTGAACTGTGGAGGGAGCATTCTCTAATGCGACCAGACGGCACAAGAGACTTCGGCGCTTCGAGGTGAGCGACTCGACTGAGCTCGTCGAACGTCCTCAGCCGAACCGTGAGCTCAGTCGAACGAGTGCCTGCTCCACAACTCAAATGAAACACACCCAAACGATTTTGCAACAGGAGTAAGAACCCGCATGACAATCAACACGTCGCTTATCCGTCGCTATCTGCAGGCAGCCGATTTCCGGCGGCTTTTTAATGAATTGGGCTGGGATCAATACACCGCCCAGTTGCCGTTGCAGCTCGACGGCCAGCGCTTTACGCTCCAGGCAGTGGCCGAAAAACGCGCCGTGGTCGCCCTCATCTGTACCGTCAGCGGCGCGTTGCCGGCCTACGCCACCCGCCGCAAGATCGAACGCCAGGTGGCACAGCGCCACCGCGAACATTTGATCATCTACGTACACAGCGCACGTTCTGAGCAGATCTGGCAGTGGGTGCGCCAGGAGCCAGGCAAGCCGCTGGCTAGCCGTGAACACCGCTACCACAATCAGCAAGCAGGCGATTCTCTAATCCAGAAGTTGCAAGGCTTGGCTTTCACGCTGGCCGAGGAGGAAAAGCTGACGTTGGTGGATGTGACCGGGCGCGTGCGGGCGGCGTTTGACGTGGCCAAGATTACCAAGAAGTTCTACGACCAGTTCACCAAAGAGCGCAGCGCCTTCCAAAAATTTCTCAGTGGTGTGCCCGACGACGAGTTGCAGCGCTGGTATGTGTCGGTAATGCTCAACCGGCTCATGTTCATCCTCTTTATTCAGAAAAAGGGCTTCCTCAACGACGATCGGGATTACCTGCGCACCAAGTTAGCCGAGAGCCAGGCGCGCGCTGCCGATCGTTACTACCGCGACTTCCTGTGTCCGCTCTTTTTTGAAGGCTTTGCCAAGCCGGAAGCGGCGCGCCCCGCGCCGATGCAGCGCTTACTGGGCCGCGTACCCTATCTCAACGGCGGCATCTTCCAGCGCCACCAAGTAGAACAGGCCTATGGTCAGGCGATCCAACTGCCCGACGCCGCTTTTACCCGCCTCTTTGCCTTCTTTGACCAGTATCACTGGCATCTGGACGACTGTCCGCTGGCTGATGACCAGGAGATCAACCCTGGTGTGCTCGGCTTTATCTTCGAGAAGTACATCAACCAGAAACAGATGGGCGCCTATTACACCGAGGAAGATATTACCGATTATATCGGTAAGAACACCATCCTGCCCTTCCTCTTCGACGCCGCGGCCAAAACTTATCCGGCTGCCTTCAAAGCGGGCGGACCGGTCTGGTCGTTGCTGGCTGCCGACCCGGATCGCTACCTACATGCGGCAGTGCGCAAAGGCGCAGAATTGCCCTTGCCACCGGACATTGAGGCCGGCGTCAACGATGTACATGCGCGCGCTGATTGGAACAAACCGGCCGCCGATGCTTATGCCCTGCCCACCGAGCTTTGGCGCGAAACGGTGGCGCGCCGGCAACGCGGCGTGGCTGTCCGCGCCACCCTGGCCAGTGGAACCGTGCATTCGATCAACGACTTGATTACCTACAATTTGGACATTCGCCAGTTTGCCCAAGATGTGATCGAAAATTGCAGCGAACCGGCGCTGCTGCGCGCCTTTTGGCACGCTATCCGCACCATTACTGTGCTCGACCCGACCTCTGGTTCAGGCGCTTTTCTCTTTGCCGGTCTCAACGTGCTGGAGCCACTGTACGAAGCCTGTCTGGCACGCATGGAAGCCTTTTTAGACGAATTGACGCCCGCCGCTTCGACGCAGAAATATCGTGACTTGCATGACGTGTTGGCCGCGGTGGCCAAACACCCCAACCGGCGCTACTTCATCTACAAATCGATCATCGTCAACAATCTCTACGGCGTGGACCTGATGCACGAAGCGGTGGAGATCGCCAAGCTACGCCTCTTTCTCAAGCTGGTGGCGCAGGTAGAACGAGTGGAAGCGATCGAACCGTTGCCCGACATCGATTTCAATATCCGCGCCGGCAACACGCTGGTCGGCTTTGCCACGCGCGACCAGATGATCGATGCCGTGCGTGGCGACAAGCTCCTGTTATTGCCGGAAGAGGAAGATGCACTGGCGCGCATTGAAGAGCAAGCAGCCGACGTCGAACGCCTCTTCGATAAATTCCGCGCCATGCAGACGGCGTATGATGGGCGCGACTTTGGCGATGATTATGCCAGCACCAAACAAGCGCTGCAGCAGCGGCTTGGCGCGTTGGGCAGCGAGCTTGACGGCCTGTTGGCCCACCAATATGGCATCAACCCAGCCAAGCTGGCCTATGAGCCCTGGCGCAAGACGCACCAACCGTTTCACTGGTTTGTCGAGTTTTATGGGATTATTAAGCAGGGTGGCTTTGATGTGATTCTTGGGAATCCGCCATATGTGGTATTAAGCGCGAGTCTTGGTTATACTATTTTTAATTTCCAGACCGAAAAGTGTAATGATCTATTTGCCTATGTGATGGAACAATCGGTTAGATTACTCAATGCCGAGGGTAAATTTGGAATGATCATTCCGGTATCAAGTGTCAGTACAGAAGGTTTTGCCGTTCTTCGTAAGTTTATGTTCGCAAATACAGGAACATCATGGATATCAAACTACGCAGAACGTCCTTCAAAGCTATTTACAGGTGTTGAAAAAAGATTAAGTGTATGGATTTCCGATAAGGTTAGAAATAGGACTAACCAATTACTGTTGTCAAATTATCGACGATGGTTAGTTGTTGAACGTGAGCACCTATTTGCCACTGTGAAGTACGTAAATATCCAGAAAGTAGATTTACTTATTGCTTCTTCATTACCCAAAGTGTCAAGCGATATTGAGCTAGATATTATCAGTAAGCTTAATCGGCTACGGCCTTTGGAATCAGTGATTAACGACAGTGCTCAATATAAAGTTTACTATACGAGACAAGTGCGGTATTTTGCACAGTTTTTCGATTTCGTCCCCAAGATAACGAATTCTGTTGGTGAAACTATTCCGCCTTCAGAACTAAAGCACTTATCCTTTTCTAGCCGTCAGATTCGAGATACTGCGATTGCTGTTCTCAACTCAACCTTGTTCTATTGGTTTTTATCCATATACTCTGACGTTAGAAATTTGAATAGACGGGAAATCCTTTTGTTCCCGTGCTCACTCGCTCAAATTCAAGATGATCTATCGTCTTTGCTTTCTGAACTTGCCTGTAATCTATTGGAACACTTCGTAAAAAATTCGACAGAGATTACAAACAATTATCGTGCTTATGGTGTTTTACATATTCAAAGCTTTCAGCCGCGACTGAGTAAAGCATTAGTTGACGAGATCGACCGTGTTCTAGCCCAGCATTACGGCTTCACCGAAGAAGAACTCGACTTCATTATCAACTACGACATCAAGTATCGCATGGGCAGCGCCTTGAGTGACGACGACCCCGGCGAAGGGGAAGACGAATAGCCAATGCCGCACCCACCTATTGCATTGGCACCGGAAGCGCCTGGCTATCCGGCCAACCTGCTCGCCACCGCCGATCGGTTGCGCCCGCCCACGCTAACTTGTTGGGGCCGCCCAGCCTGGTCCAACGCTGCCACGCTCGCCCTTTTTTGCTCGGCCAAAGCCCCGGCCAGCATCCTCCTCGCCGTCCACGACCTGGCACAAGAATGGCGCAACGCCGGTCCAGTGCTCATGAGCGGCTTTCAGTCGCCGGTAGAAGACGAAGCGCTAACCGTGCTGTTGCGCGGGCCGCAGCCGGTCATCGTCTGGCTGGCGCGCGGCATGGTCACGCGCGTGCGGCCACAGCTCCAGTCTGCCCTGGACGCCGGGCGACTGACCCTGGTCGCACCCTTTGCCGCCACCCTCCCGCGCGCCACCACCGAAACGGCGCTGATGCGCAACCGTCTGCTGGCCGCCGCCGCCGATGCCGTGCTCTTTGCCCACGCCCAACCGGGCAGCAAAACAGAATTGCTGGCACGCGCGGTAGTCGGATGGGGCAAGCCGGTCTATACGTTGGACCATGCGGCGAATGGGAATCTGTTGGCGTTGGGCGCACAAATATCCACGCCGGGGTAACCAACGATAGATTCTAAGAGAAATTGCTCTTCTCTGTGTACTAATCTAGGGGTAAAGAGAGATGAATGAAAAAAAATGGGAAAGAGTCGATAAAGCTTTCGGCTTTTTTACCAGAAAGGCAACGATAGATGAATCATTCGATCTAGAAGAGTTGGCAAGCTTTACGCAATGGAACATTGCGACCATTAAAACCTACATTACAAAGCGATGGAGCGGATTCCTCATTAAAGATAGCAGCAAATACAAATGTGGCAAGTCGTTTGCTGCGTTTGATAAAAATACCTTCCGCCAACACCACAGTCAAAAAGATGTTGTTAAGAAGTATTTCTATCAGCTTCTTGTAGAGAAATCGGTTACGGCCTGTATCTCAGCCATCGAGATATACAACAAACCAGACTTCAAGTTTCGTGAAGAAAGTTTTTCGATCCTGATGATTAATGCCTGGGAGTTGTTGCTTAAAGCAAAAATTCTCCAAATGCACGATGATGATCAGAAAAGCATTCAGATCAAGGAGAAAAACGGTGATATTGTGAAGTCTGCATCAGGAAATGCCAAAACTGTTTCAATTGGAAGATCCCTGGGTATTCTATCTGCACAGGGAACTATCAATTCTATCGTTGCCGATAATGTAGGCTTATTGATCGAGATTAGGGATGAATCGATCCATTTTGTTCATAACGACCCCGCGCTGAGTGTACGCGTTCAGCAGATTGGCGCAGCATCGTTAAAAAACTTTATGACGTTGGCCGCAAATTGGTTCGGATATGATTTTACGCAGTTTAACTTCTATCTGATGCCGATTTCTTTCTTTCATCAATCAGATATGGAAAGCTTCAGTATTGACAGTAAAGCCAAGGATAATCTGCTCAAGTATTTGAAGAAAGTAGAAAAATCCTACAGTGATGATGTCGATCCAAACTTTAGTATCTCACTAATCCTCCAAACAAGGCTGGTCAAGACAGCGGAAGATGAAGCACTTCCGATTCGGGTTACTGATGACCCGAATGCACCTGAGCTTCAGATTTCGGAAGAGGATGCATTGAAAAGTTATCCCCATACTTATGATGATGTATGTAAGCCGTAAAGACGTAGGCGCGGTAAATGATATAGTTGCCGATATCTACCGCTACTCTGTTTATTTTGCGGCTATGGCATTAGGGGGCGAGCGAGACAAGGAGCTAGCCGACGCTTTAACTGACATTAACACACTTAAAGTAGATGTTGCCTATCCGTTCCTCCTGGAAATGTACGCTGACTATGTAATCAATGTGTTTAGCAAGCCAGATTTTGTACAAGCATTGCGTATGGTGGAAAGCTATGTTTTCCGGCGCGCGGTATGTGGCATCCCTACCAACTCACTTAACAAGACTTTTGCAAATTTAGGGCGTGAACTAAACAAAGATCGTTATCTCGAGAGCTTACAAGCTGCATTCCAATTGATGACAAGCTACCGCTCCTTTCCTGATGACGGCGAGTTCATACGCGAACTGCATGTAAAAGATCTTTACAATTTCCGCAGTCGTAACTATTGGCTGCGTCGATTAGAAAATCATGGCCGAAAAGAGCGCGTGAATGTAGAAGAATACACGATTGAACACATTATGCCGCAGAATGAGGATCTACCGTTGGCCTGGCGTGCTGAACTAGGCCCAAATTGGCAGACGGTTCATACCCAATATCTGCATACGTTAGGTAATCTCACCCTCACAGGCTACAACGCCGAACTCAGTGATCGACCCTTTCTTGAAAAGCGGGATATAGAAGGTGGCTTCGCCGAAAGTCCGTTGCGGCTCAATAAGGGTCTTGGGAAGTTGGAACGGTGGAATGAAGAATTGCTCCAGCAACGCGCTGGCATTTTGGCTAAACTTGCTACCGAAGTGTGGGCAGCACCCAGACTGCCCGCCGCCATACTGGATAGTTATAAACCCAAACGCAGCCAACTCACTTATCTGATTGAGGATCATCCCCACCTGCAAGGGTCGATGCTTGACCTCTTTGAGCAATTTCGCAAGCAGGTGTTGAACCTCGATGCCTCCATTACAGAAGAAGTACTGAAACTCTATATTGCCTATAAAGTAATAACAAATTTCGTTGATGTTGTACCACAGGCTAGGCGGCTTCGCTTGTCACTCAATATGCGGTTTGACGAGATTAATGATCCCCGCCATCTTTGCAAAGATGTCTCCAATCTAGGACGTTGGGGAAATGGGGATGTTGAGGTGGGGCTAAGTACTCCAGAAGAACTTCCCTACGTAATGAGTTTGGTCAAACAGGCGCTAGATCAACAACTCTATACGGGTAACGAATAGCGCATTCTGAACCGGCAATCTCCCCACTCACCTAGTTGGTCACCTGGTCTGGTCCAACCCTCTTTTGCTCGCTCACTTTGCTGCCAGCAAAATGAGCGAGCAAAAGAGGGCAAGCCTATCTGTAGGCTAGACCATGCGGCGATGGGCATCTGTTGGCATTGGGGACGCAGTCTATACCGCCACGTTGCGTCTAGACTTTCCGCTGTGCTTGTGACGCGCGCCGGCGCAGACCCAGGAAAATGACGAGTGCAACGATGCCGAGGATGAGCAGTGGCACCCAGCGTGGTGGTGTCGGCATCGGTTCGGGCAGTGGCACGGGTTGGACTTTGGCCGCTGACCAATCGGCGGCGGCACGCGCGCCGGTTGTGTTCGCCGCACTAAAATCAGCCCCCCGCACATCAACGCCAACCAGCCGGCTTTGGCTCAGGTCGGCGCCGGTGAGATCGCCATCCTTCAAATCAACACCCGCCATCTTCACGGCGCTTAAGTGGGCGCCGCGCAGATTGGCGCCTTGCAGGTTAATCCCGGCCAGCTTGGCCTCATCCAGCCGTGCGTTGGCCAAGTTCGCTTTACTCAGATCAAGCCCCGCCAATTTGGCCTTGGTTAGATCGCTGTCGTGCAGGTCCGCACCTTTTAGATTGAGACCGGCCAGGTTGATGCCGGCGAGATTTAGTCCACTCAAATCAGCGCCGGCCAGGTTGCGATCGGCGCGCATACCCTGGACCAATTGTTCACGAGATTCGAATTTAGAAGTTACGCAGTTGCCCCGGGAACGCTGGCATCCTGCCGGCAGCGGCTCGCCGAAGTCTGAGCTCGCCGAACGTCCGCCAGAGATGGCGGTGATCGCAACTGCGTAACTTCTAGACCTTATTTAATGAAGGCATCTTCTCTAGTCTATGCCAAGCGCACGCTTCCTAGATCAGCCAGTTTACTGGTTTTGCCCCTGGTCAAATGTATAGTTGCTCACCATGCGCGCCGTCTTTCGCAAGCTGATAGACATCGCGTAGGATCGACCGTTGTAACTGATGGAAGGTCATAGCCGCCTGCTGGGGCGAATAACCAGCCCCACTGCGCGCCCACCAGTCGATAAACGAAAGCTGGGCGCTGATCAGATAATTTTTCAGCAATTCCATTGGCATCGTTGGCGCGACATCTGGAAACGCAGCGCGCAGATTACGTTCCAGGTTGGCTGCCATCTGGGTACGAATACCGCGCAGGATTAGGTCTGCGGTGCGCGCATTCACAATCGCTTCGTAGAAGTTGCGATTTTCTTGCAGCAGTAGAAAAAATTCCCCAAAGCCGACGGGTGGTTCATCGGCCAACAATTCGGCACGCGAAAGCGTCGCCAGTTTGAACATATCCGCCATCGTGGCATGGTGATCCAGCATCAACTCTTCTTTGCCTGGATAGTGCAGATAAAAAGTTGTGCGGCCCAGATTCGCGCGCTCTGTGATATCTTGAATGGTGATGGCGTCGAACCCTTTTTCTTTGATTAAGGCCATCTTTTGGAAGAATGTACAGAAAGAAGGCGTAGCCGACCGCGTCGAACTCCAAAATGTCGACGCCTGCCAGATGCCTTTTGCCGCCGCGTCCTTTGATGTCGTGGTCTCTACGCTGGCCTTTCACCATATTCATAGCAGCAGTGCGGCTGAAGGGCGCCGACAGGCCACGCGTGAAACCCTCCGCGTCTTACGACCTGGCGGTATGCTGCATCATTTATGATGC
>Ga0105055_10008804_pt1 | contig 13058 bp, 13 predicted proteins | sample BON03_FD_78090 | JGI IMG/M metagenome (GOLD analysis project Ga0105055, IMG submission 78090) | Freshwater microbial communities from Lake Bonney liftoff mats and glacier meltwater in Antarctica - BON-03 | ecosystem: Environmental > Aquatic > Freshwater > Ice > Glacier meltwater | place: Lake...
CAGCAGTAGTAGCACCAGCAATGGAGGAGGGAAGGCGCCGCCACCGGCTCAGGTGCAGACGTCGTTGACGTAGGACAAGAATAGAGAGAGAGCAGCAAAAGCAGGAGAGAGAACGAGAGAGAACGAGAGAGAAAGGGATAGAGAAGAGAGTGAGAAGAGGAAGGGGCATTGTACTTACTTAGAATAAAATAGGTGGCGCCCGAGCGCACGCACACCTTCTCTCCTTCCTCTAAGCAAAATATGAATGAAACGTGTACTCCAGTATGTGTGTGTGTGTGTGCTGCTAATATCCTATCTCCCTCCCTCCCTCCCTCCCACCCTCCTTCCCTTCCTCGTCGAATTAGTGGTTGCCTCTTTCAAGCGGCCTTTTCCAATCACTCATTGCCATTTCACAAACCATCGTTTACATACTCCCTTTTATCAGCCCACACTTTTCCCGTCCTTTCTTCCTTCCTACCACTCACCTCCTGTCTGTGTCACACACACGTTGTTGATTCCCTCATCCCCATATTTCCCTTTGTTGGCTCTTCATCAGACAGACAGACAGACAGACAAAAAACGTGGAAAACACAAAAACAGAAACACACAGAGAGAACCACAAACAAGAAATAATTATCAAAAGGAAATGCGAGCACATACGATGGAACGATTGCGGTGCGGAAAGGAGAACGTTGCTTCTGTCTTTCTTTCTTTGTGTTCGGTTGATTGGGAAAAAGAGGGCACATAGGCCTCTCTCCCCTCCTCTTCCTCTTCCCTCTAAACTTCCCCTCCCAAGCACACACGTCCTCTATCTCTTTCTTCTCCTCTTTTTCTTCTTCTTCTCTTCTACTTCTTCTTCTCTCCTTCCCCCCGCACACCCCACACAGCAACAACGCCACTCCCCACCAAAAAATAAAGGATCAAGAACAAGGACTGGCTGCTCTGCTACAAACGGCGGTAAAATTAACCTAAAAACAAATAGAAAATATGATAAAAGTAAAGCACAACTTACACACAAGAAGGAGGACACCAACAAATAATTTTGTCTTGTCTCTTGTTTCTCTCCGCCGCCCGGCTGCTGGCTGACTATAACACTCTCACTAATTGGCTCTTTCTCCCTCCCTCCCTATTCCTCCTTTTCTTGAAGTGGACGCCACACATGGACACATACAGATTAAAAAAATCAAAAGATGAGAGGATAGGTTAGAATGCCGTGCTAGTCTTTCCCTCATCTCCTTCTTCTCTTCCTCCTACATCTCTCTCTCTCTCTTTCTCTCGTCCTCCCTGTCATCTTTCAACACAACCTAGTCTTTGTTGTGATCGAAAAATAAACCCATCCTCCTCCCTCCCTCCCTCCCTCCCTCCTTCCCTCCCTACCTCCCTCCCTCCCTCCTCGCTCAACTCAATAAGAGTAGTTAGCGACAAAGGTAGACTCCTTCGCCGCGGCCCCTCCAGCCCCCCCGCTATACACGCCCTTGCTCGCCTCCGAGTTCGCCTTGGCGCGGACCAACAGCGTCTCTTGCGCCGCGGGGATGTTTTCATCCTTCCCCTGCCAAGCCTTCAAGCACGACTGCTGCAAAGCACGGCCATAGGAAAAGGTCAACGTCCAGGGCTTCTTACCCGGGACCTTGTTCAGCGCGTCCAAGGCAAGGGAAGCATTCTCCTCCGACAACCCCCCAGAGAGGAAGGTGATCCCAGGCACAGCCACCGGGACCGTGTGCTGGAGCACGCGCACCGTGGCCAGGCCAATCTCCTCAGGGGAGGCCTGGACGGAGGCAGCCTCGCCGGAACGCACCATGTTGGGCTTCAGCAGGGTGCCCTCAAGGAGGACGTGGTGGTCAGAGAGCGCCTTGTAGGTGGCGGCGAGGACCTTCTCGGTGATGGCCGCGGCGTGCTCGATGGAGTGCGTCCCGTCCATGAGCACCTCGGGCTCGACGATGGGCACCAGGCCGGACTGCTGGCAGAGCTGGGCGTACCGAGCAAGGGCCTGCGCGTTCTGGTCAATCGCCAGCTGGGAGGGGGTGGCGCCGGTGCTGTCGTTGATATTAAGCACTCCACGCCACTTGGCGAAGCGGGCCCCGGCCTTGTAGTACTCGGCGGCGCGCTTGGCCAGGTCGTCGATGCCCTGCGTGACGGTCTCGCCGTCGGTGCCGGGGAGGGCCACCACTCCCTTGTCGACCTTAATGCCGGGGATGATGTTCTGGGCGTTGAGCATGTCCACGAAGCTGGTGCCATCGTCCCCCTTTTGGTAGAGGGTCTCCTCGTAGAGGATCACGCCGCTGATGTAGTTGTTCAGGTCTGGGGAGGAGGAAGGGAGGAAAAAGTGGTGAGTACAAGAATGAGTGGCGATTCGAACCACGTGCACGCACACAGCAAGGAATACAAGGGAAGGGACCAGTGTGGTGATGTGCGATGGCAACCCCCCTCGGCCTTCCCTTCCACCCCAAGCGATGAACATATGACCACGTCGCCTTCTCTCCCCCATCAACACTTACCCTTGGACGTGAACAGGAGCTGGCGGTACTTGCGGCGGTTCTCCTCGGTGTTCTCGACATTGATAGGAGCGAAGCGCTTGCCAATCGTGCCCGTGGACTCGTCAGCGGCAAGGATGCCTGTAGTGAAGCGGACAAAGGGGAGAGGGGAATGTTGTAAGAACAAATTATGATGGACGGATGGAGCAGGACACACAAAACAAACCGCGCCGCACAGCCCCCTCGCTCCCCTCCCCCCCCTCACACTGCATTGACTGCTCGGGCAACACAACCACATACATATGCGCACACTAGCTAGCTAGTAGCACATGCCATGCCCAAAGTCACATATCTTTGGGTGGTCTACGGGGTCTGTCCTGCTTACCTTTGCCCGTGGCCACGATGGCATTGGCGGTCGCGATAAGCTCGGCGGCGTAAGGAGTGGTCATGGTGAAATGCGGAGGAGGCGAAGAGTGTCTGTGGGGTCGGGACGGGGAGATAACGACGGTGAGCCATGGCCAGGCGGTGCTTTTTCTTGTGCCGCTCCCAGTTTGTTCCTGCTCCTGCTGATGAGCGAGCGACGCGACGCGACGTCATGGGGCAAGCAAATGCTGGCCACCAATGGTGAGGGTGCTGCATGGGCTGAGAAGGGAGGCTGATGAAAACAACCACAACAACGCCCGCCTAGCAATTTAAGAAGACTCACCACGTCGCAAGCACTCTCCTAAAAGCCACTCAAGCGAGAGAACACATGGGCACTTCCGGTCGAGAGACGCTTCGAAGAGTTCTTCCTCTCCCGTTGGGTGTGGACCCATGCAGCAAGCCAAATGATCTGCAAATCGTCCTGCTCCTTCTATTGCCCGACGGAACGGACCTCTGCCATTTGACTGGGAATGAAAAGGGAATGCATTGGCTAAGTGTGCTGAATGAAGGTCGCTACCTCGAGAGCTTTTCCATTTCATAAGATTCGAGCTTAGGCACGAGCCTGCGCCTATGATGGGTCAAATCGTGCCCGCACACACGACTTTATAACCTCCCCGTCCATGTTCTCTCCCGTCCAAGAAAACAAAAAAATGCGGCACGGTTTGTTGAGACGCAATCAAAAGTGAAATGTGTTGCCTGTCTTTGCCTTTTCGTAATCGTTACTGTTGATTTGTTTTTGCAAATCCTCTTTGTCTTTTCCCCTACTTCTTTTAACTATTTGCCCTGGACTCCACTCCTCCACGTCCCACACTCAGCGCTCTCCTCCTCATTCCTCCCGCCACAAGGTGTTGCGCGTTCGTTCCAGCGCCGTAATAAGGGCCGCTTCCTGGGGCTTGTACTTCATGGTGGCCAGTAGCCCTCGCCCCACCGCCCGAATCACTTCTTCGGTGGGTGTGGCCAGCCGCTCCGGGTACTCGGACCGCTCTCCTTCTCCACCCCGAGGGCGCATGTACTCGCTCACCACCGCTGCATACGCCGTCGCCTCCACCTTGCGCCCCGGGTCCATCGCCCCACAGTTCGACCACACGCCCTTCCAATCCTCTTCCCTCCGAATCAACGCTGCCCACAAGGCCTTGACATGCCCCTTTGCCGCCTCCCGCGAAACCTCCCCCCGCCTCCCTGCGTAATAATCGAGAAGGTCCATCGCCCGCAACGCCAGCTCCACAGCCTGCCCCTTAACCAATCCCTCCTGCGGCACCCACTCAATCAACGCTCCAATTGTCTCTTCAGGACCAATGGCAAGCCCCTCCACGAGCTTCTTCATCGCGCTCCCCATCTCCCCGTTCCGGTGGCGGCAGAGGTCAGCAAGCCACCTCTGTGCCTGCAGTAGCTCCTGCTCCTCCTTCAAGGCCATCCGTGCTTCTTCCTCCGCTACCTGCCCGCGCAAATGACGGCGTGCTGCCTCGTCGCTGAGGATGCCCAGGTCCACCCATAGCTTTTTAAGGTCGAGCGCCTTTTCGCCCTCTGCCAGGCTCTTTAAGTCTTCCGTCGCGCGTCTGATGGGAGGGAGGGAGGGAGGGAGTGAAGGAAGAAATCATAAGAAGCAAGCTTGAGTGTTCTTATCTTTAGCATTCTGTAATGAAGGGACAAAGAACATACATCAGTAAATTGAGACGATTAGAAAGAAGGAAGGAGGGGAGAAATGTCAATATCAAACACGAGCCCGCTCGCACGTACCCAAACGCCTTCACATGCACATGATGCATCCAGGCCAACCTCGCCGCCGCCGGCACATCCGGCCTCCCCCCAAAAACCTTCTCCAGCTCCACCCTTGCCAAATTCGACGTCGCTCCATACGCCAAACAGTCGTCCAGCTCCGAATGGTCCAACAACCAATTCAAGACATGCGAAGCCACCTCTTGATGCCTCCCCATATCCTCCACCAAAGCCCCCGAAGCCCACCCCCGATGCAACCACTCCAACTCCACCAACACATCCCAGGCCCTTGCCCGCCTCGCTATCGCTAGAGCTTCCTGAATCAACCCATACTCCGCTACACACAGCACCGCCACGCGCTTCTTCCCCCGTGCCTCCCTTCCCCCCTCCCCCTCCCACCGTCCACCCATTTCCCCCATCTCCAACCACAAAGTTCCCAGCTGTTGGGCTTTCTCGCCAATCACCGCACAATGTGCCGGAGTCAGTGGCTGCGCCGTCTCCTTTACCAACTCTCTCAACCGTTCCACCTCTCGCTCCATGACCTGCAACGCCAAGGTCTCAGTCAACCACCCTCCCCTCCCCGCCTCCCTCCGCAACACCCCATGCTCGACCTGCAAACGCGCCCTCGTCCTCACCGCCGCCTCCAACGCGCGCCACACCACCGTTGTAATAGCCAAGCTCGCCTCCGCCTGCTCTTTTTTCGAGACCGGCCTCCCCGTCCTACGCATGTACTCCTTCCTCGCCGATTGCAACGACGCCAGCTTCCTCATCACCTGACTCGGATTCGCCAAAAATAGATCCAAAGGTGGTAATCCCGCAGCATCCAACCTTGTCCGTACCTGTTCTTGTAAATCCTCCCCCCACCGCGGCATGGCATGTGCCCTCAGCAATTCCGCAAGCGCCGCAGGCATCTCCCTTCCTCCATCCTCCCCTCCTCCTCCAGGCAAGAGCGCCGCACACAGCTGCTCACACGCGGCTACCCGCTCCGCACCCTCTAACAAAGCCGCACCTTGACTCTCAGTAAGCTTAGCCCACAATCCCGTCTCGGACAAAAACCTCAACCACCGCTCACTTACCGCCAACTTGCGTCGGAGCGAATGCTGAATCAACAAATGAAAAGCCTCCTGAGCCGTCTGCCCTCCCTCCCCTCCTCCTCCACCACCACCACCAGCCCAATAAGGCGCCGTGTCAGGCTCTAAATCCACCTCCTGCCAGATCGCCCTCCGTAAGCCAGCGCCTAGCTCTGGCAGCCCATCAGGAAGGTCGAGCAAGCCCTCCGCTTCCACCACTGCCTGCGCCTGTGCCGAATGTAGCTCCATGTAAAGTCTAAATGCCCGTCGTACCTTCCCTGCCACGTCCCGACTCCGTTGCTCGTCCGCTCCTGCTGCTGCTGCTGCCTCCTCTTCCGCTGCTCCTGCTGCTGCTGCTCCCCCCTTCGCATGCCGCAACGCCCGCACACGCAAGACCTTCTCCGGACCCATCAGCAAGGCCAGGGTGTCTGTATGAAGCAGTGTCCCTACCCCCAGCAACCCCCCTGCTACTGCTGCTGGATAACCCTCCGCGGCAGACCTTCCTGTGTGAGCAACGCGTGGCACGACTAGGTCAGTGCGCTGGAGGTCCCTGGCCCGTACGAGTTGCGCTGCGCCGTCTAATCGGAAGTGGAGGACAGTGACAACATCTTCTTGCTGCTGCTCCTGTGAGGAGGCGTGGACGATATAGGCTACAATGTCTGTTGCGGTGTTCCCCCGGCTGGCTTCCAACCGGGTTTGAAGGAGGGCGTCCACTGTCAGAGGTGCTCCCTCCCTCCCTGCCGGCGGCGTCATTTGCATCAGCAACGGCACTGCCTGTGCTTGCGCTAGAGCCCGCCCCCCCCCCGCTCCTTCGGCTTGTCGAAGGTCGAGCAAGAAGAGGGACAAGTGCGCGTCCTCGGTCTCTTCCAGACCAACAGCTGCTGCTAGTAACGCGACGCCAGGCCGGAGCAGCATGGCCCCCACCAAGGTGACTGCCTCGTCGTGGCACAGCGCCCGCAGTTGCTCGAGGAATTTGATCTGCGCGAGGATTGCCTGCGAGAGACAGTGTGTGTTGCGTGAGAAGAAATGTGAGTGAGTAAGCACTAATGCATACTGATGACAGACAGAAGTAAACGAGGTGGCATGTAACAGAACTCCAACCTCACCAACCCACGCGTACGTGCACGTACCCCCGAAGCATCATAAAGATGCACCCCCTCCCCCGTCAACGTCATGACCCGCCTCGTCCGATGGCGCCCCCTCCCCTCCTCCCACACCAAGAGGCTCCGCACGCTTTCCAATGGCCCCGGGCCCCTTAAACGCCACGGCAAATAATCAGTCAACCCTCCAGGACGTGCCATCGGGCCCGAGGAGATAGCTACCCCTCCTGCTCCCCCACTGCCACCACCACCACCCAAAGGACCCACACGATAGACACGCCCGTGCGTAGTGCCGAGAAAGGCCATAATTTGCACGCCTGCCGCCTCCCCCCCGCCGCCCGCCAGGTCTCCGCCCACCATCTCCCAAGCCGCCGTTGTTACTTCCTCCCCGTTCTCGAGCTGGGCCGTGTACTCGCTCTTGGCACCCCCTCGCTCAAGCTCCCGCCAAACTAGCCTCCCATTGGTCAACACCACCGCTACGGGCATACGCGGGCCATAGGGGGCCAGCACGGCCACTGCGGGCGTGTCGGCAGTGATGCACGGGTACCCTTGCCGGTCCAGCAACTCCAACGATCGGTCCGCGGGGGCTTCCAACTCCTTGTCGAGCTCGGCCGGCTCCAATTGCCAGGTGTACAGGGTGTTGCCCACCAGTACGTACGCTCGTGCCGTGCGGCCGTCCACTCCAGCCAGCACGGGGGCGGCGTATTCCTCAATGAGTTGGTGATTGGCCAAGGCCAGGGTGACTTGTTCGGGGAGTAACCCCACTTGTGCCAGGTCGGCCACGTCCCCTGCATGACGCTCCCGCACCAGACGCGCGTGTGGCGGCTGCTCGCCCCCGCGCCGGCGCTTGGCGGGGAGGAACGACATGGTGCTGTGGGTAGGGGTGCGGTAGAAGGAATGAGGGTGATGATGATGGTGGGGATGGTGATTTGTAGGCTCGAGGCAGTGGATGGGGGCACAGGCAGCCCCAGGCACGTCGAGATAATGTGCACGTCGACGCCCATGCCATTGCAAGGGCGCTAGGGTCTGTGTGTGGCGTGAGTGCTTGGTCTTACGTCAAGGCACACATCGAAGAACCAAGGGGTTCCGGCGAGGAGGGGGAGGGTGGGGAGGTTGCCCTGAGGGGCAAAAGCCTAAAAACGCATTCCAGATAGCTTTGGGAAGCGAAATTATTGTGGTTATAGTCGTATTTTTTCCTTTACTGATATGGCGCTGGTTTCACTTTATTATTTTCATGCATTATTTTTCGCTATTACCCCCTCCTTTTCCGTGGCCCACACCTCCACACAACAGCCGGCGGCCCTCGCGTGTCCTAGTATGCATGTATGTACAGTCATAAGGCCATATGTATATAAACTTTGCATGGCTTCCGAATATGTGTTATATTTTTCCTGACCTCCCCCTGCCCTATATTTGATGCCTTTTAGGTAAGCAAGCAGGTCCTCTCTGCTCTTTTGGACGGACTCTTGGCGGCGCGTCCATTTCTTTGTCGACTCCCCTCCTCAGCCAAACTAGGCTAGCTCAGCTTGGCCGCAGCTGCTTTCGCCTGCTTCTGCCGCCGCAAATGCTCCTTGAAATCCTTGTCCGTCCCCAGTAGATAATCCATCAAGCCCAGGACGCCGTACGCGCCCTTTGTTGTCATGGAGTGGTGAAAGTCATGGAAGAGGGGGCCAGCAAAGCAAGGCAGAATGTTGAAGGGCGACCAAGGCAGCGCCATCCCAGAATGCGCATCGACTGTCTCTAGAATTCTGAGTCCAAGCCACAGGAAGAGGACGAGAGGATGCACACCCATCACGACAGGTGGCAGGAGGGTGGAGGGTAAGTTGACGATCAAGTCTTCCAAAGGGTTTGCGTATTCAGAGGAGAGGCCGATTGGTGCTTTGAACTCGTGGTGTTGCTTGTGCACGTGCTTGTACAGCGTTGAGTGATGGAACAATCTATGCGAGGAGTAGAACATGACCTCCGTCGCTAGCGCGCAAACCAACAGGTGCCACGCGCAGGTGAGCGCGGAGGGCGGGGCTGCGTGCATACTTCCTCCACAGCGCTGCCAGAGATAGAAGTAGCCCACGGTGGCAGGAAGTTGAAAGAGGACGCGACCAACGTAGATATGTATGAGGGCCTTGAGAGCTAGTTGCTTGGAGGGGTCCGCATCTGGCTGGATCTTCCAACGCCGTCTACATGACGGGATGCTGGCCAGAAGTGTGTAGAAGAGGTTGCCCCAGATGAAGACGCTCTCATGGACGAACATGCCCACGGTCAGGAAGGTGACCAAGTCGCCATGCTCCTTCGCCAGGTGGGACAATGCTGCAGCAGCCCAGGCCATCCAGTCGTCGTACAGTTGAAACGCCATTGTGCTCTGTGTGTGCGTGGTGGGGTTGGGTCGGGAGCAAGGATAAGGTGCTGGCTTGCGGAGACAAGGAGGAGGCGCGCCTTTCCCTTGGGGCACGGCTTTAGACGGCGCAGAAGCTGTTGAATGTGGGTGTGGGTAGATTGTGATTGAGGTGTGGACAGAGAGAGATGGTGCACCACAATCAGAGACATGAGGGCAAGGGCATGATGACGATGACTTACGATAACTTCAACGAGCAGGCAGGAGGTTGGAGAGCTGGCATTTTGTGCGCCTTTCGCGTCTCAGGCTGCTGCCCAATGCACGTAGAACTTGCGTGGTTACAAGCCTTGATTACATCTCACCATGAGTTGCTGCTTGTGGCCGCGGAAGCTTCCAAAGTTCGCATGCTCTAGGCTTGCAAAACCCGCAAATACCCCCCATTGAGGGTGGGAGGTCGGAGCATAGGCAGCAGTGGAAACGAATGCACACCAGCACTGCTTCCCCACGAGTAACTTCGAAAAAAAATGAGAGCGTCTGCTTCCTGATATTTTAAAAAACAATGTGTTTTCCTTTTTTCCTTTCCTCCCTCATCTCTCTCGGATGGGCGGACGGTTTGCTTGGGAACCCGGGTACTTACTATACTGTGTTGTTGCGGTTGCTGGATTTCTGCTTAATTGAATATGCATTAGCGCACTCTCGCGCTCAATTTATTTTACGCACACGCAATTTTTCCCTCTCCGAGAGGAGACATGCCTTCAATGTATTCTTGTAGGCAGCCAAGCGGAAGAAGCGTCTCCTCTCCCACTGCTACGACTACTTCCTTCCCACCCTTCGCCTTATAAGTCGGACAGTGCAAACTTCTCCTCGACACCACCTCCCCATTATACAAGATCCGGACCGCGTCTTCTTCCTTCTCCTCCCCCTCCCCTCCCTCCACCTTGCCGACGGCAGGCGGACCCCACATCTCAAAGACCACCCGGCTGGCGTACGGCGGCCAGTAGCAATGCTTGTCCAGCACGTCTAACGCCCCCAAAAGGGGAGAAAGCACCGTGTCATGCGCAGAGTATAACGCCAGCTTCAGCTTCGTGGATCCATGCTCCTGAAACCGTCCCAACACCTCTTTCAGGAAGGGCTGCATCCCCAACCTTGTCCCCTCCCTCCCGCCCTCTGCCCCCGCAAATCGCTCACAAAACATGCGATCAGTCTCCTCTTTCAAGCTCCGCACCAAGCTCCTATGCACCGGCAAAGGATGCTTATGACAAGCCATCCCCATCAAAGGGTCCGTCGCATCCGCCACAGACAAATGCCGTGCTTCTGCCTCGGCGGCCGGGGCCAGGTTAAGCTGCTCGAAGAAAGCTTGCTCCAAATCAGCGTCCATTAAAAACGTCTTTTCTTGCCGTGCTGCCAGTGAGAAAGCAGCCTCGCATGACCCTCTTTCATCAGCAGGGCTCTGGAAAGGATCGACGTTTCTTGGGCGAGAAGCGCCGATTAGCCCCCTCCCAAAGAGCGGCTCCTTGTTATTATCCTCTTGCACAATGACCGGCACGCGGTCAGGCACGAGCGGCGCCAAAAAGCTGAGGAGCAACGCTGCCCCCGAGGTAAAGGTCCGCGGGTAATTGGTGCTGCGGAAATACACTTCCTTCTCTACGTCCTTCACGCCTAAGGCCTTCCCATACCTCTCTTGCAAATACCTCCCATTGGAGAGCTGTTGTCGGACGCCTCGTTCGGTCAACTGCCCCGGAAAGCAAGCTTGCCCCTCCCCACCAGCAGCGGCCTTGTCTGCTGCTCCTACCAGCACGGCAGAATTTGGTTGTTGCGAATCATTAAGGGGGTGAAGCAGGGCCCGTGTAAGGTAGTCCAAGGAAGCCTTGCCTTGGATGCCCGCTACGTGGAAGCGTTCCCGCACGAGCTCCGCCACAAAACGTATCGTGGGTTCCTTCAGTTTGCAGTCAAAGTCGGGCGGAGGAGTCGTCAAGCTGGTGATGGGCGAACGATCTCCGTGCCGTATCACCAACTGAACTTGCTTCAGCTCCCGTGGGCGTGCCCGTGTGGGCAGGACTCCTTCCTCCCCCTTGAGCGGCGCTTCACAATAGGACCACTCGTTACTGCCCTTTAGGTTCAAGATGCCGCTTCCCGCCTCTAGCGGCCGTGCCGGCATGACAAACCACACAAACCACACAAAAAGCAGGGCGCTGCAACCTGCCAGACTCCATGCCGTCATCCGCATGGTACTTGACCGGCCACGGCCATCCCAACTCCCTGCATAGTCTCCGCCTGCTGCATGAGATGCGCCTGGGCCGCTGCTGCTGCTGCCTCCCCCGATTCGAGCTCGCACGGCAGCCATTACGCGACGATGCACCATGCTATGAGCACCAGCACCTGTGTTGGTGAGGTGAGTGCGTAGTAGTGGTGAGTGAGTGAGTGTCAGGCGTCGTGTGATGTGTGGTGTGGGTGGCAAGCAAGCAAGGCTTCGAGAGGTGTGTGCCCATGCCTCGGCATGATTTGTTGATGACGCCGACTTGCTGTCGGTTGCCGCTTCACTTTTGACACGCATAGCCCTGACCACACAACACACACCACAGAGATGAAGGCAAGAAGGAGAAGAGACGAGCCTCCGGCAGCTGGTGCAGCTGAAGCTGAAGGACGACGACAAGGGCAGCTTAGATGGCCACGACCAAGTGCAGTGCATCATCGCCTCCTCCTTCTCCTCTGCATGCTCCCCTTCCTTCTATTCCTGCCGGCAGCAGCCGCCCAAAGACAGCACCAACAACAAGAGCGCGGCAGCCTCTACGATGTGTTAGAGCTCACGCCAGATGCATCGCCCGCAGACGTGAAGAAGGCATACCGAAAGCTGGCCCTACAATATCATCCCGACAAGGTCAAGCCCGAGCAAAAAGAAGAGGCCGCAGGGGTCTTTGCTGAAATCGCAGAGGCTTATGAAACCCTTTCTGACGCCAGCAAACGCCGGGAGTACGACTTGGCCCGGCAGCGCGAGGAGCAAGAGGCCCGTTTTCGGGAGCAGCACCGCGGGGGTCACCACTATCCTGACTTTGGGGGGGGCTTTGATTTTGGAGGAGGCATGGACGGAAGGGGTGGTGGTGGTGGGAGAGACTCTGGCTGGGGAGGAGAGTGGGTGTTCTCGGACCCGTTTCAGCTGTTTGAGCAGTTTTTTGGCGGTGGTGGCGGTGGATTGCTCGCGGATTACTATGACGAGGGGGAGGTTATTTTTTATCCGCCGATGGGAGGCGAGGAGGAGAGGGTGGTGTTTGAGGAGGAGGAGCGGTATATACTGGGAGGGCAGGAGTACGTGCGCGTGCAGCGGGTGTATGGCGATGGCAGGGTGGAGGTGGAGACGACTGAGGTCCCGAATAGAGGAGGAGGAGGAGGGAGGGTGGGAGGAGGAGGAATGGGAGGAGGAAAACAGCAGCAGCGTCCGTCGTCGCCCCGCCCACCACCTGGGGTGCGGGAGGAGGATTTCTTGGCGCCTGGCGTGCAGGTGTTGCGGATGGAAGAGACACTGGAGATTGGGGAGGAGCTTTTGTCGTCTAATGGGCTGTATGCCTGTTTTATTGACCCACGGAAGGGGAGGTTGGTCGTGGCTGAAAATATGCCGGGCGGGGAAAGAGTGTGGGAGTCCGAGGATGAGGACGAGGAGGACGAGGACGAGGACGAGGATGACCTGCACAAGGCACAGCAGCAGCAACAGAAGCGACGGCGGCGGCAGCAGCTGCTGCAGAATAGCCGGGTGGCGGCCACGGTTTCGAGGCAGGGAAGGGTGGAGCTTTTAGCGGTGGGAGGTCCGTTTAGTGGAAGGGATGTGTTGTTGTGGAGATCGACGAAGGAGGAAGGCGGGCCTTACTTGGATGATTATTTGAGTAATTATGAATATGTGCTGTCGGTTTCGGGGAAGGACGGGAATTTGATCTTGAGGTCCGTGGCGAAGCAGCAGCAGCAGCAGCAGCAGCAGCAG
>Ga0105055_10008808_pt1 | contig 13053 bp, 10 predicted proteins | sample BON03_FD_78090 | JGI IMG/M metagenome (GOLD analysis project Ga0105055, IMG submission 78090) | Freshwater microbial communities from Lake Bonney liftoff mats and glacier meltwater in Antarctica - BON-03 | ecosystem: Environmental > Aquatic > Freshwater > Ice > Glacier meltwater | place: Lake...
AATATTCGGCACATGAAAAATCCCGAAAGGGGTGCTCATTTCCAGGCCGCCACCTAACTGTGGCGGTTGGTCACTATCTTCACTTGAAAGATGGCAAGACGCGCATCCACCTGCATTAAAGATGAGTTCGCCATTGGCAAGACTAACGGGGTGGTCGGGCAATGATCCGGCTGATAATGAAATCGGCCGGGTCAAATACAAGCTGGCAACCACTAGCAGGGCAATGATGCCCGCCGCAATGATCAGTCGCTTCATGCGGAAGTTGCGCTGGCTAAAAAGCCTAATCGTCTTTTTCAACCCTGTAGTTTTCGTGGCAGCCTTTGCATGTCTTGAACACAGGGTTGGCAGCTTCACCTAATGCTGCAAGACTGGTGGGGTTGGCTGCAATCGCTTCATCCACCGCATTACTAAAATCGTCTATTCTTTGATCAAAGCCTTCACGATCACTCCAGATTGTGGATTTGGCTTCGGTGTCATGGCCGGTCTCGGAACCAACTGGAAATAAATCGCCAACTTCAGTTGCTGTGTTTTTCCAGACCTCAAGTGCGGCCATGGCGGCGGCTGCGTCAAAGGGCTCTTTCTCCTTGAGCATGTCACCAACAACTTTGGCGGCATCTCCGGTGTGCTCCATCAAGTCTTGTCTTTGTTCAATGACATCATCCGCTGCCAATACGGCAGTGCTTAAAAAAAGGCTGGTAACCAAAAGTGCTGCGATTGTTTTTGTCATTGTTTATTCCTTTAAATGCTGCGGGTTGGGATTCAAGTATATCCGTTGTGGTGTTGTCTGCAAGTAGGATGGTTAACTTAAACACAACAGCTGAGATATGCAGGCAGGTTTTTTGAGAGCCATGGTATATTCTTAACAAGACCAACCCTTGTGAGATATATATGAATGATACTCAAGCCTACCCGATTGGCACGCCCGGAATAAAATGGGGCGCAAGCGAAAGGGCTGACTGGTTGGCCGCGCAAACTATACAACGGTCTTATCAGGAAGAAGTCGTCGAGAAATTATTGCCGCTGAAGCCGGACTTTGAAATTGAGCGTTATGGTGCATTGTCAATTTCTCCTGATCGTTATCCGCTATATGCGCTTAAAAGCCGTGACTGGAATCCAGAACAGCCCACAGTGCTCATAACCGGGGGTGTGCATGGCTATGAAACCAGTGGTGTACAGGGGGCAATCCGCTTTCTGCAAACGCGATCGCTTTGCTATGCTTTTAACATTGTTGCTGCGCCGTGCATCAGTCCCTGGGGCTATGAAACCATTAATCGCTGGAACCCTCATGCGGTTGACCCCAACCGCTCATTTCATGCCGACAGTCCCTCAGAGGAAGCCGCTGCATTGATGGCGTATTTGGACGGGCTGGATGGCGAATATCTGGCGCACTTTGATTTGCACGAAACCACGGACTCGGATAATTCGGAATTCAGGCCGGCTTTATCCGCAAGGGACGCCGTCAATCACAAAATCTGGCATATACCGGACGGGTTCTATCTGGTCGGAGACAGTAGCAAACCGGCTACTGATTTTCAGGCCGCGATCATCAAATCAGTGGAGCAGGTTACGCACATTGCGCCTCCCGCCAGCGATGGTTTGATCATTGGCGAGAAAGTAGAGCAATGGGGTGTGATTAACTATGCCGCAAGGGAATTAGGGCTTTGCATGGGGGTGACGGATGCGGCGCATGTGTGCACCACTGAAGTTTATCCTGACAGCCCGAAAGTGGATGCCGAAAACTGCATTGTGGCGCAAGTTGCAGTGGTCACTGGTGGCTTGGAGTATTTGTCTGCTTAGGCGCTTTTAATGGCTTATTAGCTAATTGCCCCGGGTAATAAATTGCCCCGGGTAGTTGCCGCTGGCCGTGCTATCAGCATAAACGCTGGTGCCATTTACCCAAACCTGTGAAATGCCGGTACTAAGCGCCTGGGAGTTTTGCGGCGTTGCATTGTCAGCGATCGTCAGGGGATTAAATAACACCAGGTCGGCTACCATGCCAGCTCTTATCAGTCCGCGATTTTCAAATCCCATGTGTTCAGCTGAAAGGCCAGTCATTTTGTATACGGCTTGTTCCAAAGTCAGCGCATGCAGTTCCCGCACATAGTGACTTAAAATACGCGGAAAGCTGCCTCTGGCGCGTGGGTGCAAATCTACCAGGCCGCCATCAGTGCAAATGTTTGTATTCGGCCATTGCAGCCATGCAACGATGTCGTCTTCAATCATGCTGGTGCCGATAATGGCATCAGCGGGCTCGCCGGTTTCTGCTTCCATCGCTTTTGATTCTTCAATAAGTTGAACAAAAGCGGTCGCAGCATCCACTTTTCTGAGCGTCGCAATCTCAGTCAGCGTTTTGCCCACGTATTCCGGCTGGGGGTCGAACTGGGTCATCCAGATGCCGTCCGGTGGCGCCAGTTCGGTCAAGGCAAGTTCGACTTCCTTGCTGTCGCTGGTGTCGCGGCCAGGCAGCAACACCATCAGATTGGATTGCCAATATTCATAAGGATAAATGTCTGCGCTGATATTGATGCCCTCAGCACGGGCCGCATCCATCTGCGCCAAAAATTCCGGGGCCCGATTCCATAGCCTTTTCATGGCCAGCTTGATGTGCGAAACCTGCACGGGCATGCCTGTTACTCGGCCGATTTCAATAATTTCTGCTAATGCCTGTTCAAAATAACGGTCTTCGCTGCGCATATGGCTGATATAGCGACCGCCTTCATCGGCGGCGACCTGGGCAAGATCCAGCACTTCAGAAGGATCAGAATAAATACCTGGATCGTACTCAAGTCCGGTTGCCAGGCCGATAGCGCCGGATTGCATTTCCCCGTCTAAAAGCATTTTCATCTGCTCAACTTCCTGCGGGGTAGCAGTGCGCTTGTAGTCCGCGCCCATCACTTCTCGCCGCAGCGTGTTATGGCCTACATAGCTAGCCAAGTTCACCGCTATCGGGCTTTCCTGAAGTTGGCCAATGAAATCCAGCAATGGGTAAGGCGAGGAGCCATCCTGGCCGACAACGACTGTAGTAATCCCCTGGCTGACAGCCGGCAGGGCATCAGGCATGTCGAGCAAATCACCGTCTGCGTGACTATGTGTGTCAATAAAACCGGGCGCCAAAACCTGTCCGTTACCGTCAATTTCGGCCTCACCCGGCAATGGGCTTAGTTGGCCCACGGCTGTGATGGTGCTGCCATCAATGCGCACAGATGCCTCTGTTGCCGGGGTGCCGCTACCATCCAAGACCATAACATTGGTGATCATCCAGCTGGTAGGCCGACTGGCTAGCGCTTCTTCGATATCAGAATCGCCCTCGTTGTGACGCTGGCAGGCGATCAATAAAAGGGCGCTGACGGTCAGGCCGACAATCAGACAGGTGAAATTTCTGGAAGATTTAATCATACCGCCATTTTCACCGCCTAAGTGTAATATTGCCAGCCCAGAATGTTCCAGAAGTAGTAAAACCAGCAAAGAAACAATGAGCTTGACGCCACGATTGTGTAACGAATTCTCGGCCACGTTCCGCCTGGGCTGTTTTTAGCTAACTATATCCTTATAGCTTGGCGCGAAACCGGGCGTCCGAAATCCGTCCTAACCGGGCTTCGCGCCAGATCATCAGGATATTAGAGGCAATCACGATAGTTGCACCTATCATTACGGTGGACGTAGGCCAATCGTTCCAGATCATCCAACCCAGCATTGTGGCCCAGACGATACTGCTGTAGTTGAAAACTGTAACGATGGCGGCTTGAGCGTTGCGAAATGCGGTGGAAAGTAACCACTGGGCTGCGGCGCCGGATAAGCCTACGCCAAGAAGCAGAGGCAGTTCGGCCAGAGTGGGTCTGACAGCGATAAATGGCAGCGGCAATGCGGTTAGAAAAGTGCCCACGATAAAAAAATAAAAGCTGATGGTTTCCGGGCTTTCAAAGCGCCCGAGATAACGCAAAAGAATTTGCAGTAACGCGTGCATCAATGCCGCACACAAAGCGACCATGATACCGAGCTTGTAAACCTCGCCTGATGGCAAAGACATAATGATCACCCCCGCAAAGCCAATCACCACTGCAGCCCATCTGTAGGGGCCAACAGATTCTTTCAAAATAAGCACGCCCAGAATCGGTATAAATAGTGATGATGTAAATAGCAGAGCCGTTGTGTCAGCCAATGGCATCATGGAAAAAGCAGTGAAGGTGACCACCAGACTCACCGCGCCACCGGCCGCCCTTACGCCAACCCATACGGGTTTTGAACGGATTACCAGAATTTCTCGTTTACCAAACACAAAAACCATCATTAAAAACGGCACGCTGGCGATCAGGTTGCGATAAAAGGCAATCTCAATAACGGAATGATTTTCGCTGAGCAATTTGGCAAACATGTTCATCACCGTGAACATAAAAAACGCACCCATCGCTGAGATCATGCCGAGTACTATTTTTTCCTGATGCGGTTTATGAATCAATTTGTTATCCAATATTTTTGCCAATACACGTATAATTGCCGCCCTGGAACCGGCTTCCGGTGACACTAATTCTGGGTGAGAAAATGCTAAAGGCTAGCGAAATAAAAAAAGGCTCTGTAGTTGAACTGGATGGTGAAGTTTACATCGCCAGGCAGATCGAAGTACGGAATCCTACCGCGCGCGGCGCGTCCACGTTGTACAAGATTCGGTTTTTTAATGTCAGAAATGGCAAGAAAGTGGAAGAAACATTAAAAAGCGACGATATGCTCAAGGCCGGTAATCTGGAAAGACGCCAGGTTCAGTATTCCTACCGTGAAGGCAATTCAGTCACTTTTATGGACAACGAGAATTACAGCCAATACATACTGGATGATGAAGCACTGGAAGATCAGGCCGGCTATCTGACCGAAGACCTGGAAGGTATTACAGCCATGTTGGTTGATGGACTTATTGTTGCGGTCGAACTGCCGGCGGCTGTCACGCTGGAAGTGGTGGATACCGCACCTGGCATTAAAGGTGCCAGCGCCACTTCGCGCACCAAGCCGGCGACTTTGTCCACCGGTCTTGAAATTCAGGTTCCGGAATATCTGGAAAATGGTGTGTCGATCAGGGTCAGTACGACCGATGGTAAGTTTCTGTCACGCGCCTGATTTACCGAACTGATCAGGCGAAGTTTGCGCAGACCCCTATGAGCACAACTCGATGAGCACTACTTCATGAGCACAACTCAGCAGAGCATGATGCAGGAAGGGTTGAAGGCCTTGCGCGCGGGTAAGTCTGCTGCGGCTGCGGCTGTTTTTGAGCAAATGCCAGGTCTGGGTCTTGCAGATTCAGCCAGCTGGTTTGCACTGGCAATTGCTCAGGCCCAACTGGATAAAGCCGAACAAGCCCTGGTCTCCGTTGACAAGGCGCTGGAGCTCGAACCACATAATCTGCGCGCACTTTTGTTCAAAGCTGGACATCTGGAGCGTATGGGGCAGCCGCGACGGGCTTTGTCTTTCTATAACGGCGCACTAAAAATAGCCGCCAGTTATCCGCAGTTACCACCGGATATCCAGCAAGGTCTGGTTACTGCCAGACAAGCAGGTCAAAGAGCCGCCAGGAACTACGAGACATATTTGCTCGATACGCTGGCAGCCAAAGGAATGCATCCGACTCGAAGCCAGCGTTGCCTGGATTCTCTTAACATTACATTAGGCCGCAAGCAGGAAGAACTGCAACTTCAGCAGCCGACCAGACACTATTTCCCCGGGCTGCCACAAAAAACCTTCTATGAGCGTGAAGAGTTCGCCTGGATTCCCGAGCTGGAAGCAAAAACCGGTGTGATTCGTGAAGAGCTTTTGGCTATGAACCCTTCCAGTGACAGCTTCAGACCTTATGTGGAGCGCAACAGCACACTGCCTGAGCTGAATCAGGGTGACAATGTCGACAGTATGAACTGGAGCGCTTGTTATCTGAGGCGGGATGGCGAGGTGGTGGACGAGGTTGCCAAGCGCTGCCCACAAACCATGGCAGCCATACACAAAGTGCCTCTGTGCATCGTGCCCGGACAGATGCCATCCGTGCTATTCTCTCAATTACTGCCCGGCGCGACTATTGAGCCTCATCATGGCGCTATCAATAGCCGCCTGATCTGCCATTTGCCATTGGTAGTGCCGCCAAATTGCGGCGCGCTGAAGGTCGGTGGCCAGGCCAGGAGCTGGGAAGAGGGCAAAGTGCTGGTGTTTGACGACAGTGTGCGGCACGAAGCATGGAATAAAAGTGACGCATTAAGAGTAGTGTTGATCTTTGATATCTGGCGACCTGAGTTGGATGAAGAAGAGCGCCAATGGGTGTCAGCCTTGCTGGAAGCGGTAAAAACATACGCTGAAAGCTGAGTCTAATTTAATTGAAAAACTGCCGGCCAAATTAAGCCGGTCAAATTTATTCTAAAAAACCTTATTTTTAATGTCGGTGTTTTCCCGGATATATCGCTTAATAAGACAGGAACGCCACAAGAATGGAATGATTAAAACGAATGTCAATTCAGACTTGCTCTGAAACATCAAGTGCTCAAGTAATACTAATAATAAGGGCGCACAATAAATATCTAAGCAAGTACGGTTTGACATTGGAGTGAGGTGAGCATGGGAGTGCTCACCTTTTTTTTGCCTTACAATCCTAATCCGTGGCCGGCGTCTATTGCGAACCTGTCGAATGGTATCCAATTGCGATTCGGCAGGTTTTCATTCAATTCCGGCTTATACTTCCAGAAACTCCGAAGGCTCAAACTATAGTGATTAGAAATCTTTTTTATATCAGTGCGTTCTTATTGTGCTTTCTGGTTTACTGGGAGTACTACTCCGGAGAGGTTGAGCATGAGCCAGGTGTATTGGTAGCCGAACAACCTGTTCAGCAGACCGTCGGCAGCTCTGTTTTCCGCTTAGATGATTTCATTATTACCCGCCGGGCTCGCTTTGAGATTCGCGCAAGGGTGTTATCTACCGAGCGCTACTATCTGGATGGCGGAAGCAATCTTTCGCCGATTGATCTGGCGCTTGGCTGGGGGCCAATGTCGGATCAAGCTGTCCTTGATCAGATGAAAATCAGCCAAAGTGGACGCTGGTACCGCACCCGCTATGACTACCCTGAACCGATACCCCAACAACTGCTTATCAGTAGTAGTAGCAACATGCATATGATTCCAGCGAACTCAGGTATAGAGAAGCGTTTAAAAAAACTCAGGGTAGGCGAGGTTGTTATCTTGCAAGGCTATCTGGTTGATGCCGACGATGATTCGGGTTGGCATTGGCGTACGTCTTTAACCCGCAACGACACAGGCAATGGAGCGTGTGAGCTTGTTTATGTTGAAAGTATGCGGGTGGATAATCTGGCGGGTAAGGGCTAGTATTTCCCTCCACTACAACAATACCCATTCATTAAATCAATTCAGAAGGCTGGCCAAAAATGAATAAAAGACTCCAAATGATTAAAAAACTCCAAGTGAGCGCACTCGCTGTGCTTTTTGTCAGCGCCTGCACGTTGGCCAACGCCGCCAATTTCGAAGTTAACGATGTGTTCGGACTCGAATACGCATCTGATCCGCAGATTTCTCCAGACGCCAAGCGCATCGTGTATGTCCGCAAATCAATGGACATCATGAAAGACCGTGAGCGTTCCAACCTTTGGATTATCGACAGCAGTGGCGACAATCATCGCGCCATTGCGTCTTCTTCCGACAACTACTTCAGCCCTCGCTGGTCGCCCAGCGGCGACCGTTTGGCCTATGCCTCTAACGCCGAAGGCAGCGTTCAACTTTATCTGCGTTGGATGGACAGCGGCCAGACTGCGCGTTTAAGTGACCTGACTTCATCTCCCGGTTCTTTTGCCTGGTCTCCGGACGGCAAGCAAATTGCTTTTACCATGGCTGTGTCTGCTGATGCGGCCAAGCCGATGGGCAAGATGCCCGCTAAACCGGAAGGCGCTGAGTGGGCGCCGGATGTCAGGGTGATTGATACGCTTAAATATCGCGCTGATGGCGTAAAAGGGTTTTTGCCAGCTGAATATGAACAGGTTTTTGTGATGCCTGCTGATGGCGGCACACCTCGTCAATTGACGACGGGTAACTTTTCGCATGGCTCAAGCCTGTCCTGGGGCGCTGATTCGAAGATGCTGTACCTGGCAACCAATCATGCCGATGGTTGGGAATACAATCCACTGGAAGCAGAGATTTTCTCGTTGAACGTAGATGATGGCACGATGAAACAACTGACCAATCGGGTCGGTCCTGATCACAGCCCGACGGTGTCGCCTGATGGCAAAAAAATCGCCTATCTGGGCTTTGATGATAACGAGATTCTGTATGAAAACTCGCGTGTTTACGTCATGGGTATTGATGGTTCCGACAGCCGTGTCGTGAATGACAAGCCGGATAGCAGCATTGATTCCATGCACTGGGCCGGTGACAGCAAGGGGCTGGTGGTTGGGTATGATGACGGCGGTGAGTCAATCATTGCGCATATGTCGCTCTCGGGTGATTTCAAAACACTGGCGAACAATACCGGTGGCACTGATATCGGACGCCCTTACGCGGGTGGTTCATTCAGTGTTGCCGATGATAGCAGCATTGCGTTTAATCAGGCCTCGCCGCAGCGTCCAGCCGAATTGGCAGTGATGGGCGCTTCCGGCAAAAGTCGGTTACTGACACATCTGAACGACGACTTGTTGGGTCATGTAACACTGGGAAAACTAGAGGAGATACATGTTGCTTCCAGTTTCGACCAGCTCGATATTGAAGGCTGGGTGCTGTATCCACCGAACTATAGTGAAGATAAAAAATGGCCTATGATTCTGGAAATTCATGGTGGCCCGGTGGCCAATTATGGCCCGCGTTTCAGCTCGGAAGACCAACTCTACGCAGCAGCTGGTTATGTGGTTCTGTACATGAACCCTCGTGGCAGTGATTCCTATGGCAAAGAATTCGTCAACCTGATCCACCACAACTACCCGTCTCAGGACTACGACGACCTGATGTCTGGCGTTGATAAGTTGATTGAGAGCGGCATCGTCGATCCGGATCAGCTGTACGTGACGGGTGGCAGCGGTGGCGGTGTATTGACCGCCTGGATTGTAGGTAAAACTGATCGCTTTCGCGCAGCTGTAGTGGCCAAGCCGGTGATTAACTGGACCAGTTTTAACCTCACCGCCGATGGCGCTGCCTACTTTTCGCGCTATTGGTTTGGCGCATTCCCATGGGAAGATCAGGAGCAGTACTGGAAGCGCTCGCCATTGTCGCTGGTGGGCAATGTGAAAACGCCCACGATGTTGTTAACCGGCGAATCTGATTACCGTACGCCGATCAGTGAAACAGAACAGTATTACCTGGCGCTCAAATTGCAGAAAGTGGATACCGCGATGGTGCGTATTCCGGAGTCTTCCCATCATATTACTGCGCGGCCTTCAAATCTGATTGCCAAGGTGGTGAATATTCTGGGCTGGTTTGAACAACACAAAGATTGAAGTTTAGATGATATGGAAGTTAAAGAGCTCCGAATTTTTTCGGGGCTCTTTGCGTTTGGGGAACCCGTTAGCAGAAATCCCGTGAGCGGTTTTTTAGGCCTTTGGCCAGGTGGTCAAAATCGTGTACCCGTTTGGCGATCAGGTGATAGACCTCACCATCACTTTCCATGATGCCGTCCACGGCGATCAACGAGGCATTCAGTATGGTGCTGCGCTGGCGTTCCCACAGACGTTGCCAGATGATCACGTTTACATGACCGGTTTCATCCTCGAGAGACAGGAAAATAGTGCCGTTGGCGGTCATCGGGCGTTGCCGCATGGTGATCAGGCCACAGGCACGGGTAAAGGTGCCATGTTTGAGTTGTGGCAGTTGTTGAGCGGTGATAACTCGCCGCTGCCGCAATACCTGGCGAATCAAGGCCAGTGGGTGCCGCCCCAGTGTTAAGCCGGTAGCCGAATAGTCCGCTTTCAAATTATCGCTTTCAGAGGCCGGTCTGATGGTGGTGGCTTCATCTATACGCCCGATTCCCTCGAGTAAATCAGCTGGCTGCTTCTCGGTGGCGGCAACTTCCCAGCGGGCACGATGACGATGGCCCGCTATGCCTTTAAGGGCAGCGGCTTCGGCTAGCACTGCCATCTCTTTGCGGTTTAAATATGCACGGGTGCATAAGTCTTGTATGTCGTTAAAAGGCTGCTGTTGGCGGGCGGTGGTGATGCGTTCAGCTGCCGGTTTTCCCAAGCCTTTGACCAGGCGCAGGCCGAGGCGCATTTGCGGCAAGTTGCTGGCGTTGCTAGCAGCGCTATATGCAGCAGCGCTTTCAGCAGTACCTCCGGCACTATATGTGGCCCGGCTTTCAGCGATACCTCCGGTACTGGTTACTGCGCCCTTGCCATATCTGTCGCTTCGCACCAGCGAGCAATCCCAGTCGCTAAAACGGATATCGACCGGTAATACCGTAACGCCGTGGCGGCGGGCATCCTGTACCAGTTGCGATGGCTGATAAAAACCCATCGGTTGTGAATTTAATAGGGCGCAACAAAAGGCCGCCGGGTGGTGGCACTTCAGCCACCCCGATACATATACCAGCAGGGAGAAGCTGGCGGCATGTGATTCGGGAAAGCCATACTCGCCAAAACCTTTGATCTGCTCGAATATCGCCTCGGCAAACTCGCGTTCATAGCCGCGCTCCAGCATGCCGTTTACCAACCGCTGGTGCATATGTTCCATACCGCCACGGCGCGCCCAGGCAGCCATGGAGCGGCGCAGCATATCGGCTTCCGAACCGCTGAAGCCAGCTGCTACCATGGCGATCTGCATGACCTGTTCCTGAAATATCGGCACGCCCAGTGTGCGTTCCAGTACAGCTTTGAGTGCTTCCGAGGGGTAATTGACGGTCTCGATGCCGCGCCGGCGTTGCAGATAAGGGTGCACCATATTGCCCTGAATCGGCCCCGGCCGGACGATGGCGACTTCAATTACCAGGTCATAAAAGCAGGCTGGCTTGAGGCGCGGCAGCATGGCCATCTGCGCACGCGATTCGATCTGGAAAACACCGATGGTGTCGGCCTTCTGAATCATACTGTAGGTAGTTGGATCTTCCGCCGGCACATCAGCCAGGTCCATGTTCCAGCCATAAAAATCATTCAGCAGGTCAAAGCAGCGATGAATCCCGGTTAGCATGCCGAGTGCCAGGCAGTCGACTTTCAGCAAGCCGAGGGTTTCCAGGTCATCTTTGTCCCACTGGATGACGGTGCGGTCTGCCATGCTGGCGTTTTCCACCGGTACTAAGGAGGCGAGGGTGTTTTCGGAGATAACAAAACCACCGACGTGTTGTGATAGATGTCGGGGAAAACCAATCAGGCTCTGTACCAGAAACAGCAGTTGCCGCACCTTCAGATTGTCAGCGGCAAAGCCCTGTTCGGCCAGACGCTGCGAAAAACGATCGGGATCGTCCCACCACGACATATTGCGCGCCAGTTGGCCTACCTGTGCCGGGCTGAAGCCTAGTGCCTTACCGACATCACGAATGGCACTGCGCGGCCGATAGCTGATCACGGTGGCTGCCAGTGCCGCGCGCTCACGACCATACTTGCGGTAGATGTACTGAATGACTTCCTCGCGGCGTTCGTGCTCAAAATCGACATCGATATCCGGCGGCTCATCACGCTCACGCGAGATAAAACGCTCGAACAGCATGTTCATCCGCGCCGGGTCGACTTCGGTGATAAACAGGCAGTAACAGACCGCCGAGTTTGCCGCTGAGCCACGTCCCTGACAAAGAATGCTGCGACCGCGGGCAAACTGAACGATATCGTGAACGGTCAGAAAATAGGACTCGTAGCGCAGGTCTGAAATCAGCTTCAGCTCATGCTCGATCTGTTGGCGCAAAGTATCATTGATGCCGCCTGGCCAACGCAGCCGGATGCCTTCTTCGGTTAGTTCACGCAGATGTGCACGGCTGCTAACACCTTCGGGCACGACTTCACGGGGGTACTGGTAGCGCAACTGGTCGAGACGGAAATCGCAGCGCCTGGCAATCGATACAGATTCTTCCAGTAGTGATCGACGAAACAATTGCTGTAGATGTGTGATGTGCCGTAAATGGCGTTCGCCACAGGGCAGGGCGCGGTAGCCGAGTTCCTGCAAACTACAACCATGCCGGATAGCGGCCAGTACATCGTGCAGCATGCGCCGCGGCCGTGTATGCATTTGTACATCACCACAGGCGGCCATTGGCAGGCCGGCGGCTTCTGCCAGACTGGTTAGCTGTGTCAGATGTAATTGATCATCGGGCCCGTGGTGCATGCTGACCCCCAGCCAGCTGCGCTCAGGGAAATGTGATGCCACCCAGTGGGCGGTTAACAGATCATCCTGATGTGCCGGCAACCACACTGCCAGACAGCGGTCGAGGTGCTTTTCGAAGGCGCTGTCAGCTAGTGCATAGCTGCCTTTGCTGGCATTGCGTCGGCCCCGGGTGATCAGGGTACACAGCTGCGCGTAGCCGGTTTTATCCTGTGCCAGTAACACCAGCCGCGAGCCGCCCTCCAGGCGGAACAGACTGCCACAGATTAGATCAATCGCTTGCCCGCGCTGGTGGCAACGCTGACTTTCTTCAAAAGCGCGCACGATGCCTGCCAGCGAGCATTCGTCAGTGATGGCAATGGCCGAATAACCCAGTTCAGCGGCGGTTGCGACCAGCTCTTGTGGATGGGAGGCGCCGTGCAGAAATGTGAAATTGCTGGTGCAAACCAGCTCAGCGTATTGGTCGGTTTTAGAAAGCAGCATAATACTGTATATATATAAGAGGTATCCTCTTAGCTCCAGTAAGTGTTAGTACTGTATGTATGTCCAGTACTATTTACATTCTAGTACTGCAGCCGAAATATTCAAGTTCTTTTCGTTACATCCTGGTAGGTCGCCGGTGCTGTCAGGACCGCTTGCTGTAAAAGTCGATAGAACAACATGCCTCAAGATTTGGATGTGCGCCGATTGATACATGGGTGGGTACATCGGCCGATCCGGTAATGGGGCTTGAGCTTTCCCTTTCCGCTGCGGTTTTTTGCGGCTGCAATGCGACACCTGCTACGTCAAGCAACAG
>Ga0105055_10008809_pt1 | contig 13052 bp, 14 predicted proteins | sample BON03_FD_78090 | JGI IMG/M metagenome (GOLD analysis project Ga0105055, IMG submission 78090) | Freshwater microbial communities from Lake Bonney liftoff mats and glacier meltwater in Antarctica - BON-03 | ecosystem: Environmental > Aquatic > Freshwater > Ice > Glacier meltwater | place: Lake...
AGAAGGGCTTGATGACAATTGGGTGTATCCGAACGGCATTTCTACCTCTCTCCCCGAAGACGTGCAGTTGGAATATGTGAACTCCATCCATGGGCTTGAATCTGCGCGGATTGTACAACCGGGATATGCGATCGAGTACGACTACATCAACCCTACAACTCTGCACAAGACGCTTGGCTATCGTGGCCTTTCGGGTTTGTATCTTGCGGGGCAGATCAACGGTACTACGGGCTATGAAGAAGCTGCCGCGCAAGGCTTGGTGGCCGGTTTGAATGCTGCGCGTTTCGCCCAAGGGAAGGATGCGGTGGTGTTTGAGCGCACGGATAGCTATATCGGTGTGATGATTGACGACCTCGTCAGCAGAGGAGTGTCCGAACCATATCGAATGTTCACGTCGCGTGCCGAGTTCCGGCTTTCACTGCGGGTGGACAATGCCGATCAGCGGTTGACACCGCTCGGTGTTGCGGTCGGATGTGTCGGGGATGCGCGCAGGCGGACATTTGAAACGAAGAATGAGCGGTAGACCCGTGCGCGGCACATCTTGATGTCAAAAGCATGGACGCCCCAGGAAGCTGGGAAGGTTGGAATAGCGGTGTCGGATGATGGTGTGCGTCGTACGGGAATGGATCTGCTCAGCCTTATGGGAGTTTCTTTCGACGATCTTGCGCGGCTCGACAGCAACATTCAGGAGACTGACGCGGGGACAGCGAGACAAATGGAGCGGGAAGCGACGTATCACCACTATCTCGCGCGGCAAGCGCGTGATGCAGAAGCGTTGAAGCGGGATGAAGCTGTGCGGATCCCCGATGGGTTTGATTTCGAATCGTTGGGCGGTCTGTCTGTTGAATTGAAGACAAAGCTGGGGTTGAAGCGGCCGGCGACACTTGCTGAGGCGGCGCAGATTGAGGGAATGACTGCTGCAGCGCTGACGCTGGTGCTGGCCGCAGTCCGAAACAAGGCACGGGCTAAGGCGGGTTGACGCGTCATGACCCCGTCGGATGTCGCAGCAAGCTTTCCGAATGTTTCACGTGAAACATTTGAAGCGCTGAAGGGATATGCCGCTTTGCTGATCAAATGGAACCGCACCATCAATCTGGTCGCGCCCGGCACTATTCCTGATCTATGGGGCCGGCACATATGCGATTCCCTACAACTTCTCGGCCACATACCGCCCAACGCCAATCGACTGCTGGATATAGGTAGCGGCGCCGGGTTTCCGGGTCTGGTGCTCGCCATTGCCATGCGAAACTTGCCGCAAGCGCCGCACGTCATCCTGCTCGACAGCGACACGAGAAAATGCGAGTTTCTGCGAACCGCTTCCAGGGAGGCCGGTGTGGCGCCGACAATTATGATCAACCGAGTTGAGGATGCGTCACCTTTGGGCTGCGACGTGCTGACTGCCCGTGCCGTCGCACCCCTCATCGCACTTCTTGGACATGCCAACCGGCACCTTGTACCAGGTGGAACGGCGCTGTTTCTGAAGGGCGGTGCCATTTCTGAAGAGCTTGCGGATGCGCGGCTTCAGTGGCGGTTTACCCATGAGCGGCATTCCAGCTTGACCAACCCAGAGGCGGAAATCCTGAAAATCGGGGAAATTGACCGTGTCTGATCCGACACGCGCGCCAGGAGCGCGCATCATTGCGGTCGCGAATCAGAAAGGTGGCGTTGGAAAAACGACGACTGCGATAAATCTGGCCGCTGCCTTGGCTGAGGATGGCTATCAAACGCTGATTGTTGACCTTGACCCCCAGGGCAACGCGTCGACAGGATTGGGTGTCGAGCCCTCGGATCGCAGCATGACGACCTATGATCTGCTTCTGGAAGACGCCCCGCTTTCTGACGTCATTCACACGACCAAGATCGAGGGCCTATGGATCGTGCCGGCGACCACCGACCTGAGTTCGGCTGACATCGAAATGTATTCCAATGAAAAGCGCAGCTTCCTGCTTTATGATGCATTGCGGCAGCCCGCCATCGACCGATACCGGTTTGACTACATCCTGATCGACTGTCCACCATCGCTTAGCCTTCTGACTGTGAATGCGATGGTCGCGGCGCACTCCGTTCTCGTTCCCCTGCAGAGCGAGTTCTTCGCTCTCGAGGGGCTGTCGCAACTGATGCTCACGATCCGTGAGGTTCGTCAGACGGCCAATCCAAATCTGCGAATCGAGGGTGTCGTTCTTACCATGTACGACGGGCGCAATCGGCTTGCGCAGCAAGTCGAAAGCGATTCGCGCGAGACGCTGGGCGATCTTGTTTTCCAGACGGTCATCCCACGCAACGTCAGGATCAGCGAGGCGCCATCCTTCGCGCAGCCCGTGCTCACTTATGATACCCAATCGAAGGGCAGCATTGCCTATCGCCTGCTGGCCCGCGAACTGGTACAGCGTCATGAAAGTGCAACGGAGGGGGCGGTTTAGAGGATGTCCGACAAGAAGCAGGAAAGACGCGGCCTGGGGCGCGGGTTATCGGCGCTTATGGCAGATGTGGGCATGACCGACAGCGATGGCGCGACCGACCGATCGGTGCGTCGGGTTGATCAACAGATCCCGGTCGAACAGATTGTCCCCAATCCTGACCAGCCGCGCCGCCAGTTTTCGGCGGAAAAGCTGAGCGAGTTGGCTGCCTCGATCCGGGAAAAAGGTGTGATTCAGCCGCTGATCCTGCGGCGTCACCCCCGCGATGCGGACAGATATGAAATCGTTGCGGGTGAGCGACGGTGGCGCGCCGCACAGATGGCGCAACTGCATACTGTTCCCGCTGTCATCCGCGACCTTGACGATACCGAGGTTCTGGAAGTCGCGATCATTGAAAACATTCAGCGAAGCGATCTGAACGCCGTCGAAGAAGCGGCTGGGTTTCGGCACCTGATGGACCGGTTCGGCCATACCCAAGAGCGTTTGTCCGAAGCTCTTGGCAAGAGTCGAAGCCATATTGCAAACCTCCTGCGGCTGCTCAACCTGCCTGAAGATGTGCTGGACCTGGTTCGCCAAGGCGAACTTTCCGCCGGTCATGCCCGGGCGCTGATCACGAGCGATGATCCGTCCGCCATGGCAAAGGCGGTTGTTACCAAAGGTCTGTCGGTTCGCCAGACCGAGGCGCTTGTGAAAGAGCCAAAACAAAGTGCATCGTCAAAACCCGGCAAGGCGAGGCCAGAGAAAGACGCCGATACCCGTGCGCTTGAGTTGGATCTGGCGGCGGCGGTCGGGATGGCAGTGACGATCAACCACGACGCCGGTATGGAATCGGGCGCGCTGACGGTTCGATACAAGTCCCTTGAGGAACTCGACGAACTCTGTCGCATTCTGTCGTCGGCTCGGTGAGCCGTCAGTCAAATAGAAGTTCCCGCAGAACGGCATTCAAGAGCGGTCGCCCCTTCATGGTTACGCGCAACCTGTCCCGATCTTGCCGGATCAGCCCCTGAATCTCCAGTCTCTCGATCCGATCTGCGGGCAGCGGCCGCCCTGCAAGTCTGCTATAGCGGTCAAGATCGATGCCTTCTTTAAGACGCAGTCCCATAAGCATCAATTCCACGGCCTGATCCGGTTCGCTGAGACGCTCATCAATGGCGGGCGTCCCGGCGTCTTCGCGAACGGCCTTCAGCCAGGCTTCGGGTTGGCGCACTGCTTCTGTCGCATACTTGCCCGTTTCGAGTGTGATCCTGCCATGAGCGCCTGGCCCGACACCGACATAATCGCCGTACCGCCAGTAGATCATGTTGTGGCGGGATTCCGAGCCTGGCAGGGCATGGTTCGATGTTTCGTATCCGATCAGACCGGCGGCGCCGCATATGTCCTGGGTCGCGTCGTACATATCTGCTGCGCCGTCGTCATCGGGCAGGTTGCGCAACAGGCCCCGGGCGGCGCGGTCGCCGAAAGCGGTGCCGTCTTCGACGGTGAGTTGGTAGAGTGACAGGTGATCGACAGCCATTGAAAGAGCACGCTTGAGTTCATCCCGCCAAGCGGTCAGCGTTTGGTTCTGTCGCGCATAGATCAGGTCGAATGAAACGCGGTCGAATTCCGACCGTGCGATGCGGAACGCATCCTGAGCCTCGCGCACCGTATGCAGGCGACCGAGAGTGCGCAGATCGGCATCGTTGAGCGCCTGAATGCCCATTGAAATGCGGTTGACGCCTGCGACGCGAAAGGCGCGGAACTTGTCGGCTTCGACCGAGGTCGGATTCGCCTCAAGGGTGATTTCCAGATCGTTTGCCGTGGGCCATGCCGCACGGGCGGTTTCGATCAGGTGGGCGACGGTTTCGGGGTGCATCAGACTGGGCGTGCCGCCACCGAAAAAGATGGTCTGCAAAATCCGATGCGGCACCATTTCGGCATAACGCCTGATTTCTGCGGCCAGCGCATCGCGCCATTGCACCTGATCCACCCTGTCCACGACATGGCTGTTAAAATCGCAATAGGGGCATTTGGACTGGCAAAAGGGCCAGTGGACGTAAAGGCCGAAGCCGCCTTCGATGTCTGGCTCAGGCAAAGCAGGCCGCCACAAGCTTGCGGAAGGCATCGGCGCGGTGACTGATGCGGTTCTTTTCCCAGCGGTCCATCTCACCGAATGTTATGTTATAACTCTCTGGCTGAAAGATCGGGTCGTATCCGTGCCCCTGGTCGCCGCGCATGGGCCAGACGATCTGGCCAGCCATGGCACCGGGAAACACCTCGTCGTGGCCATCGGGCCAGGCCATCACCAGCGTGCAGCAGAAACGCGCGGCGCGGGGCAAGGGCGCATTCTTCGCTTCGAGCAGATCATGGGTCTTCGTCATCGCCATGACGAAATCGCGCCCCGCAGCAGTTTCGGCCCAGTCGGCGGTGTAGACGCCGGGCGCCTTGTCCAGCGCGTCGATCTCGATCCCGGAATCGTCGGACAGGGCAATCAACCCCGTCGCCCGCGCCGCCGCGTGAGCCTTGATCCGGGCGTTTTCGGCAAAGGTCGTGCCTGTTTCGGCTGGTTCGGCCAAGCCCATCTCGGCCGCGCCGACGATGGTGATGCCGAACGGCGCAAGCAGATCGGCGATCTCGTCCAACTTGCCCCGGTTGTGCGTGGCGACCAACAGCCGATCGCCTGCGAACCGCCGTGTCATGCCACGGCGGCCTTCTGTGCTGCGACCAGCCCCGCCATGCCGATGTCGGCCAGATCAAGCAATTCGGTCATTTCGCCGCGTGAGAATGTCGCACCCTCGGCTGACATCTGTATCTCGATCAGGCGGCCCGATCCGGTCAGCACGAAATTGCCATCGACGCCGGCCTCGCTGTCCTCGGGGTAATCCAGATCCAGCACCGGCTGCCCGGCATACAATCCGCAGGACACAGCCGCCACATGGTCGGTCATCGGGTCGGTGATGATGTCGCCCGTCTTCATCAGCTTGTTCACCGCCAACCGCAGCGCCACCCAGCCGCCGGTGATCGACGCACAGCGCGTGCCGCCGTCGGCCTGTATCACGTCGCAATCGATGGAAATCTGCCGCTCGCCCAGTGCGACACGGTCAACCCCGGCCCGCAGGGCCCGCCCGATCAGCCGCTGGATTTCCTGCGTGCGTCCCGACTGGCCGTTCTTCGCCTCTCGCCGCATCCGCGTGTGGGTGGCGCGGGGCAACATGCCGTATTCTGCCGTCACCCAGCCCAGGCCGGTGTTCTTCAGGAAGGGCGGCACACGCTCTTCCAGTGACGCGGTGCACAACACATGGGTATCGCCGCATTTGATGAGGCATGACCCTTCGGCATGTTTCGCAACCCCGATCTCGATTGAAATGGGGCGGATTTCGTCCAGTCTACGGCCTGAGGGGCGCATCAGAATTCCTTCGCAAGGTTGGCGTGGTCATACCCATGCCACCCCGCCCGGCGCAACCCCGATTGACATTGGCGCCACGGACCGGTCCAGTGCCTTGCAGCTTTGAGGTTTGGCAATTGAACGACGGCGCAAAAATCCTGTCGCAGATGAACGACCGCTCGCGCGAGGTGTTCCGCCGCGTTGTCGAGGGGTATCTGGATACGGGCGATCCGGTTGGGTCGCGCACCCTGACCCGCTCCATGAGCGAGACGATCAGCGCGGCGACCATCCGCAACGTGATGCAGGATCTGGAATACCTCGGTCTGTTGGGCAGCCCCCATGTTTCGGCAGGGCGCATTCCGACACAGCAGGGGTTGCGGTTGTTCGTCGATGGCTTGCTTGAGGTCAGCAGCCTGACGGCCAGCGACCGGGAAAGCATCGACGCGACGCTGGGCGGCAAGGAAACCGATGTGGGCAGCCTCCTGGACCGGGTGGGCAATGCGCTGTCGGGGGCGACCCATGGTGCCAGCGTCGTCCTGGCGCCCAAGCACGAGGCGCCGATCAAGCACGTTGAATTCGTCAGCCTGTCGGCCGACCGCGCGCTGGTCGTCATCGTGTTCGCCGATGGACACGTCGAAAACCGCATCTTTCAGCCCCCGCCCGGCCAGACCCCCAGTTCCATGCGCGAGGCGGCCAATTTCCTGAACGCGCTGGCCGAGGGCAAGACGCTGGGCGAACTGCGCACCGCCACCGAGCGCGAGATCGTGGCGCGGCGCCAGGAGTTGGACGGTCTGGCCGCCGATCTGGTGCAAAGCGGTCTGGCGATCTGGCAAAATGAGGGCGAGAGGTATGAGCGGCTGATCGTGCGGGGCCGGGCGAACCTGCTGGCGGGCACGAACGAGGCCGAGGAACTGGACCGTATTCGCAGCCTGTTTGACGATCTGGAGCGCAAGCGCGACATTGCCGAGTTCCTGGAACTGACCGAACAGGGCGAAGGTGTGCGCATTTTTATCGGGTCAGAGAACAAGCTTTTCTCACTTTCGGGTTCCTCTTTGGTGGTTTCCCCATATATGAACGCAGACCGTAAGATCATTGGCGCCGTGGGCGTGATCGGGCCGACCCGCCTTAACTATGGGCGGATCGTGCCGATCGTGGATTACACGGCGCAGATGGTGGGCAGAATGCTCACAGACAGAGGCTGATTGGGTGATGAGATGACGAAAGCGGAAAAAGATATCGACAGGCAGATCGAAGAGATGCTGGCGCAAGAGGGTTATGGCGATGCGACGGATGCAATCGCCCCCGAAGGCGCCGAGCCTGACAATGTCGAGGTCGAGCTTGCAGCGCTGCGCGCCGAGCGTGACCAGTATCGCGATCGGTTCATGCGGGCCCTGGCCGATGCCGAGAATGCGCGCAAGCGGTCCGAGCGTGATCGCAAAGAGGCCGAGAATTACGGCGGCTCGAAACTGTCGCGCGACATGCTGCCTGTGTTCGATGCGCTGAGCCGCGCGCTTGAGGTTGTGACCGACGAACAGCGCGCCGCAAACCCGGCCTTGTTGGAAGGGATCGAGCTGACGATGCGCGAACTGATCTCGGTGTTTTCCAGGCATGGCATACAGGCGATCACGCCAGACATCGGCGAACGGTTCGACCCCAAGATGCACCAGGCCATGTTCGAGGCGCCGGTGCCAGGCACCAGGGCGGGCGACATCATTCAGGTGATGGGCCTGGGCTTCATGCTGCACGACCGTCTGCTGCGCGCGGCACAGGTGGGCGTCAGTTCGTCCCCGAAGTCGCAATAAGCGCCTTCAACTCGTAAATCAGGTTCAGGGCGTCCTTTGGCGACAACTCGTCCGGGTGTACCCGCTCCAACCGCTCGGCCAGGGGCGAGGGTTTGACAGGAGCTGGCGCGCTGGTCGCGGCAGCGGAAAACAGCGGCAGATCGTCGATCAGGGCGGCGGGCTTGCCCCGCCCCTCACGCTCGCCCTTCTCCAGTGCTTCAAGTACCACCTTGGCCCGGCGCACAACCGCCTCGGGCAATCCGGCCAACCGCGCCACCTGCACCCCGTAAGACCGGTCCGCCGATCCCTTGCGCACCTCGTGCAGGAACACCACGTCGCCCTGCCATTCCTTGACCGCCACCGTCGCGTTCTGCGCACCCGTCAGCCGGTCGGCCAGTTGCGTCATCTCGTGGTAGTGAGTCGCGAACAGCGCGCGACAGCGGTTGGTATCGTGCAGATGCTCCATCGTTGCCCAGGCGATCGACAGCCCGTCATAGGTGGCCGTTCCACGGCCGATTTCGTCCAGGATCACCAGCGCCCGGTCATCGGCCCGGTTCAGGATTGCCGCCGTTTCCACCATCTCGACCATGAAGGTCGACCGCCCGCGCGCCAGATCGTCCGCCGCGCCTACCCGGCTGAAAAGTTGCGACACGATTCCGATATGGGCGCTGGTGGCGGGCACGAAACTGCCCATCTGCGCCAGCAGGGCGATCAGCGCGTTCTGGCGCAGGAATGTCGATTTGCCCGCCATGTTCGGCCCGGTCAACAGCCAGATGGCGGCGCCGCTGTCCGGTTTGGCAAGGGCACAGTCATTGGCCACGAACCCGCCCTTGCCCCGCCTGCGCAGCGCCTGTTCCACCACCGGATGTCGCCCGCCTGCAATCTCGAATGCCCGGCTGTCGTCGATCCCGGGTCGCGCCCAGTTCTCGCCCCGGGCCAGATCGGCCAGCCCGGCAGCCAGATCCAGTTCGGCCAGGGCGGCAGCAGTCGCCGCGATGCCAGGCGACACCTCCAGAACATGCCCTGTCAGTGCGGAATAGAGCCGCTTTTCGATCTCAAGCGCATGGGCGCCTGCGTTCAGAATCTTCGTCTCCATCTCGCTCAACGGCAGGGTGGTGAATCGCACCGCATTCGCGGTCGTCTGGCGGTGGATGAAAGTGTCCGACAAAGGCGCAGACAGCATCCGGTCGGCATGGGTTGCCGTCGTTTCGATGAAATAACCCAGCACATTGTTGTGCTTGATCTTCAGCGACGGGATGCCGGTCTGCGCCGCATATTCGGCCTGCATCCGCGCAATCACCCCCCGCCCCTCGTCGCGCAGGGTGCGCGCTTCATCCAGTTCGGCGTCATATCCGGCAGCCACGAACCCACCATCGCGCAGCAGGAGCGGCGGCTCGGCGATCACCGCCGCATCCAGCAGCGCAATCAGCGCGTCATGGCCGGTCAGCGCCTGCACCGCCCCGGCCAGAATCTCGGGCAGGTCCAGTCCCGTGCCCAGCGCGATCTCGCGTGACCGCTCGAGCCCCGCACGCAGCGCGCCCAGATCGCGCGGCCCACCCCGCTCCAGCGCCAGACGCGACAGCGCGCGGTCCATGTCGGGCACCCGGCGCAGGGCGGCGCGCAAATCCTCGGCGAACCGTGACTGTTCCACCAGAAACGCCACCCCATCGTGTCGCCGTCCGATCACCCCTGGCACGCGCGACGGGCTGTTCATCCGCCGCTCCAACAGCCGCCCGCCGCCCGGCGTCAGGGTCCGGTCGATGGCCGCCAGAAGCGAGCCGTCGCGCCCGCCTGACAAGGCATGGGTCAGTTCCAGATTGCGCCGGGTGGCGGCGTCGATCTCCATCACCCGCCCCGCCTGTTCGCGCAGGGGTGGGCGCAGCAGCGGCAGCTTGCCCTTCTGGGTGATGTCCAGGTATTCGACCAGCCCCGCCATCGCCGACACTTCGGCCCGGGAGAAGGGCGCGAAGGCGTCCAGCGACGCGACCGAAAACAGGTCGCAAAGCCGCTTTTCCCCGGCGGTCGAATCGAAACTGGATGGCGCCAGGGGGGTCACGGAAACCGCAAGCTCGCGCGCGGTTTCTGCCAGATCGACCGCCTGCCGCTCTGACAGGATCAACTCGCGCGGCGTCAGGCGTGCCAACTCGGGGCCCAGCCGCACGAGGGGGCAGGGGGCGACGCGAAATTCGCCGGTCGAAATGTCAGCCCAGGCCAGTGCGCCCTGATCCCGGATTTCGGCGAAGGCCGCCAGGAAATTGTTGCGCCGCGCGTCCAGCAGGCTGTCCTCGGTCAGCGTGCCGGGTGTGACCAGACGCACCACACCGCGCCTGACGACCGACTTGCCGCCGCGCTTCTTTGCCTCGGCGGGGTCTTCCAGTTGTTCACAGACGGCGACGCGGAAACCCTTTCGGATCAGGGTCAGCAGGTAGTTCTCGGATGAATGAACCGGCACGCCACACATGGGAATGTCCTGTTCCAGATGCCTGCCGCGTTTGGTCAGGGCGATATCCAGCGCCTCGGCTGCCACGACAGCATCGTCGAAGAACATCTCGTAAAAGTCTCCCATCCGGTAGAACAGCAGGGCCTGGGGATATTCCGACTTTATTTCAAGGTATTGCGCCATCATCGGTGTGATGGCGGTGTTGCCGCTGTTCATGGCGCCCCCCGGATCGACCGGGCCCAGCCTATCTGTGGCAGGGGCGGCGTGAAAGGCGAAATCAGCCGATCACGGTTTCCATGATTTCGGGGCAGGCCTTGCCGGTCAGGGTGCGGTCTGTCTTGGCGTCAAAGCTTTGCACGGCGAGACCGGCAAGGATGGCGATGCACAGGAGGACGGGTTTGAGGCTGCGAAAGGTCTGGATCATGGCAGTTCTCCTTTGACATCACCTTGCCCCAAGGGCAGGTTTACGGCAATTCACCGGCGTGTGATGTCACCCAGCGGTGATGGATGTTTCAAGCGAGGCAATGATGCGCATTTGCATGTGGTCGGGGCCGCGCAACCTGTCGACGGCGATGATGTACAGTTTTGGCGCCCGGCGCGATTGTGCTGTGGTGGACGAACCGTTTTATGCCGCCTATCTGGAAAGGACGGGCCTTGATCATCCGATGCGCGATCAGGTTCTGGCGGCGCAGGCGCATGATCCGGCGGTTGTGGCGCGGGGATTGAGGGGGGCGGTGCCGGGCGCGCGCGCACATTTCTATCAAAAACATATGGTGCATCACATGCTGCCGGGATTCATGCCCGATTGGCCCGCAGACACCCGGCATGTGTTCCTGATCCGTCATCCCGCCCGCGTCGTGGCAAGCTATGCCGCCAAGCGCGAGGCGCCAACATTGGCCGATCTGGGATTTGCCGATCAATGGCGGTTATTTGAGGCTTTGCATGCCCTTGGCCCCGCGCCGCTTGTGATTGACAGCGCAACGATAAGGGAAAATCCGCAAGCAACGCTTGCCGGGCTTTGCCAGGATCTGGCGCTGTCGTTTGACCCGGCAATGTTGGCTTGGCCTGCCGGGGGGCACCCGGATGACGGTGTGTGGGCACCCCATTGGTATGGGGCCGCCCATCGCTCAACCGGATTTGCCGGCGCAGAAGAGGCTTTGCCAGTACTTGTTGGCGATTATCGCGATTTGGCCGAGGCCGGCATGGCGACCTATGCCCGCTTGGCAAAGTTTTGCAGAAAATCCCCACAAAACTGAAACTGTCGGCCCCTTTGTTTCGTTGTTATTTCTGAGCGCGGCAAGAATCGCGCGTATCAGTCACGGAGAAAACCAATGAAACTTGCAACCCTGTCCACCCTTGCCCTGATGGCAACCACCACCCTCGCATTCGCCGCCGCCCATGGCATGGCGCCCAAGGTGACGGCCGCCGATCAGGATGTGTCGAACGGTATCGTCAGCGCCGAAATGGTGATGGCGGGCGAAAACGGCTGGATCGTCGTTCATCGCACCGACGCCGAAATGAAACCGGGCGCCGTGGTGGGCTATGCCCCCCTGCGCATGGGCGAAAACGTCGATGTCGCCGCGATCTTGCAGGAGCCTGTGGCATCGGGTGACATGCTGATGCTGATGGTTCATTCCGAGGCGGGCGGCATGCAAACCGGGGTTTTTGAATACACCTTGGGCGCCAAAGAGGATGGCCCGATCCGCGTCGACGACAAGTTGGTGATGCAGGTCATCACCGCCAAATAATCTGCTCAACCCGTTTGTTAACCAGTGCCGCCCGAACCGTCCCCCGGTTCGGGCTTTTTTGTTATTTACTGACCCGCTTGTTCCGATTTGCCACCAGTTTCAGGCGCAGCGCGTTCAGGCGGATGAAACCGGCCGCGTCTTTCTGGTCATAGGCGCCCGCATCATCCTCGAACGTCACATGAGCCTCGGAATAAAGCGAGTGATCGGACCAGCGCGCCACGGTGCGCGCGCTGCCTTTGTAAAGCTTCAGCCGGACGGTGCCGGTCACATGCTCCTGACTCTTGTCGATCAGGGCCTGCAGCATCTCGCGCTCGGGCGAGAACCAGAACCCGTTGTAGATCAACTCGGCATACCGCGGCATGATCGAATCCTTCAGATGCCCGGCCCCGGAATCCAGCGTGATCTGCTCGATCCCGCGATGGGCCTCAAGCAGAAGGGTGCCGCCCGGCGTTTCATAGATGCCGCGCGACTTCATGCCGACGAACCGGTTTTCCACCAGGTCCAGCCGCCCGACGCCATGTTTGCCGCCCAGTTCGTTCAACCGGGTCAGGATGGTGGCGGGGGAAAGCGCCTCGCCGTCGATGGCAACGGCATCGCCGCGTTCAAAGGTGATTTCGACCGTCGCGGGGGTGTCGGGCGCATCCTCGGGACTGACCGTGCGCTGATAGACGTAATCGGGCGCCTCGATGGCTGGGTCTTCCAGAACCTTGCCCTCGGACGAGGTGTGCAGCAGGTTCGCATCTACGCTGAACGGCGCCTCGCCCCGCTTGTCCCTGGCGATGGGAATCTGGTTTTCCTCGGCAAAGGCCAGCAGTTTGGTACGCGATTGCAGCTTCCATTCGCGCCAGGGTGCGATCACCCTGATGTCGGGGTTCAGCGCATAGCAGGCCAGTTCAAACCGCACTTGATCGTTGCCCTTGCCGGTGGCGCCATGGGCCACGGCATCGGCACCTTCCATAGCGGCGATTTCGACCAGCCGCTTGGAAATCAGCGGCCGCGCGATGGAGGTGCCCAGCAGGTAAAGCCCCTCGTAAAGAGCATTGGCGCGGAACATCGGGAACACGAAGTCGCGCACGAATTCCTCGCGCAGGTCTTCGATGTGGATCGCGCTGGCGCCCATCATCTCGGCCTTGGCGCGGGCCGGTTCCAGTTCTTCGCCCTGGCCCAGATCGGCGGTGAACGTCACCACCTCGCAGCCGTATTCCGTCTGCAACCATTTCAGGATGATCGAGGTGTCCAGACCCCCGGAATAGGCCAGAACCACTTTCTTGGGGGCATCCATCATCGTCTCTCCTGCCTGGGCGA
>Ga0105055_10008810_pt1 | contig 13051 bp, 8 predicted proteins | sample BON03_FD_78090 | JGI IMG/M metagenome (GOLD analysis project Ga0105055, IMG submission 78090) | Freshwater microbial communities from Lake Bonney liftoff mats and glacier meltwater in Antarctica - BON-03 | ecosystem: Environmental > Aquatic > Freshwater > Ice > Glacier meltwater | place: Lake...
GTGCCATTCGCTTCTGCCGAGCAGACACCACCGACATAGACCAAGCCGTTGCGGATCTTTAAACCCCAGGGCCGAAATTGGCCATTGGTGCAAGAGGGAGCGCCGTTGCCCAGCAGTGGATGGGATTTAATCGCCGTTGCTGTGGGCAGTTGCGGCGGGTTGCCAATCGCAATTTCTAATAGTGTGCGTTGATTTAGATTCACTGCCCACAGGGTTTGCTCATCTTCGGAAAAGTCAATATCGCCCAACGAAACCTTGCCCACGGCGTCAAACGAGGCAGCATCGATACTGTTGCAGCCGACATCTGCTTGGCGACAGCCGGGTAGACCGCTGTGCGGATCGGCTCCAGTGCTCACGCCAGCCAACCCATCCAGGCTGATAAAATTGCTCACTAACGGCGCCGCGCCGCTAAGGTTGCCATTAAGGTTGCCATTAAGGTTGATCGTGTAGAGACCGCCTGTGCCAAGCGGACCATAGCCGCTGTGCCGGCGTTGACTGGCCGCCACAAAAATAGTCCGTGTTGAACGTTGATAAGCCATACCCCAAGTGGCGGCGCCGGTTTGGTTGGCAAAAGCCAGGGTTGTGTTTTGGTCCGTCTCGCCGCTGGCGTTGTACGGAAAGTGGATCACAGTTTCGCCACTGCTGGCCGAAAGCAACCCATTCTGGGCCGGCGTGAGCGGATCACCCAAGACAAAACAATTGACCGCCACATTTGGGTTGTTTTGGCAATAATCGGCTGGATTGCTCAAACCCAGATTGATATTGCTGGCGCTATCACCGGCCACAAATTGCACACTGGTGCCCGATTGCGCACCTGCCGGCCCTGTTTTCAGCCCGACCGGAAAATTAGTGAACTCGATGCGGTAAGGGCCTGCGCCATCGGCAGCCAACTGATATGCGCCATCAACCCCGGTCGTGATGCTGCCTTGCACTGCACCTGCCGCAGCGTAGGCCGTCACCGTCACATTGGCAATGCCCGTTTCATTGCTGCCATCCAAGGCGTCATTTGTGTTTAGATCATGGAAGACGACGCCACTGATGACGCCTGCTGCCTGTACCACGTTGATGGGCAACAGTGTGCTGACCATTAGACTGGCTATAACTAATAGATAAAGACCGGCATGGGAGGGCATACGCCATCGATGACCTGCCATGATTCCTACACTACTGTCTTTACAGCTTTCTCTACTAAAGGATTTCATGCCTATATTCCCTTTTAAAACCATGCTTATTTAAATAATAGATAAAAAGTTATTGTTAGCACCGATCATCGAATTGCCAGGCTTGATTGAACGCTGCCAGCCTGCAACTTAAAATGGAAGTGGCAACTGTCATGGCATCGATCGATGAAGTGCTGTGTGGTATATGCTAACCCTAGTATAAGTCCACTTTACAGAGAAAAGGCGTTACAAAGTGCTGACCCTTTCTTACACAATCGAAATTAATGTGTAAGGGTAAATGTGCGTAACGGGGTGGCGATTGGATGGTGGGTGCAATGAGTTAGCGACTCGATATTACTGCCAATTCTCTATTTAGACAGTTGACAAGCTTCGTTACCTTCGTTATACTGTTCTGTACATGAGGCAACTTGCTCTATTTGGGTTGTGCAAAGTGTTACCATAGATATCGAAATAGATATCGAACCAGACCACAACTTGAAATCATGTGCACCAATCTGATAGATAATTTGAGCTGATAGATAATTTGATTCGGCGGGTAGAAACATGCAAGCTCGGGCTTTAATCTCCAACCTAGTCGTAGTAATTAGCATTCTTAGCGAGCTTCTGGTCGTAGTACTTATTCGCCAGCGGCGATTACTGGTTGGAGAGGCTTAACCGGCCCAGTGCATGCACTGCTTACGGTCACTGTAGACCCTTCCCAACTGGGAAGGGTTTTTTTGTTCTTTGCGATTGGATGCTAATCGGCTTTTTTCATCGATCCCCATCTTAATAAAGGAGAAATCTTATGCAGTCAAGCCAAAACGGCCATCGTAACGGCCATCGTAACAGTTCTAGTAACGGTTCCGATCCGGCCTGGGCCACTGAACCCCGGCAGATGAAGGGTTCGCAGATGGTCTGGGAAGCCCTGGTGATGGAAGGTGTAAATCTGGTCTTCGGCCATCCCGGCGGCGCCATCTTGCCCACCTACGATGCCCTCTCTTCCTACGAGGCAGAGGGTAAAATCCATCATGTGCTAGTGCGCCATGAGCAATGTGCAGCCCACATGGCCGATGGCTATGCCCGCGCGACCGGACGCGTCGGGGTCTGCATTGCCACCAGTGGACCGGGCGCTACCAACCTGGTGACTGGGCTAGCCACCGCGCAAATGGACAGCATTCCCATGGTGGCGATCACCGGCCAGGTGCCAACCAATCTGCTCGGCACCGACGCCTTCCAGGAATCTGATGTGGTGGGTGTGACACAACCAGTGGTGAAGCACAACTACCTGGTCACCGATGTCAACGAACTGCCGATGATTATGAAAGAAGCCTTCCATATTGCCCGCGAAGGGCGCCCCGGTGTGGTCCTCGTCGATATTTGTAAGGATGTGCAGAATGCCACGGGTTGGTTCCGTTACGATCTGCCAGTTGACTTACCCGGTTTTGAGCCGTGGCCAGAGGTGGATGCAACGGTGATCCGGCGTGCTGCCGATCTAATCAATCGTGCCGAGCGGCCGCTGGTGCTCTGTGGTCACGGCATCCAACTGTCTGGTATGAGCAAAGAATTGTTGGAAATGGTCGAACGCGCCGAAATTCCGGTCGTGACCACCTTGTTGGGCACTGGGAACGTGCCCGAAAGCCATCCGCTCAGCCTGGGTATGGGTGGTATGCACGGTGAAGCCTTTGCCAACCGTGCGATCCAAGGCTGCGATGTGCTGATTGCGATGGGCATGCGTTTTGATGACCGCATCACCGGCCGGCTGGACAAGTTTGCCAAGCAGTCTAAGATTATTCATTTTGAACTGGACCGCGCCGAAGTCGGCAAGAATGTGGTGCCGGATGTGGCGGTGATTGGCAATTTGGCTGAAACGCTGCCCGCGCTGTTGCCGCATATTTCTGCCCGTCGCCATCAGGTCTGGTTGCAAGAATTGAACGAATGGCGTGGTGAGACGACCCAGATTGATATTATCAATTATGAAGTTGACGAACTGATTCCACCTTTCGTCATTCGGCAACTCTGGCATTGCACCAAGGATGCCAGGCCGATTGTCGTGACTGATGTGGGTCAGCACCAGATGTGGGAATGCCAATATTATACCCATGATCACGCTGGCCAATTGTTGACCAGCGGTGGCCTGGGCACAATGGGCTTTGCCTTGCCGGCCGCGATTGGCGCCCAGATGGCCTGTCCTGGACGTCTGGTCTGGGCCGTGGTTGGCGATGGTGGTTTCCAGATGACGCTGCAAGAGTTGGCCGTGCTCAAGCAAGAGCGTGACCTGCCCGTTAAGATCGCCATTATCAACAATGGCTTTTTGGGCATGGTGCGCCAGTGGCAGCAGATGTTCTATGACAAACGTTACACCGGCACGCCCATTCTCTCCCCCGATTATGTGAAGCTGGCCGATGCCTATGATATCCCGGCGTTGGCTGTGCGCCACCCGAGCGAGGTCGTGCCGGCGTTGGAGAAGGCAATCAATACCCCTGGTCCCTTTCTGATCGATTTCCGTGTCAAAGAAGAAGTGAACGTCTATCCAATGGTGGCCCCTGGCGCGGCGGTGGACGAATTGATCCGCCGGCCCAAGCCGACGGTGGTGCAAGGCTATAGCGGCGTGGAACCGAGTTGGTAAAACAATGTACGATTTTTGATTTACGATTGACGAACGATCTCGTTCGTGAAGCAGCTTCGTAAATCAAAAATCAAAAATCGTAAATCCAAAGGAGGAACTGATGAAACATACACTCGTCGCCTGGATGCGCGACATGCCCGGTGTGCTAAACCGGGTTTCTGGCTTGCTGCGCAGGCGCAATTTTAACATTGATAGTTTACAGGTGGGCCACAGCGAACAGCCCGGCATCAGCCGGATGACCTTTGTGGTGGACGGCGATGAACACATGGTTGACCAAGTGATCAAGCAACTGCGCAAGCTTATCGACGTGACTCGCGTCGACGATATCAGCGAGAAGCTTTGCGTCACGCGCGAACTCGCATTGGTGCGTGTGCGCACAACACCAGAAACGCGCTCAGAGATTATTCAAATTGTCGATATCTATCGCGCCGAAGTGGTCGATGTGGCGCTAGACTCGATGGTGGTGCAGATTGTCGGTTCAGAAGAGCGCGTCGATTCCCTGATCGGTCTGTTAGAAAATTTTGGGCTGATGGAGATGGTGCGCACCGGCCGTGTAGCCATGCAGCGGGGCAGCGCCGAACGCCGCAAACGCGGTAGTTCCGTCTGGCGCGCCCACGCCAATGGCCTGGAAGCCGCCACAGCGAAAGATCTATTTTCTACCAGTGGTGTGTGAGAAGGAGGAAGACAAGTAGCCAAGTAGACAGGTAAAACAAGTGGCGTCTCCCTGTCTACTTGTCTCCCTGTTTACCTGTCTACTCGCTACCTATTTACATTCAAAGCCTTCTGCTTTTTACGCTGAACGCATTAGCCATTAAAATTCAATCGCTTCATCACTTAAAATCGTAACGGCGAAGCTACCCCACCCCAGCCCTCCCGTTCGCGCCCAATGGGCACCCGGCTCACGTCGAAGCCTGCAAAGGGAGGGAGCCGGGTGCCCATTGGGCGCGAACGGTTAGGGTCACGGCCATTAAGGTAAGAAACGTGGCAAGTCGTAGGTGCGGTTTGTAACCGCACTGTCTAGTTTGAACGGAGACATGCGGTTACAAACCGCACCTACGAAATTCCTTAACGTAATGGCAGTGAGGGTTAGGGTGGAGTAGTCGTTACTTAAAATCAAAATAAAATTCCAAAGGAAGAAAGCAGCCATGAATCTGGACTTCGACACCAAAGTATTTGAAAAGGAAAAGATCCGCATCGGCGATATGGATGAATATGTCGTCCGCGGTGGTCGCCATCTTTTCCCACTTTTGCCCAAAGCCTTTGAAGGCATCAAACAAATTGGGGTTTTGGGCCGGTCCTCGCAAGGCCCGGCCCAAGCGCAAAATCTGCGCGACTCGCTAGCCGGCACCGATATTAAAGTTAAAGTCGGTCTGCGCGCCAATTCGGCATCGATTCCCCATGCCGAAGCCGTCGGTTTTACCCAAGCCAATGGCACGTTGGGCGAGATGTTCGACGTGATTGCCGAATCGGACTTGGTGCTGCTGCTGATTGCAGATGGTGCGCAAGCGCAAAACTACAAAGAGATTCTGGCCGCCATTCGTCCTGGCGCAACGCTTGGTTTGTCGCACGGCTTTTTACTCGGCTATTTGAAGAGCATTGGCGAAACTTTCCCACCCGACATCAATGTGATTGCTGTCTGCCCCAAAGGGATGGGACCGTCTGTCCGTCGGCTCTATGAGCAGGGCAAAGAGGTCAATGGCGCTGGGATCAATTCTAGCTTTGCGATTGACCAGGATATCAATGGACAAGCCACTGATTACGCCCTGGGCTGGTCGGTGGCGCTTGGTTCGCCGTGGACCTTCCAAACGACGCTCGAATCCGAATACAAATCTGACATTTTTGGCGAAAGAGGCATTCTGCTCGGCGCCGTACACGGGATTGTGGAAAGTTTGTACCGCTGGTTTATCAGCCACGGTCAATCGCGTGAAGAAGCCTTTACGAATTCCGTCGAGTCGATCACTGGCCCGATCAGCCAGATGATTTCGAAAAATGGCATTTTGGCCGTTTACGAATCATTGGACGCCGAAGGGCAAGAAACGTTCCGCCGCACCTATTCGGCCGCTTACCATCCTGCCTTTGAGATTTTGATGGAGATCTATACGGAAGTTGCCTCCGGCAACGAAATCCGTAGCGTGATCGAAGGCAATAATCGCAACAAGCGCTACCCGATGGGCAAGATTGATGGCACCGAAATGTGGCAAGTCGGTGTTGACGTGCGCGCCCATCGCCAGCCCGATCAGACGCCGATCAATCCTGTCACGGCTGGCATTTACATTGCCACGATGATGGCGCAGGTCGATCTGCTCAAGGAACATGGCCATCCCTATTCGGAAATCGCCAATGAGTCGATCATCGAAGCGGTGGACTCACTCAATCCCTATATGCACTATAAGGGCGTGGCCTATATGATCGACAATTGCTCGACCACTGCTCGTCTTGGCGCACGCAAGTGGGCGGCGCGCTTCGATTATATTCTCTCGCAACAAGCATTTACGGCACTCGATCAGAACGCCCAAGTTGATGAAGAATTGGTCGAGAATTTCATGACCAATAATATTCATCAAGTGCTCGCCACATGCGCCGAAATGCGCCCTTCGGTTGATATTGCTCTGGTTGGTTGATGATCACAACTTGGCTGGCGCTTGTCCAAGCCTAGATGGATGAGCACCAACCAAGCTGTGCATTGAACAGGAGTGAAAAATGGTTACAGTGGAGCAAGTACAAAATCTAATTACACAAATACCTTCAAAGCAATTGCCAATCGCCTACAAACTGTTATTAAATTTGGTGGCAAAGCCCCCAACCGAAATCGATGCGGTCACCTTAATGCAACTGCCACTGGCCGAACGGCGACGTATTCTTCGCCAGCAAGCTGCTGCTGCCATTGCCGACTACCAAGCAGACGATGAACGTATGGCATGGCAAGTGGGAGATTTCTTTGACGATCAGGCCCAGGATGAGGCCCAGGATGAGACGAAGTGAAATTTGGCTGGTCAACCTTGATCCAACTGTCGGTGCAGAGATTCGCAAAACCCGCCCCGTTGCTATCGTTAGCTCTGATGCAGTGGGTGTATTGCCAGTCAAATTAGTGGCGCCATTGACAGAATGGAAGACACACAACACTACCAAAGCCTGGCATGTCAAAATAACACCAGATGCTGCTAATAAATTAACGAAAATTTCTGGGGTCGATACATTGCAACTGCGCTGTGTGGATGCACAACGCTTCGTGCAAAAAATCGGCCAGATGTCACCCCTGACCATGCGCCAAATTACAGCCGCCATTGCGCTGGTTGTGGAATACGAATCTGACCTGAAAGGAGGTGATTGAGATGGACGATGATCTTGCTGACCTTTATTATACTGCATTGTCATGTCGCGAATCTTTGGGTAATCGTTTTCATCTTTCATTCAATCATCACCTTACAGGAGGAACTTTCTAATGGATTCAGGTACAAACGGTGGCATTCATACCGAAGAAACAACGGCCAGCGAAGAACCGGCAATTGACGTCAACCAATTTGTGATTGCCGATATTCGCGAGTACGCGCGCAGCGTTGCGCATGGCAATACCGTTCTTGTTTTCGACACCACGCTGCGCGACGGCGAACAGAGCCCGGGCGCAACGTTGAACACCCAAGAAAAGCTGGATATTGCGCAACAATTGGCCCGTTTGGGCGTAGATATTATGGAAGCTGGTTTTCCTGCTGCCAGCCCTGGTGATCTCGATGCCGTGAGGCAAATTGCGGAGACGATCGGGCGGACGCCGCGTTTGGTCAAAGATGGCAAATGGACGGCGCCACCGTCGATTGCTGGCTTGGCCCGCGCCAACAAAAACGACATTGACAAAGCCTGGGAAGGCGTCAAGGGTGCCGTCCGGCCCCGTATCCACACTTTTCTGGCGACCAGCGACATCCACATGCAGCACAAATTGCGTATGAGCCGCGATGACGTATTGGAAACTGTCGGTGACATGGTCCAGTATGCGCGCAGTCTCTGTCAAGATGTGGAATTTAGCCCCGAAGACGCCGGTCGCAGCGATCCAGATTTTTTGGTCAAGGTGCTGGAAGTAGCGATCCAGGCGGGCGCAACGACGCTGAATATTCCCGATACGGTGGGCTATACCACGCCAGAAGAATACGGCGGCTTGATCCGTCATCTGCGCGAAAATGTGCCCGGTGGCAAAGATGTAATCTTCAGCCTACATTGCCACAATGACCTGGGCATGGCAACGGCCAACACGTTGGCCGGCGTACGCAGCGGCGCCCGTCAGATGGAAGTGACGATCAACGGCATTGGTGAGCGGGCCGGCAACACCAGCTTGGAAGAGACGGTGATGGCCCTGCACACGCGCAAACCAATTTTCGAGTTGGAGACGAATATTGTCACCACCGAAATCCACCGCGCCAGTGACATGGTTAGTCGCTACACCGGTATGGTGATCCAGCCCAACAAGGCAATTGTCGGCGCCAACGCCTTTGCGCACGAGGCAGGTATCCATCAGGATGGCATGTTGAAGAATAAGCGCACCTATGAAATTATGGATGCGTCGATTATTGGTCTGAACCAAAGTCGCCTTGTGTTGGGTAAACACAGCGGTCGCAATGCCCTAAAGACCAAACTGGATGAGATGGGCTATCACCTGAACAAAGAGGAACTCAACGAAGTCTTCAAGCGCTTTAAGGATGTGGCGGACAAGAAGAAGACCGTCACCGACGCTGATTTAGAAGCCTTGGTCGGTGACGAAGTATATCAACCGGTGGAGACGTGGGAGTTGTTAAAATTGCAGGTCCAGTGTGGTAGTGGTCTAACCCCCACCGCCGTGGTAACCTTGCGTGATAACAAGCATCAGGTTGAGACGACCGAAGCTAGCATTGGCACGGGACCGGTGGATGCGCTCTACAAGGCGATCAACAAAATTGTCCAACTGGACAATAACCTGGTTGAATTTCTGGTGCAAGCGATTACCGAGGGTATGGACGCCAACGGTGATGTGACGATCCGCATCGAGGTACCCGACAGCCGCGGTTACAGTTCGACGGCACAGGGACGACCGCGACGGCGGCTCTTTAGTGGTCGCGGCGTCGACACCGATATTATTGTCGCCAGCGCCAAAGCTTACATGCAAGCGCTCAACAAGATTCTGAGTTCATTGGATGCCGAGAGTTCGGCTGTCAACATCATGGCTAATGAGCCGGTTGGCGACTAAAAGTGGTGGTAAGTGGTGGTAAACTGCACAAAGTGACAAAATATAATCAATTTCGCCTCAAACTTCTATCCTTACTCCTGGTCTTGGTTGTCAGTCTGGATGCCACAGGCGTGCAGGCGTTTGCACCCCTCCGCCAGACTGGTGACACCTTGCAGGAATGCGACGTTGTGAGCGAAGACGAGCTGCAAGCTGAACTTAACCGTGTGACGCAGCAAGTCTTTGCCACCGCGCTGGATCAGGTTGATATCACCGCAATTGTCGATGCGCAATGGCAACTTCTGGCCATCGATGCTGTCATTGATGCCGAGGTGGACCGCGCAGTGGCGCGTGTGCGGGGCGAGAAAGATTTGTGGGACACCTTTCTCTCCGGCTGGTCGGCAGGCAAGGCCCAGGAGCTAACGCGCGCCGTTGCTGTCTACACCTTTGAGGCGGAGGGATTTCAGACCAAGATCGATGAACTTTCGGCTGGTGTAGCGAATGAGTTGGCACAGGAGATTGCCTTGCTTTCCGCTCAATCGGTTTCGCAGGCTTTTTACTGTTTGCAAACTTTTATCTCTGGTAATTACTCGCAAGCGCTCTTGCGCACCTTTGAAGCCGAGGTGCAAGCGGCTACCGAAAATGTTGATTTTGCCGAAGCCGATGCCTTTGAGCCGGACATTTTTTCGGTGATTGACCAACATAAGACAGCGCTGGGTGGCGTCGGTGTGATCATTGCTGCCCAGGTGGCTAAGCGCATCGTCGTCAATGTTGGCAAAACCATTTCCAAGCGTGTGGCGGGTAAAATCGTTGGCCGTGTAGTTGGTAAGGCGGGCTCGACCATCATCCCGCTAGCCGGCTGGCTGATCGGCGCCGGGTTGATTGCCTATGATGTCTATTCCAGTCGCGACGGTGCATTGCCGCAGATTCAGGAGTCGCTCAAATCGGTCGAGGTCAAAAGCGCAATCCGTGGCGAGATCGTCGGCTCTGTTGAGCCGGAGTTTCGTCGCGAACTGCCCCAAGTGGCGCGCGATATTTCGAACGAGCTCTTTAATGAATGGCGTAATGTCAAACGCAACATTCGCCAGGTTCTAGAATTGGCCGATGAGAACCCAAACTTCAATGCTATTCTGAGCCAGCTTGACAACCCCGCCGATCTGTCAAAGTTAGTCAATTTGGTGGGCATTGCCTTGCCGGCATTGGGCGAAACGGACTTTACCCAAGCGGTGGATGATGGCCGACTAGCGCAAGTGTTGGCGCAACCGGAAAGCTCGTTCCAAATCGTGGCTGCCGACCAATCGCTCGATAGCGCCATCGCCTGGTCGGCAGCGGCAGGCACATCAATTGATCAAGTAGTCGAATTTGAAATCTACAAACATAAATCACCCACTGCGATCAGTCGTTCGCTGCTCGATCAACTGGTCGCAGTAGACAACCGGGCTGCGATTGAGAAACTGGTGTTGTTGGACTCGGCGGCAATCGAGGCGTTGTTGACTGTCTCTTCCAGCAACCTGGCCACGCTAGCTACACGGTTATCGGCAGATGAGTTACTTGTATTGGCAGGCTATCTGCCGCGCCTAAGCCAAGATCAAAAGAACCAATTGGTGACGCGTGTGATGGCCGAACCGGCGCTGCTACAACGGCTGGCGGATCCAGCCGTGCAAGAGCGCATCGTCGCCAGCGCTGATATTGATACCACGCTGGCCTTTTTGGCCTCGCCCCAAAGTTTAGCGGGGCTTTATGCGGACCTGACCGAAGTCTTTTTCGGCCGGGTTTCCGTACCACTTGTTGCCTACAAATATGGTCTGTGGCCAACGATTGGCATTGGTGCGGGACTTCTATTACTCTTATTGATTGTCTTGCGCCTCATCTATGCCTTCTTTGCCTGGCTCATCAGCCCAGTGACGCGTTTGGTGAAACGCTAAAATTTGACTGTTCTTGGCTGTATCTGTGTCCCAATTTCTGAGGTAATGCTGTGCTTATCACGTTAGATCATCTGCCGGACGAAAAGATCGAACTTGGCGAACTTTTGACCGTGGTTGTGGTCGCCGCAGCCAATGTGGTTAAAGATATTCGCGAAAATATTCGCAACTTGATCGGTGGCCGCATGAGCCACTACGAAAAGTTGATCGAAGATGCTGTCAACCAGGCGCTGCAAGAGCTCGATAAAAAAGCTCAGGACCGCGGCTATGCTGGTGTGATTGGCGTCAAAATTTCTCACCCCACTGTTGTGGACGGCGGTGTCGAAGTGGTCGTCTACGGCAACGGCTTTAAATATCGCTAAACGGTTGTGGCTTTCAGTCCACGCAGCCGGACTTTGTATGTGTAGCCGCGACTTCCAGTCGCCAGAGTATATTCTATTGAAGTACATTTTTTACAAACTCACCAACCTTATTCTCATTCTGTCGCTCTGTTTGTCCGCTGTGCCTGTCTATGCCGACGATTTGTCACAAATCGATCCAGGGGGCGACTACACCTACGGCGATTGCAGTCAAACAGATCCGGATGCCTTACGTGTCGAGATTGAGCAAATTGCCCATACCGCGCTCACCGACGAGAGCAGCGGGCTAGATATCGATGCCATCGTGGCGCGTCATTGGGCCACGTTGGAAATGGACAACGCGATTGACACCGAAGTTGCCCGCGCCGTAACAGATTTGAGCAATAGCGAAGGCTATTGGAGCCGCCTTTGGTCGGCCTGGTCGGCCGAGAAGGCGGAGGAATTCGCGACCACGGTTGCGAATGATGCTTTTGGCTCGGCGACATTTGTGGCTAAGATCGATGAATTGTCGGCGGCGATCGCAACCGAAATCGCGCAAGAGATCGAAGCCGATTTTGCTCGTGCCGCATCAGTGGCATTCCTGTGTATGAAGGCCTTTGTCGGTGAGCAATATTCGGCGACGCTCTTTTCCGCCTTTGAAAATAAGGTCAGTCTAGAAGTTGATCAAATTAATGTCGCCGCGGCCAACCCGACGGACGTTTCAATTGTCGATGTCCATCAGAAGGCATTGGGCGGCGTCGGGGTGATTGTCGTCACTGAAATTTCGCGACGCATCGCCCAAAAATTGGCGGCGAAAATTGCCCAACGCATCGCCGGTAAGATTGCTGGACGCGTGGTCGGCAAAGCGGGATCGGCACTCATTCCAGTTGCGGGCTGGGTGATTGGCCTGGGACTGATCGTCTGGGATTTGTGGGAAGGTGGCAAAGGCGCGCTACCCCAGATTCAGGAGTCGTTGCAAAGTGAAGAAGTCAAAACGAAGGTGCGGGCAGAAATCACCGAATCGGTAAAAGATGGCTTACCGCAAGAAGTGTCGATTGTGGCGCTCGAGATTGCGGTTAGCATCATCGAAGAATGGGATGCATTTTGCGGTCGCTATCAATATATTTGTATCATTGCCACCGAAAATGAGACCTTTCAGCAGATCCTTGATGTCACCCCGTTGGATCAGATTGATGAATTGTCAACGCTGGTCAATATTTTTGTCGAAGATATTGGGCGTTCTCAGCTGAACAGCGCTGTCGATAACGGTCAATTTGAAGCCTTGCTAACATTGCCCCCGGCCGCGTTAGAGATTTTTCGGGCGACGCAGTCGGTGGAAACGACGCTCGACTGGGCTGATCTGGCTGATAATCGGTTGGCAGAAGTGGTGGAATTTGGCATTTATCAGCAAAAGACGCCAGCGGACTTTGATCAAGAGCTCCTTGCCGCGGTGACCGATCTGGCCGACAATGCGGCGATTCATAACCTGTTAGCCCTGGATCGCAACGAACTAGAGCGTTTAGTCGACGTAACGGGCGCCAATTTTTCATCTCTAGCCCTAAAACTTTCAACGGCGGAGATGCGGGCATTGGTGACATTGGAACAACCACCGAGCGAACAAGATGTCAAAGATTTGGTGGAAGACAAGAAAACGGTAAAGGAACTGGTTGAGCCGGCATCAAGCGGCGCTACGCCCACGTCAGCTGAGTCTCCGACTGTGAATGAAGCACCTGGTGCACCGGGATTTAGCGTCAATGTGCGTCAATTTTTAGCTGAAACTTATGCGTTTTGGTATGTGCTTTTTCAGCCTTTATGGGCAA
>Ga0105055_10008816_pt1 | contig 13045 bp, 12 predicted proteins | sample BON03_FD_78090 | JGI IMG/M metagenome (GOLD analysis project Ga0105055, IMG submission 78090) | Freshwater microbial communities from Lake Bonney liftoff mats and glacier meltwater in Antarctica - BON-03 | ecosystem: Environmental > Aquatic > Freshwater > Ice > Glacier meltwater | place: Lake...
GAGGGGGGGGGGGGGCCCGCGGGGCACCCCCCGGGGGGGGGGCCGGGAGGGGGGGGGGAAGGGGGGAGGGGGGGGGGGGGGGGGGGGGGGGGGAGGGAGAGGGGTAGTTAGTAGAATTAAAAAAATGATAGAATCCGAGGAGGAAGGAAAAGAAGGAATTTTTGAATGGGAAAAATGAGCAAGACAGTATGGGTGGGAGTGAGAGGAAGATTTGACGAGAGTAGGAGGGAGGGAGTGAAGGAGGGAGAACGTCGTTTTAACACGTGTTCGTTTTTAACATACCCATCAGCGAGGGAGGGGGGAGAGAGGGAGGGAGGGAGGGAGGGAGAGAGGGAGGGAGGGAGGGTGACGTGCACATCAATCAGTCCAATAGAAGGAAAACAAAAGACTCGCCTCAAAAGAGAAGAGAGACGAAAGGGGACAAGGGGAAGGAGGGTAGAGAGGGTGCTGCTACTGAGTGAAGGGAGAGAAAAACGGAGTGAGCACCATTACACATCAAAAATTCAATGCGCTCAGTGCTGCCACCACTACTGCTACCGCCAGACCCACTCAGAACAGAGAACGCGAAGAACATACCAAAAACAGAAATGACAACACCAACATCAACCATAAGGAAAGAGCTACATGTGTCACCACCCTCAAAATATTTCCACTTGCTTCATTTTTCTTTCCATCCTCCCTCCCCCCCTACCTCCCCCCCCCTCCTCCCCCTCCTCCACCACTTGCAGCAATATCAACCTCAATCGCCTCCAACAACTCCGTACACTTCTGCCTTAACACCTGCACCGCATCCTTCAAAATCCTCTCAGGCGACAAAGCCCCCACGGACTCGATACTAAATATAAAATGATCAGCCACCCTTTTCAATTTCACTTTCTCCATCGCCGCTCCCTCCCGAATACACTCCCTACACATCGTACAATCCCGCGGACGGGCAACCACGGCCTTCTTCCCTCCCACCTTCCTCCCTCCCATGTCTTCGATATCAAAAACGTTCATAGGACAAAGTTTCACCAGCCCCTCTGCCTCCTCCCCTGTGACGGGCTCCACGATCTCCACCGACGGCAGAAGCCGATAGCTCGCTGTACTGACTGGAGAGTATTTCGCGTGGTCTTTCCCCACCCCCTTGCGACACCAGCCTTCGACCTTGATGCGTTGTCCGGGCTTGAGTTTAGCGAGGAGGATGTCTGAGTGGACGACACGGGGGGGGGCATCTGCTAGAGTCACGCCTTGCTCCCCCATTGGTCGCCAAATGAGCTGGTTGGAAAAGACACTCAGGGTGGGGGAAGTCAAGGCTGATGGTGGTGTGCTGTTATTGTTCTTGCTTTCGTCGGATTTGGGGGGGAGGAAGGTGACGTCCATGTCGAAGACAAGGGTGTTGTGCTCTGTTGCCTCGCTGCTTGGCCCTGGAGGCATTTCCTCAAATTGGGCCGGGTCTGCGAAGATAGGAATGAGACCCAAACGATGCGCCAGGACTTCATCGTGTAAGATGGAGGAGTTCGCAAACATGTGCACGGTTTCGATGGCCATGGTGGGGACCTCGGCTAGGAGGATGCGACGCAAGGCGTTGGCCAAGGAGGCGTCCGCCCCTATGAGATCAAAGATCATTTCCTCCGCGTCGAGCTTGACAATATGAATCCGCAGGTTTTCCCGTAAGTGCTCCACCACTGTCTTGGCTTCCGCCAGGGACAAGGTGCGGTATGACTCATACAGCTGGTCTGCTTCGACCCGGTAGGCATCGACGCGGGTGGCCATTCTTAGCAGGCAGGCAGGCACAGGGGTTGGGAGGTCGGATGGAGTGGAGGGCGGGTGGGGCGGCGGGTGGTTTACAAGGCCTGTGTGGGGTGTATGGATGGAATTAGAGGGGCAAGGAGAAGGGTGAGATGGAGCTGCTTGTGATTGTGAGGCGTTTGGCGTGTGTTTGAGGGTGTGGTGGTGGTGGTGGCAGGCAAAGTAAGGCCATATCCTCTCACTTGTGGTGATGGCGCCGTGAGTCACGACGGCGTTGACGGGAGGTCGTCGCTTTTCCTACCCTCCCACAACAACAACAACAAAGCAAAGGAAGTAACAAGGATAGCCTAATAGGTCTGAAACGCGTGCTTTCTTTTCCTTTCTGTTGACTTAACTACTTTCTGCCGTCTTTTATTGCCTTCCAAAATTGCCCCCCCTCCCTCCCCCTCCCCCTCCCACACACACATTCACGACCCCGACTGAAGCTGCAGCTCCTGCGCATTCACATAAAACACCTTCGCCTTCCCATCATCCGAGCCCGTCAACAAAACATCCACGCCGTCTTCCCCACAATGCAAGGCAAAATCCAAAATCATATCCTCATGCCCGGTCAATGACAACAACAACACCCCACTCCTCGCATCCCACACCCTCACCACCCCATCAGTCGCCGCCGTATAAATCAACGGCAACGTAGCATGCCACCTCAGTTTCACAACCCCCGGCGCCCCCTCATGCACACACACATGCCGACAACTAAAATTTCCAAGATCCCAAATTTTCAACGTCCCGTCCATCCCTCCAGTAGCACACCAATTCATCCTCCCCGAAAAACCCACAGTCTCCACCGAGAAATTCCCCTCCACCTCCTCCTTCCCTCCCACCTCCCCCTCCTCCCCCCCATCCTCCTCCATAGGCGTCGGCCCTCCTCCTCCTCCCCCTCCTTCCGCCACCGCCTTCGGCTCACTATGCACCATCGTCGCAAGCACCCTCTTATTCACAGCATGCATCAAGCGCGCCGTCCCGTCCATCCCCCCCGAAATCAACAACCCCGCATCCATCGGATGACTCGCAAGAGCAGTAATCGGCCCTTCATGAAAACCATACCCTGAAAAGACATGCTTACACACCCCAAGCTTCGGACCCCACACCCTCACTGACCCATCCACCGACCCAGACACAATCAATTTACCATCATCCGTCCACTTCCCCACCGTCACCCCGTCCTCATGCCCAGTAAACACTTTCACACACTCCCCCGTCGCGGCAAGCCACATCCAGATCGTCCCGTCCTTACTCCCCGCCAGTAATAAATTCCCTTTCGGGTGCCAATCCAACCACTCAACATCCTCAGGCCCTTCCAAGGTATGAAGCAACGCCCGACTCTTCGTGTCCCACACCAAAACTTTTCCGCTATACGCACCAGTAGCAGCCAAGGTACCATCACTGCTGAAGCCGACGGCATTTACACTCTCTCCGTGGTTGCCGAGCTCGGTCACAGAGGAGGCAGGGATGGAGGAAGAAAAGGAGGAAGCAGCAGCCGCCGCTGCAGCTGTTGCTGTCGCCGGGACGTCCCATAAAAACGCCCGGTCGTCCCCACCCCCTGTGAGCATGCAACGGGGGTTGAGAGGGTGGATGGCCACGGCGTAGATGGGGCCAGTGTGGCCTTCGAAGGTCTGCGCCGCCATGTCCACCAAAGGCTCCCGTCCCTCCTCCCCTTCCTCCCCCAGCTCCTCCATATGCCCATCCTCGTATTCCGTCACCAAGCGCATGCCTGGCGGCAACTCCAGCCCTTCCCCGTCGTCATCATCCTCGTCGTCTCCCTCGTCCTCGCTCTCCAGCGGAGGGGCCTCGTCGTCCACAGCAAATTCCTCCAGCACGTCCTCTGCGGAGATCATCAGAGGCAGCTCCGCGCCCTCCGACAGCTGCTCTTGCCCCTCGTCTTGGTCCATGCTGCTGCTTGTGTGTGTGACTGTGCGTGTATTGGTGTGCGTGGGTGTGTTCGTGGTGAGTATCTGACTCAAAGATGATGAACAGTCGGCGGCGACGGCGGCGGAATGTTGAGGTGTTCGCCGCCTCCCACCCTTTTGTGGACACTCTTTACGCGTGCCTGGTCTTGCAAGTTGGAAAGTTTGCAGCCAGAGACAAGCTTTGAGAACCTAGGACGAGTAGAAAATCAATTGGAGGACAAAGCGGCTGGCAAGAAGGCCGAAAAGGGCTAGTAGCAAATTTCCAACCTCCCCACCCCCCCCTTCCAGCAGCATGTTCCCTACTTTCCGTCTTTGTTTTGCCTTTTTAGTCGCATGAAAGCAACGATTTATCGAGTAAACTCGTAACTATTAAGCAAATTCAATATTTCCTGGAGCAAAAAGTGGAAGAATGGGTCAATTCACCTTTGACATCCATTCCCATTCCTTCCAAGTCCGTAGCTGAAAGGAAAAGCAAGCAGTTGATAAGCAAAGTCGTTTTTGAAGCAGTGAGAATATAGTTCTTCTTGTACGACGACACCATCAAGGCTGACGACACTCGTAAGGGGAGACAGGATATTTCATGTCGATTTTTTGATTTTTTCAGGTGGGCGTCCGCATGTTCTTTCCTGACTCTATTTGTTTTGATTTCATCACGCGCTCGGGCACCGGCTTGCTGTGTCCTGCTGGTCGTTCATTGGTTTCGTTCCGTCACATCGATATGTCTTAATTTTGTCCGTTGGGCTATTGATTCACTCACTCAAAAGGTACATATAATATAGTAGTGCTTATTATTTCTGCCAGTCACTCACTCACGCGTCACGCGGGCCGCAGCCCCTTCCTTCCAGCTACCCACCCACCCTCCAAACACACTCACGTGCAAGTGGAGAGGGCTCGTGCTTTGGTCCTCTTCTCTCTTATATATTTTATATGTCTTGCTCTTTCTCGCTTCTTCGCTCTGCTCTTATTGTTGTATTTGTTTCGTATCTCTCTCACTCTCTCACTCTCTCTCTCTCTCCACCACCACCTCTCTCTCCTCCTCTCCCTCCCCTCCTCCTCAAGACAACAAATCCAACTTCTCCATCAACTCAGTCAATGACGCCTTCCGCTCTACCCTCTGCTGCCGCTCTTGGGCCTTCCACAACTCTTCCGACATGACCGTGCGGAGCTTCGCTTCGTCATTATATTTCTCCGCCACCATCGACACCAGATCATGCCGAAACTCATTCAAAAGCACGTTGCGAACATTCATTGGAATCGCGTAAAACACCCTCCGTAACAACAACCGGACATACGCATCCAAGGCCAACTCCCTCATCCGTGCCTCCCTGGTCGGATCAAGTCGACTCAACCCCTTCCCACCCACATCCCGTTCACATGGGCTCAGCACCTCCGACATCTCCGCCGACCAATGCAACTGCTGCTGCTGCTGCTGCTGCTCTCCCGACGGTGCGACCTTGCCAAGCCCCAACCCTCCCCCCGATTTCCCTGCCATATTAAGAGCGACCTCCCGCTCAACGGCATTCAAATCCGCTTCGTTCAAAAAACACCAATTCATCTCAGAGGCGACAATCCTCCCCAAGACCTTCTCAGCCTCCCCCTTCTTCTTCTCCACCAGCAAAGTAATCTCATGTTTCAAACTCTCAACCAACCATGGAAACCCCCTACATTTCTCCTGCACAAGCACATGGGTCACCTCCCTCAATTGCTCGCTCGCCTCCCCTAACAACCCAGCAGCATACGTTCTCAACACAGGCCCACACACCGCCCGAATCGACTTCCGAAACAAGTCATGATTCATGCTTTCCCTACTCACATACACCCTCGGCTCATTCATCACCACCCCCTCCCCCACCTGCGACGAATTCAACCAAGGGCCCACCTTACCTGCCACTGCAGCAGGCAAGGCCCTCCTCGCCTCCTCCTCGTGCTGCTTGATCGCCCCCGCCAGACGTGCCCCTAGGTTGAGCTGTCGTTCCTGCCGGGTATCACTAGAAAAGGCCAACTCCCCAATCTCAAACCCCAGGCTATTCGCATCCGTACAGAGCTTCGTGAAAAACTCTTGATGATCAGACAACCTCCTCCCTTTCCCTCCCTTCTTCCCTCCCTCCGTCGCTCCCTCCTCTGCTTCCTCCTCCTGCTCCAGCTCCCGTAGCTCGGCATGCAGCCGACGACAGACATCAGGAATGAGTTGTCCAATCGCATTACACTGGTACTCCACAATCAGCTTCTTCAACGTCATCGACCCCCACCTCTCCGGCCTCAAGCCCTCCAACAAAGGATTAGTCGTGAAAAAGGCATGCTCCTTCTCTAATAAGTGCTTGCGGGACTTATGCTTCTCCTTCTCATTGGCCGAACGCACGGCAATATACCCAAGGGGGAGGCTCACGCCTGCCTGGCTCGTCATTTGTAGCTTCTCCACCGCTTCCATTCCTTTTTGAACGAGATCCGTTTTGGTCACCACGCCGATAGTACGACGACTCTCCGGGTCAACCCTCTTTGCCAACGCCACGGGAAAGGCCCGCTCAAACACATCCACCAGCGGCAACACAACCAAAATCAAACTACTAGGATCATCACGCATAAACTCCTCCGCCACTCGGACGGACTCCAGGTCCTTCTCATCCACCCCCGGCAGGTCCACAACCGTATATGCAGTGCCGGAAGGCCGCACAACCTTCACATAAATTGCCTGCCCCCCCTCCTCCTCCCCAATCCGCTTCTCCGTGTCTCCATTCAATTTGGCAAGCACTCGTGGCAGGTCCTCCAGCTTGGCCACACGCTTGGTGCTAGCCTCGTCGGGGGAGCAGGCAGGATCCACGGTACTGACCAGAGCGTAGGTGGCCTCGGCGGTGGGGTCGGAAGAGATCTGCATTTTTATCGGGCGCTTGGTGCTGTCCGAGGGGGAGGAATGCGGGAACGGCATACCCGTCAAGGCGTGCAGGATCGAGGATTTGCCGGCCCCGTGGGCACCCACCACGATGATTCCTGGGGCCTTGACTTGTTGGTTTAGGGGCCAGAGGATGGAGAGGTCGTCGATAAGGTCCGTCTTGGCCTTGAGCGGTGCCTCGAGCAGGTCCAACTCCCATCCCACCACCGCGTCGACGGAGTCCCTGCGTTCGCGTCCGCCAGCATCGGAAGTGTGTTTGCCGGAGAGACTGCCCCAGGAGAGCCTTCGGACGAGGGCGGCTGCCTTAGTCTCCCCGGGTACCACCGCCGCCATTTCTTGTGGTGTGGCTGGGCCTGCGGTTGTTGTGTGGGTAGGAGTGAGAACGAGTATGTCCGACGCCCACTACGATGCTTATAATCGGTTGAGAGTGAGAGGGCGTCCGCGAAGGGAACCGTCGGGGCAGGGGAGAGACGGCGTCAAATCGTCGCTCGGGGGGCCAAAAAGAACAGGGACTCTGATTGGACACGCACGTCGGTGCTGTGTTGTGCCTGTGTGCCTGCCTGTCTTTGTAGGAAGCGCGGGCACTGCAATTGTCAGACGAAAGTCACGCGATCGACCTGCAAACGACGGCGATAAGGCTTGAATGCGGGTAAGTGTCACGCAGGGAAGGGCAAAGGGCAAATGTTTTGCCGTGATAGCCGGACGTTTTCGAGATTCAAGCCGTTGGATTTTAAAATTGCGTTTTTTCGGCAGCATTCCTTTTTGGTGCCTCGCTACCGCATTCATCCTCGATTACGCGCCACCTGTGCGCCCTGTTGGATAGCAAGGTAGGTTGCAATGCTGGCAAAATCTATCTTGGCGTGTTTTTCGAATCATATTCAAGTGCACACTTGGACGTCGGAGAGCATTTGTTAGGTAGGGCCATCAGCACTAGGCGCAGCTCGTGCGTCGCTTCGCCTAATTGGTGCCATTTACGTAGTTATTTCTTTTCTTCTCTCTCCTGATTTATTTCTGCTCTCGAAGTAAAACATGTATGCTTCCCTATCCTCTTTTCTGTCTCAACTCGCCGTGTCCTCCATTATCCATCTACTTGACCATCGACACCGAGTCCGCCACCGCCGCGACTGCTGCAGCTGATGGACAAACCGCGGCATACACTGTACTAGAGCCCACGCTGAGCACGACCCTTCAATTTGACCTTACACTTTTGATACAATTTCTTGCCTCTTTCTCTTTTTCCAAGCTACTCTCTCGTCTCTCCTTAATTATCAACACTCTAGTTACTTCTGACCCATCCATACACTAATTTATAAAACCCTTACTACTTCACCCCCAAACCAAGCCCCCAACCCCAGTCTACGACAGCAAGTCCAACTTGCTCATCACCCCCTCCAACGCCGCCTTGCGCACAGCCCGCTGCTGGCGACTCTGCCCGGCCCACAACTCTTCAGACATGAGCGCACGCAGCTTGATGTCATCATTGTACTTGGCCGCCACCACAGAGACCAAGTCATGCCGAAACTCATTAATCATCACATTCCTCGTGCCCATCGGAATCGCGTAGAATACTCGCCGCAACAACAACCGCACATAGTAATGAAGCGTGCACTGCATCGTCTGCAGATCCCTCGAATGGTCCGACTGCAAAAACATCTTCCCACTCTTACCCCTCCCCAACCCCCCTACCTCCCCCCCTCCCTCCCCCCCCAACCCCTCCCACATATCATCCGCCTCCGTCCTCCTCCCCGCTTTCCCCCCCCTCTCACTCGCCGCCACGTCCTTCTCCGTCTCCTGCACAATGAACGCCATGTCAACCTCATCGACAAAAACCCAATTCAACTCAGCTTCTAACAATCGCCCCACCAACCCCTCGGCCTCCTCCTTCTTCGCTGCCTGCACCTGGGTCACATCCCTCATCAACGCCTAAAACAAGCGCGTGTAAGGCCCAAACCTCTCCTCTACCAAAGTCCGCGCAGTGTACCCAAGTATACCATCCATATCCTGAATCACCTCCCTAGCATACACTCTCAACACAGGGAAAATCAAGTCACGAATAGCCTTTCTAAATATGGGGTGGCGCATCGAGTCCGCATTACTAATCACCCCTCTAAACTCCCCCAGTTCCCTCCCCAACCACTCAGCCACCTCCTCAGACGGACAGCTTGGCAAGGCCCTCCTCGCCTCCGCCTCCCTCCCTTCCACCGCAAGTAAATAACGAGGGCCCAGATTCAATTTTCGGTCTTGACGCGTGCTACTACTACTGGCCAGCTCATTTATATCAAACATCACCGAAGTCATCTCCGAGCACAGTCTACTAAAAATATCCTCAGACCGATCAAAAACAACAGGAGCCACCTGATGCCCATGCGGCCCAACCTTCATCTCCCTCTGCTGCTGCTGCTGTTGCTGCTGCTGGGGGTCCTTGCTCAATTCCTCGACCTCTGCTCGAATCGCTTGACTCAACCCTGGGATACGTTGTGTGATGCTGTTTGTCTGACAATTTAAGACCAAGGACTTGAGAGAAGTCAGCCCCCACCGCTCTTGTCGGAGGCCTTTCAGCAAGGGGTTGGTGGAGAAGAAGGCAGATTCAAATTGCATTATTTCCTGTCGATTAGCCGCAAAGTTGTTGGGATCAGCGGCACAGACGGCGATATAGCCGAGAGGGAGGACGACGGGCTTGTTGCTGTTCATTTGGAGTTTTTCGACGATGCCCATGTTTTTGGTGACGAGGTGGGATTTGGTCACCACGCCGATGGTTCGTTTAGAGGCAGGGTCGAGGCGCTTGGCGAGGTGGATGATATCCGCCTTTTCAAAGACGTCTTTGATAGACAAGACTGCCAAAATGAGCTTATCGGGGTCGTTGTCCTCCTCCAATACGCGACGAAGGTATGCTTCTTGCGCGGGGTCAGGCGGGGAGGCAAAGCCGGGGAAGTCGATGATGGTGTAGGTGGGGCCGGAAGGACGGACGACACGCACGTAAATCAACCCCGCCTCACTCCCACTGCTAATCGAATCACTGCGACGCGGCGGCGTAGGACGGGTGGTCTGCTCGCCATCCACGTCCTCTTCCTCTTCCTCGACAATGGCATCCGAGACCCCCTCGCCCTTGTCGCCTACCAAATGACCAGCAGCCGCTCCTAACCCCCTCGTCTTGTTGTCGAGCTTGACCAAACACACAGGCAAATCCGCCACAATCTCCAGACGCTTTGTGTCGTGCTTAAACAGCGGGTCGCTGCCACTGACCAGGACATATTCCTTGACACAGGTAGGGTCCGAGACAATCTTGACCTTGACAGGATGTCGCAGCCCGCTGGTCCGCGACAGAGGCACGCCTGTTAGCGCTTCAAGTACGGTGGACTTGCCAGCACCCTGCATGCCAATGGCTACAATCCCAGGTGCTTGCACGGCAATGGGCAGGACTTTCTTCATCTCGTCGATCAGGTCCGTCTTTTCCGTCAGGCGTGTCTCGAGGCTGGTCAAGTCAATGGGAGTGGCGTCGAGGGAGTTGGTGCGTGACTTGGACCCGCGCGGCCCGCCCAGGAGAGCACTACTCCCCGAGCTGCCCAGGCAGATCATGGTGCGTGTGGAACGCTGTGTGTGGGTTGTGGAGGTGGGTGGAAAGGGAGGGCTGCGTTCAGTAATATTGCGACAAAGAGTGCGAGAGAGTAGAGTGTCGAAGCCCGGCGTTGGGTTCTTGTTGTGGCTTACGAGGACAAGTGATTTGACGCCTCCCTGCGTTTGAAATTGAGCCTAGCTAAGGTTTGGCAATGTAGTCTCAACTTATGATTGTGCGACAGGGATATTGTGGCGGCTTAGGTAGCTAGAATACACGGTACAGGAATGGAGACGTCGTTAGAGGGAAGCGCGTTGGATTGCCGGACCATATTCGAAAAAAAATGGCGCGGAGCGAGCTCGCGCGACGGCTATGTTGTTCTTCACTTTCTGTCCCCTGCCCACAGCCAATTCACTCACACAACGCCCACCCTTCCTTACGTCGTACAGGACCAGCTCAAGCGCGGCCCTGACTACCCCCTGGCCTCGCCTATCTGTGCAAAAATAGCACACACCAACACCAGCAGCCCACCCCCCATCATCCAAGCCCAGCATCAAGCAAGCCATGACCACGCCCGCTCGCCCTTCTGCTGGTGCTACTACAACAAACGATGCCCAAGACGCGGAAAAGCTCCACGACGCGCGAGTGGCGGCCTTGCGGAAAGCCATCATGAAAACTGCCCCTCCTTCTTCTGCCAGCAGCAGCAGCAACAGCAGCAGCAGCATCAGCAGTAGCAGCGCCACCCCTGCTCTAGCCAAAAACCAAGCCTCCGCCTTTGTCCGCAAGATGATGAAAGACTCGTGGATTGCCCAAACCGACGGTCAGCTTCTGACTGATATTATTCCTGCTCTCGAAGGCGGCTGTGTCTACCTGCCTGGCTTTTTGTGTGCACCTAAAGACTACAGCGTGCTGAAAGCATTGACCAGCGACCTGCAAAACTGCCCGGCCATCACAGAAGGAGGAGGAGGAATGGTGAATTGGAGCCAGCACCTTAAGTTTGAAAATCCTGATTTTAGTCCTACGTTTCGTCAGCTTCTGGCACGATTGGACGCTTATTTTGATGTGGAAATTCTTGCGACGAGATTGAATTTTTATAGGGACGGGAGTGATTTCAAGCCATTTCATCATGACTCGCACGCGTATGGTAGTGATGGCCAAAAAGAGGATTTTACGATGGGGGCCTCGTTTGGAAGTGTGAGGGAATTGGCCTTTCGACATGAGGCGTCTGGGCAGGCTTTCACTTTTCCACAAGGCAATGGGGACATATTTGCGTTTGATTCGGAGGTGAATCGAACGTTTACACATGGGGTGCCGAAGATGAAGGGAGGAGCCGAGAAGGCCGGGCCGAGGTTTTCGATTATTGCCTGGGGGAGACGGAGGACTTTGAATGAACGGAATTCGGCAGTGACGGCCAGGGAGGCGGATGGGGGGCAGCGGCAGGAGCGGCAGGAGGGAGGGAGGGAGGGAGGGCGGGGGTATAGAGGAGGAGGGGGTCATGGGCAGCAGCAGCAAATGAAGAAAAAGCAGGAGCAGGAGGGAGAGGAGGAGGAGAAGGAGAAAGTGGTGCCTATTGGCATGGATGAGGTGGCTCGGTTGGTGGAGAAGATGGTGTTGAAGGAGGAGGAGAAGCAAGCACGGCGGGCCTTGTCGTCGTCGTCGTCGTCGTCGCGGGGTGGAGGGGGAGGAGGAGGGGGAAAGGAAAGAGGAGGTGGTGGAGGGAAGGCAGTAGGCGGGGAAGCAGGAGCGACGAAAGAAAATAGTAGTGACAATACCACCACCAGCAGCAGCAGTAATAGCAGCAGCGCCAAGCCGGGAGGGCGCGTCCGCCGAGCTGGCCGAGTCCAGCACTCATGGGCTTCGTAAAGGGAAATAGACGGGAGGAATGCAAAGATAGAGAGAGAACAACACAAAGTAATGGAAATGGAAATAGAAGAGAGGAAAGTAGTGACATCAACAAAGTGAGCGGGAGAGACACAAGAAACTGTGGTGGTAGTGAGAGAGAGGCATATATACTTATCGAGAGAGAGAGAGAAAAGAGACGAGAAATTATGGATCTAGCAATGGATGTCCGACTACACAACAGAAAGAAAAGATTAGACTCTCAGCACACCCAAAACAAATTTCTTTCCTACCTATAAATACCTCCCCTCCCTCCCTTCCTCCATCCCTCCCTCCCTACGTACTAGCCAACCCCTCCGCCAGCTTTTTCCTCAAGTCCGCGTCAAAAAAACCCATAAATTCATTTAACTCTTTCCTAGTCGCCTGCAATGCCTTAATTGTGAACTCAACCTGCTCGGGTTTAAGCGTTTTGTTCGCCAAAGGCCCACTTTGATCCTCGGGGAAGTACTCCAAAATAATTATGAGGTTTTCATACGCGATTTTCGCGTGCAACTTCGCGTCTTCCTTTGTCTTGGGAGGGGTGGAGGAAGGGACGAGGGCCAAGGCGCTGTCCATGCTGGATTTGAGCTGGTAGTTCCGGAGGAGGGAGGTGACTAGGGCCTTGACGTCGGGGTAACTGTTGCCGTTTGTGAGCTCATCTTCCTGTGGGTGGGGGGGAGAGGGAGGAAGGCAGTAATCGGGAAGGGAGGAAGAGAGAGAGGGAGTGAGATAAAAGACCCATGAGAAGTGCAAATCTTGCGCCTGCGTCGTTCAGGAGGCTACGTGGTGGCTTGGGAGAGGCAGGCAGAGAGGGGCCAAAGGGAGGCGGGGAGGGAAGGGAGGGGAGAAATGAGGAGTGACAAAGAAGGCCTGCCGTAGGATGGCCGTAAAAAAGCAAGCATAAGGACGCTATGAATGAACGTACCAACTGCTTAGTCGAGTCCTTCACAATAATCACGCGGGTCAAGGCCTCCTCGGCGGGCGACGAGTCTAGGGCAAGTGCGGAACCCACGCTACTCCCCATGC
>Ga0105055_10008817_pt1 | contig 13044 bp, 7 predicted proteins | sample BON03_FD_78090 | JGI IMG/M metagenome (GOLD analysis project Ga0105055, IMG submission 78090) | Freshwater microbial communities from Lake Bonney liftoff mats and glacier meltwater in Antarctica - BON-03 | ecosystem: Environmental > Aquatic > Freshwater > Ice > Glacier meltwater | place: Lake...
TATATATATATGTATATATATATACATATAAATATATATGTATATATATATGTATATATATATGTATATGTACATATATATATATGTATATATATATATGTTTATATACATATATAAATATGTAAATGATATTTGTTGATGGGAAAATTTGGTTACACAAAAACTCGCCAAAAACTCGAAAATTGTCGATTTTTTTGGTTTTGTTTTTGTTTGTCTCGATTTTGAGGGGGGTTCCAACTAGTACACAAAATACCGTTTAGAGAGCGGGCAGTATTTTACAGATTCGAGCGTTGGACACATGTGGCGCCTGTTCCAGCATTACTGGTACAAGGTTCCCGTATCACATATCGTCAAGTACCATTTAATAGGTGTGCCAGTGCGGAGAAGCCTGTGGTTGTCACTTGAGTGTTGGGTGTGTGAGTGTGACTTGCGTGTGCCTTACTGTGCCCAAAATTAACGCAATACATAATGTTATACCAAACAAGATTGATCTAGAATATATGGTTTATACATAGAGTTTTACCATCTTCTTTTCTGCTCTGACAAAATTTCTCGAAAAGGGCAATTTTTTTCACCGTTTTTGAATTGTGGTTTGTATGCATTGGAGACATGAGAGATAATGTTGTTTATTGGAAAACCAAAAGGAAGATCAATAGGAGACATGTCTTTCTCTCTCACACACACTGCTGCACATGCTCTGCTGTGCTGGTGTACAGCCGCGTCTGCTCTCGGCCATCTGCATTCACCTCGCGTAGAGACACGACGTCATGTCTACAGGACAAAGTATCCATGGGGACTTAATCAAAAAATCCGTCCTGCGGCGCATTTTGTTTCATAAGTCTTGCCTGCGGCGCATTTTGTTTTGTTGAAAATTTGGCTTGCGGCGCATGTTTTTCATAAGAAATGTTCTGCTTGATCATTCGGGGATGCATTTCATTTGAAGTTTTTTATTCTGTCTACCAATACATTAGTGGTGAAAATGATTTGAACTCCAATACTGAATGATCGTAACGACACAATTTGTGCCAAACAGTAATACGAAAGTGTCAAATAGCAAACCCTTTGTCAAATCAAACCTCTTGAGATACAAATCGCACAAAACCATTTCAATTCCAAAACAGTTTATTAGAAACAACGTGACCAAGCACTCAGATTGCTTTGTTTGAAATGACACGTCAGAGCGCGTGGCTCGTCGCTGTGACAACACCGTTGACAGGAAGCGAGTAAATTCTTGTGTACTCAAACACCTCTTTTGGAGGGAGTCGAGCAACCAAAAAATGGCCCAAAAAACCCGGAAATGCTCTTTCCGATGCGCTACTTGTAGACAAGTTTTCAAAATTTGGCGGCTGACGCCACCAAAAAACAAACGCGTCATGAAACTGCGCTTCGCGCGGCTGTGATTAATGAATTAATTCGAATTAATTCATGGCCAAAGAATTTGAGAAGTTGTTTTATTCACTGGAACTCACATCGGTACGAGAAAATCCACCGCTAGGGAAGGTTAACACGACGCTGAAAGGAGTGTGAGGGACTCATTGAATTGTTCTTTTACACAGGGTGGAAGTGAGGGGTGTGGAAGGTCCGTGCGTGCGGGTATGTACCCGGGTTGCAATTGTGGTGTGTGGGTACGAGGTCGCCGTCGGACTGTGAGGTCTTGAGTGAAAGGTGATAGGGTGCGGTTATGAGGTGGTACGGTGTGGTCAGGTGGGAGGGCGTGGTGTTGTAGCGGGAAGATGTGTGTGTGTTGCTTTGTTTTTATTAAACCGATATTGGGGAATCATTACGGTCCCGGGGTCATTCCTTAAGGCAGGGGACCTGGGGTGGCCGGATCCTCACCCTCCACCTTAACTATGTCGCTGGCTACACCGGTCTCCTCCTCTTCCTCTTCGAACGGACCCACAACTACTCCGTTGACAACCAGGGGCTTGTGCCCTGGCGGCTCCGTCGTTTGGGCAGGTCCAAAGTTCGTTCGGCCTCATTGGTGAAAGTCCTAAGTGATGGTAAGATTTTTTGGGCACGGTGTCACTGGCTGAAGAGTTGGCTGGTCGTGCGCCAGTTGGTCGCATACTGATTTCCCGCCAAAAACTTGCCAAAACAGACTCAAAAGATCGAGAACAAAAACCAGTTAGTACCAGAAATTCTGAAAACACCCCTTTCGTACAAACAAAAGGAAAACATAATTTCAACAGAACAAAGCTAACGCAACCAAGTGCTCTGGCTAACACCCAATCAGATGGCGAACACCCGATGTTTTTTCCCTTTCCCCCATTCTTTCTTTCCCCCCCTCCACTGTGAGTTGCTGTGGTTTATTAAACCGATATTGGGGAATCGTTACGGTCCCGGGGCTTCCTCGTGTCGACAGACCTCCGACAACCTGGAGTGGCCGGATCCTCACCCTTTACCTTAACTATGTCGCTGGCTATACCGATCCCCTCCTCTTCCTCTTCGAACGGACCCAACGTGTCCAACGGCTACTTGAGAATCAATTCTCTTTGCAGGAATTGCAAGGTCGTCTTGACGACACACGGAACACAACTTGAAGCGTCAACGGCTGACCAAACAAGATTAATTGATCTAGGCTATATGGGTTTCAAGATGCTCTCTCTCAATTGCTTTCATTCAACATTACTCCCGCCCGTCCTAGCCTGTTCCTTTCCGCTTTGACAAAATTTCTCGAAAGGGGCGAGTTGGAATTGTGGTTTGTAAGAAAGCCCCGTTGTGTGTAGTAAATTGTCCTCACTTCGGGCCTCTTGGCGTGCTGTAACGGTGTGTGTACCGGTACTCTTAGGACCAAACCGTTTCGAAACTGGTCAAGTAGAGAATGTGTTCAAGTTCGACATCCTGGACCCCCCGTCTCCTCGTTTTTTGTCTTTTGTCTTTCTTTCTTTCTTTCTTTTTTTCTTGGGTTTCGAAGACCCAACCTAATCACTGGAATGAGGCCAAACTTTAACACTTTCACTTCGCTTATCCCAACTTCGATTGACTAATATATTTTCCGTACTCTTCTTGGAGCAACCAAGATTACCTAATGCCGAACGCCAGCTATTGGAGATCATTATTGATCTTCCTTTTGGTTTTCCAATAAACAACATTATCTCTCCGAACGCCAGCACAATCATCTTGAAAATGCGTAACTTTCTTCGTTTGCGACTCTAAAAAGTCGACCCTAACAAATTGCAACGACCCTAACAAGTCGAACCTAACAAGTCCCAGGGTGTTGCACACATTTTCCTCAACCGTCAGTCTGGGAAAGAAAGAAAAAACTGAAGTTGGGACTGAAGTTGGGGAAGGAGTTAAAAAGAATCCCACAAAAGTTTCGCCATATTTGTGTGGCATTCTTTTCAACTCCTTCTCCAACTTCACCTCCATCCAATACGCGACTGTTACGTCTACTAAAAATGATTTACCGCACTAAAAGAAGTTGGGACAAGCAAAGTGGTTTTGCTTTGTTTTATTTTTGGTTTTATTTTTATTTTTCTCCATTCGTTTTTTTAACCCTTTATGTTCTTTTTTGGAGTTCATTAAATGTGTATGTGAGTTGATTTGGATGTGTTGTGAAAGAGATGTAGCGTCATATGTACCATGTACGAACGTGGGTTTGAAGTGATGCGCAAGTGATTGGTACATAAAGATAGGCACACAAAGAGAAAAAGGTGCGTGAGGGACACCAAGGCTGTTATTGGTGAAGCGCCCAGGTTGGTAACTCACACTTGGGACGGGAAAATCCACCTTCAGGGCAGGTTAACACGACGCTGAAAGGAGTATGAGGGACTCATTGAATTGTTCTTTTACACAGGGTGGAAGTGAGGGGGGTGGAAGGTCCGTGCGTGCGGATATGTACCCTGGTTGTAATTGTGGTGTGTGGGTGCGAGGTCGCCGTCGGACTGTGAGGTCTTGAGTGAAAGGTGATAGGGTGCGGTTATCAGGTGGTACGGTGTGGTCAGGTGGGAGGTCGGGGTGAGGGTGTGGTGTGGATGCGGGAAGATGTCACTGGTCGAAGAGTCGGCTGGTTGCATGTCAGCTGATCGCATGCTGATTCCCCGCCACATCTGCAAAAACAGACTCAAAATCGAGAAAAACAAAAACCAGTTAGTGCCAGAAATTCTGGAAAACACCCCTTTCATACCAAAAACAGGAACAGAGAAGTTCAACAGAACCAAGCTAAGGCAACCAACTGCTCTGCCCAACAAGGGGAACAAAAAATTCTGCAGAAATTTTTTTTTCCCTTTTTCCTTTCTTTCTTTCCCCCCCCTCTGTTTCCGCGTGACCAACGGCCACTGAGAATCGATTCTCTTTGCAGGGATTGCAAGGTCGTCTTAACGACACACGGAACGCAACGGCTGGCGACAGGCGACAGACCCTGCTTTGTCTGGCCCACGCCGAGCCTTCTGCTGACCATCCTTGCGCTGGCGCCAGCTGCGGGCCACAACAGCGCGGGCATTCTAGCTCAAGGGCAAGCCAGAACACAGCTGGCAAAGAATGGATCCCCGTACTGTCTGCATTCAAGAGCGAATTGAACAGGCGCTGGAGGGATGGAGCTTCGCGCCTTCCGTAGACTCGCTGCTTGGTGCGGCCAAGAGCAAGCAGGTCAACTTCTCTGCCCTGCACATGTTGTTCACGCGCATGACGTATGTGTAGTAAGTGACGCGACTGTATGCCCGGCAGATTCTGGATGATTTTTACAGGTCGGATGGGATCCACAAAATCATCATCTTTTGCCAGGTGCCTGTCCCACCCGCCAAACAGATACAGCTGATGTGAACAGATGCTGCAGTGTTGCGTGTGAACTTGTGCGTGTGCATGCGTTTGTGCGTCCTCTGTGTGAGAATGTGTGCGTGTGTGGGTTTGAGAGAGCGAGAGAGCGAGGGCAAGATACAGCGAGGGCAAGAAAGCGAGTGCAAGTGAGTACAACAGAGACATTGAGAAAGAGAGCGCATGAGAGAGAAAGAGCACGTATGCATACAAGTTGCGATGTGGTACGTTTTAACCATCAGAAATAATGGGCATTGGCGCCACACTCGAGAGTACAAGTCCTAGATCCCGACTGCATTTCTCTCTCTCTTCTCGCTCGAAAATGCGTTCTCTTGTCATCACACTTTTAGGGTGCGTGCGCGCGTGTGCCGCATGCACACACACATACACACAAGGAGGCGACATGCGAGATGCAGTGCTGTGTATGATTGAAGCCAGCAGGTTGACTATTTGTATTTTGTACATGCAGCCTTCACAAGCAGACCCGAAAGGAAAGAATAAGTTATCCTTTTGCGACGGGCGTGAAGAAAGTCTCGTCGGCAAGTGCATCTACTTTGTTCGCACCAACCCCAAAGTCAGTTCCACCCGCTTTCACCCATTCCGTCTCTTCATTCTTCCCTCTTTCCCACTCTCAAATGCCACTTTCCGATGAGACAAAGTTCCCGCCCTACATGAACCGCCTGGCCTACAGAGTGCTTTCTGGACGAAAAGAACCTTTAGAAATCAGCAGGCAATTTGCAGTAAGCATAGCGCGAGAGAAAGCGAAGAATGCGGGTAAAGAGCCGAAGCAGGCCATGGTAAAGGCTCGCAAAATCTCTGGAAGCGGTGGTGCAAGGCTCTCAAAGTTTCAAGAAGATGGTGCTTGTTCAAATTGGAGTTTTAGATTCTGACCCGTGTGAAATTTACCATGTGCAGGGAATTGATGTGAAAACTATCGAGACCGACATTTCGTATGGCGAAATTATGGGCAAGCCCCTCTCAAGTCTGCAGAGTGTGCTGCAGGACCTTTTCAAGCCATGGATCGAGCAGAACGAAATCCTGAATAAGTGCAATGATAGTGACTGGAAAGAGTACCAGACAAGAATGGGCAAGTTCAGTGATCTCGTCACCGAGGCCGTGCACAGCTTGGATATTGGCATTGAATTGAAAATGCCCGATGGTAGCCAGTACGGAAATATCCCGCCTACTCAGACCGGATTCGCCAAGGCAGCTGTAGACAGGTGTGTGATGATAGAGTTGGATTGGCGAAACCCCAGTGCTGATTTTCTGTGGGTGGGTGCGCGTGTGTAAATGTAGTGCACAGGACCTTTACCCAAGGCCTTACGTACCCTAGTACAGTACAGCTTGTTTGGTACACTATCTTGCCAACAATAGAATCCATATTATAGCTACAGTAACGGGGCACGTTTACTATTGCTATAGTAGTGCGTTTACTATTGCTTGTAATCAAGACATGAATTGAGTTGAAAATCCCTCTAACCCCCATCTGCTTTCCCCTCCTTTGTGTGAGCAGCGAAGTGGTGAATCATTTCGAAACAATCTGCGATAATTGGTGCGACGAAACTGAAAAGATGCTCGACGAGCGCCAGAAACAGCACAAGGAAAACGACGAGCAAGGTCCTGAGACAGAGTTTGAGTACTGGCGCACGCGTATGGCCCAGTTTAACAATATCGTCGAGCAACTCAAGAACCCGTTGGCACGCATTGTCACTGGTGTCTTAGTGACAGCAAAGTCAAAGGTGCTCAAAAGGTGGAGGACTTGCGACAATGGCATCACGGATGCTCTGAACGAAGCCAAAGACAACGTCAAGTACCTCTCAACACTCGAGCGTTTCACGCAGCCATTGTACTCTGGGAAGCCTGAAGAGATCATCGAGTCTCTTCCCTCGCTCATGAACAACGTCAAGATGATGCTTACGATTGCCCGCTACTACAGTACGCAAGAGCACATGACAACCCTCTTTGTCAAGATCACAAATCAGATGATCAAGACCTGTAAGACAAATGTTGAATTTCCCGACCCTGAGGGCTCGAAAGTGAAACTGTGGGATCAGAATCCCGAGGACCTGCTTGAAAGACTGGAGATGAGCCTTAGACTTAATGATGCATATCAAGAGCTGTACCGCATCACTAAGGAGAAGCTGCAAGGACAGCCCAAGGTAAAGCAGTTTGACTTTAACGAGAGCCGTATTTTCGGCAAGTTCGATCTATATTGCAAGCGTGTTCAGAAGCTTATGGATATGTTTACAACTATCGTACAATTTACGGCGCTCGAGCAGAACAAAGTTGAGGGGATGGAAACTCTCATGTTTCAATTTTTTTCGCTCGTGGATGACTTTAAGAAAAAGCCCTACGATCTGCTTGACTACACCAAGAACACTTTTGATCGCGATTTCCTTGAGTATAACGTCAATATTGCGGAGCAAGAGACGATGTTGCAGGGCTTCATTAACGCCTCGTTTGAGAATATTTCGAGTACCGAACACGCGCTTGCTCTTCTCAAGCAGTTTGAGATCATTTTGCAACGTGAGACCCTCAAGTCGGACCTCGACAGCAAGTACACAGTCATCTTTCACAATTATGGCCTTGACCTCGAGACCGTGCAGAAAATCTACGACAAACAGAAGAACTCCCCACCAACCTCGCGCAATGCACCACCGGTGGCAGGCAATCTGAGCTGGGCGCGCCAGCTATTAAGACGAATCGAAGACCCGATGAAGAAATTCCAGGCCAACAAGAGCATAATGACCACAAAGGAGTCGAAAAAGATTGTCAAAACCTACAACAAGGTAGCGCGAGCTCTCATTGAATACGAGACTCTGTGGCATCATGCTTGGTGCAAGTCGATCGATGCCGCCAAGGCGGGTCTGCAAGCATCCTTAATTGTGCGTCACCCCAAGTCCGGACGCCTCTTTGTCAACTTTGACCGCGAGATTTTGCAGTTAATGCGAGAAACCAAGTGCATGCAGCGCATTGGCGTGGAAGTGCCCGAATCGTCCAAGATGGTGCTGCTTCAAGAAGATAAATTCAAGCGCTACTTCTATGAGCTCCTATTTGCGCTGCGCGAGTACGACAGAGTATTGGGCCGCGTCATCCCCGTAATCCGTCCTATGCTCAAGATGCACTTGGATGATTTAGATCAAAAGATCAGCCCTGGCATGATCATGTTGACATGGCAGTCGATGAATATCGACAGCTACTTGCACAAAATCCACTATGGTCTCAGCAAGTTCGAAGACCTCATCTCGAAGATCAATGACCTCATCGAAAACCGCGTGGAGCTCAATTTAAAAACGATTAGCAGAACTCTGCTCGTCGATATCAAATCAGAATCGACCTTTACGTTAGAACAGTTTGTCATCATGCAAGAAAAAGTGACAAAACGCAAGACTGTGCTCATGGATGCCAAGAACCTTGAAGTGGAGAGGGCGGTGGAGGATCTCATCAACGTCGTAGTAAGCTTCCCGATGGATGAAGGAAGCTGTCCCAACGTTGCTGACGATACCATCCAGAAGCTTCGAGATCACTACAGTCGCCTCATGTATCTAGCCATCCTCAACACCACCAAAAACTCGTTCCACACTCTGAAGCGCCGACTTGCATCTCGCATACTTGCGCCGGGTGAAGTTGCCAGTGCACTTGATAAGCCCTTTTTCGATGTCAATGTCGAGCTGTATGTCCCGAATGTGAGCATGAACCCTACGCTGGAGGAGATCCAGATGGCCATTAACAGGTGCGCTATCAACGTTCTCAAGTGCTCCAAGCGCATCTGCCAGTGGGGACAGGACCGCTCCCATGATATTTCCAAGCTCTCTACTTTCCATGCCCTCATTGCACAAGATCGGGAGATTGTTAAGGTCGTGCTATTGCTCACGGGCAGCGTGGAAGGCACGAAAAAGCAGGTTCAAGACTTTTTGCAATCTTTCATGTCTTTCAAGGATCTGTGGACAATGGACAAGCAGGCAGAGTACACCAAATTCATGGAAACCGAGCCAGACCTCGAGGCCTTTGACAATGAGCTCAAGAAATATGTCGACATTGAGATCACCGTCGACGAGATCCCCTCAGTGAATGTCATTGGCTGCATGTCGCTCGAGACCAAGCCTGTTAAGAATTCTTTAAAATCTGAGGCAGCAGCCTGGAAGTCACAGTATTCCAAAAATTTGCATGAATCTGCGCGAGACGAAATGTCGGCCCTACAGGATATTTTCAAGGAAATGCTCCAGAAATTAGATCGACCTATGAAAGATCTCGATGATGTGCGTGATGTGATGGCGGTGATGAAGCTTATCCGCGAGACTGATGCGGATATTGACTATCGATTCGTACCCGTCGAGGAAAAGTATCATCTTTTGAACAAGAACGGCGTGCATGTGGAGAAGGAGGAGATGGAGGACCTCGGCACTATGCGTGTGACTTGGGAGAAAGTCAAGCTGCAGTCCGGCATCTCCAGTGATAAACTTAGCGCCATGTCGGCAGGCTTCAAAGAGCAGCTCACCACCGACGTTGAGGTCTTCATTGTCGATGCCAAGGAGTTCCGCACTGACTTTGTTGCTAACGGGCCCATGGTCGAAGGCGTGCCGCCAATGGAGGCAGCAGAGCGCATGCGGAAATTCAAGCGCCTTTATGAAGAGCGACAACGCAAGTGGGATTCGTATTGCGAGGGTGAAGAGCTATTTGGGCTGCCCATCACAGAGTATCCTGAGCTTGAGGCATGTAAGAAAGAGTTGGATTTGCTTGACAAGCTCTACTCGCTCTTTGTCAACGTGGTGCAGACTATCAAGAACTATGGTGACATGATGTGGACCGACGTCGTCGCCAACATTGAGGTCATGACAGATACTGCAACTGGCTTCCAGAGTTCGTGCAAGCGTATGCCCAAGGCACTCCGTGACTGGGACGCATATGGAGAGCTCAAGAAGACCATTGACGACTTCTTTGAGGTGCTACCTATCCTTCAGCAGTGCGCAAATCCTAGTATGCGCAGGCGCCATTGGGATTCCATCCAGACTGTCTGTGCGAAGACAATTCCGATGGATGATGCGGGTCCATCCATTGAGCTTTGCAAGCTGCAAAACGTCCTGGACCTTGGCATGGTGGGGTTTGCGGAGGATGTCGAGGATATTGCTGGCGGTTCTGATAAGGAGCTCCAAATTGAGAACAAGCTAAGTATCATTATCGCGCAATGGGATGGCCCCGAAGGCTTTGCCTTTGGATTCTCCAATTTCAAGAAGTATGGACCAGTGATCCTTGAGGGCAAGTCGATGGGAGAGATCATGGAAGCGAATGAGGAGTCCCTGATGGCACTCGGGTCCATGGCTGGAAATCGATATTCAGCTCCTTTCCGCGATAGTGTGCAAGAGTGGATCTCGAACCTTTCGACCATTTCCGACTTGCTTGAGCAGTGGATTCAGGTTCAAAACGTTTGGATTTATATGGAGGCTGTGTTCTCGTCAGGTGATATTGCCAAACAGCTCCCCCAAGAGGCCAAACGATTTGCGACAATTGATAAGAATTTCCAAAAGATTGCGCACAAAGCCAACGAAAACCCCAACTGTGTTATAGCCTGCTGCGGAAACGACTTGATGAAAGGCCTTTTGCCTCAGCTCGCTGAGCAACTTGAGCTTTGTCAGAAATCGTTGACTGGATACCTTGCAACAAAATGCAATGCGTTTCCCCGATTCTACTTTTGTTCAGACGGTACTATTCTGGAAATTCTATCTCAGGGTTCTGACCCGCATGCTGTCGTTCCCCACCTGCAAAACGTCTTTGACTCCACTGCCGGTCTATTGTTTGACAAGCAGAAGAAGTACATGGCTACCCACTTGGTGGCAAATGACAAGGAGGAAGTTCCTTTCTCAAATCCTTTTACTCTTCAAGGAAACGTCGAAGACTACTTATGCGAAGTTGTGAAAAGCATGCAGGACACCATGCAGGATATCTCCCGCGATTGCGGCAGCGAGGTTGATGGCATGGGCATGGAGGATATTGTAAATCGTTTCCCTGCCCAGATTTGTATCATGGGTCTCCAGTTCCAATGGACCACTGAAGTCGAAGACAGCTTGAAGAAGGCGCGACAGGATAAGACTGCGATGGCGACAAGCAAGAAGAAGTCTATGGCCACCCTCAACGAGTTGATTGGTCTGACGGTACAAGACAGATGGAACAAGTTGGAACGAACCAACATTGAGACGCTCATCACGATCCAGGTGCATCAATACGACGTTTCGGATCATTTTCTCAAGATCAAGATCAAGGATCCCCAGGATTTTGAGTGGTTGAAACAGGCGCGAATCTATTGGAGTGTCGAGAAGGACGTGTCCATAATTGTGATTTGCGACGTGACGTTTGATTACCAGCACGAGTACCTTGGGTGCAAAGAGCGCCTGGTTGTAACACCCTTGACCGACCGTTGCTATGTCACACTTTCGCAGGCCATCGGCATGTTTCTGGGTGGTGCTCCTGCAGGTCCTGCGGGCACAGGCAAGACAGAGACCACGAAAGACATGGGCAGGATGTTGGGCAACTGGACTGTCGTTTTTAACTGCTCTGACCAGCTTGACGTCAAGAGTATGGGCAAGATTTACAAGGGCTTGGCCATGGCTGGCTGTTGGGGATGCTTCGACGAGTTCAATCGCATTGATCTTGACGTGCTCTCAGTGTGCGCCTCGCAGGTTGCTTGTGTGCTGGCCGCGCAGAGGGAACGCAAGGACGAGTTTGTTTTCGTGGATGGAGATCGCATCCCCATTCGGCCCGGCTGCTCTTATTTCATTACCATGAACCCCGGTTATGCTGGACGCCAGGAGTTGCCTGAGAACCTCAAGGCCTTGTTTCGCGGCGTCATGATGATGGTTCCCGATTTCATGTTGATTATGACTGTGAAGCTTGCGGCGTGCGGCTACTACGAGAACAAGGTCATCGCTATCAAATTCGATCTGCTTTACAAGCTTTGCCAGCTGCAGCTGACCAAGCAGACCCACTACGATTACGGCCTACGCAACATCCTTTCTGTCCTGCGTACAGCTGGTAGTGCAAAACGCGCCATGATCACGGCACCAGAGCAGATGCTCATGATGCGAACACTCCGTGACATGAACATGTCAAAGTTCGTGCAGGAGGATGTTCCACTTTTCCTTTCCCTGATCGGCGACCTTTTCCCAGGTCTGACAGCTGAAAAAGCGACGTTTCCTGCAATTGAAAAGGCTTCAGAAAGGATTGCCACCAGCGAAGCCAAGAACCTGCAGTGGGGCAAGGCTAGGGAATGGGCAGGCAAAGTTGTGCAGATCCTTGAGGCCTACTATGTGCGTCACGGAATTGGGCTGGTCGGTCCGACGGGTTCGGGCAAGACATGTGCTCTTGAAGTGCTTTCAGAGGCTTTGTCTGAGACTGACATGAAGCATGTTATTCTTCGAATGAATCCTAAGGCGATCACTGCCCCACAGATGTTCGGTAATCTGGATCCCACCACGGGTGACTGGACGGATGGTGTCTTTGCCTTCTTGTGGCGCAAAGCTGCCAAGTCCAAGAACAACAAGACCTTCATTCTCCTTGATGGACCTGTGGATGCTATTTGGATCGAGAACCTCAACACGGTGCTCGACGACAATAAGCTTCTCACCCTTGCTAATGGAGATCGAATCCCCATGACGCCGGAGATGAAGGCCATTTTTGAGCCCGAGAACCTGATGAACGCGTCGCCAGCAACAGTTTCTCGTATGGCAATTATCTTCTTCTCTCTTTCCATCCTGGGATGGGAGCCTTTGACTATCTCTTGGCTGCAATTACGGCGTGAAAAGGAGGCCCCTTTCCTGAAAGAACTTATTGACAAGTACATGGAACCACTTCTTCAGTGTGTCACAATTGAGTGCAAGCCGGTCATGTATTCTACCGATGGAATCTATGTAACTGGATGCTTCCGCATCCTAGAGGAACTAACGCAGCCTTTCGTTGACACCAAGCAGTTCTTGTCCGATGTGCACATGGAACGTTTCTTCATCTACTCCCTGTGCTGGTCATTTGGGGCTCTCTTGGAGCTCGAAGATCGAGCAAAGTTCAGTGAGAAGCTCATGTCTCTCGCCAGCAACGCCCCCAAGCTCAACAACGATACTGCCTACGAGTACTTTGTAGACGTAAACGGCGAATGGGCGCACTGGAGCTCGGTGGTTGAACCGTATGTGTATCCCACCGATCACGAACCTAAGTTTGCTGATCTGCTCATCCCAACCATGGACTCGCTGCGCTACGAATCTATGCTCAACATGTTGGTGCCCGCCAAGAAACCGGTTCTCTTCA
>Ga0105055_10008820_pt1 | contig 13039 bp, 10 predicted proteins | sample BON03_FD_78090 | JGI IMG/M metagenome (GOLD analysis project Ga0105055, IMG submission 78090) | Freshwater microbial communities from Lake Bonney liftoff mats and glacier meltwater in Antarctica - BON-03 | ecosystem: Environmental > Aquatic > Freshwater > Ice > Glacier meltwater | place: Lake...
CAAGGTGTTGAAGTGGCTGGCCAAGCACCCCCGCTTTCACATGCACTTCACCGCGACCAGCGCCTCATGGATGAATATGGTGGAGAGATTCTTCAGAAATCTCAGCGAGGATCGGCTCAAGCGAGGGGTCTTCAAAAGTGTTGACGAGTTGGTCGCTGCAATCGAGCTCTTTGTGCTGGCCCACAACGAGGCTTCAAAGACCTTCATCTGGACGGCAAGTGCTCGTGACATTCTGGAAAAAGTCATGCGGGCGAAAGCAAAACTCAAAACAGTTCAAACAGCGTGAAACACTACACTAGCGTGTGATCACCTTGTCGCGCAACGGCTGCGACTCGGCATCGGACCCGGGCCATCTGGTCCGGGGACAAATCCGGACGCGCCATACCGACGTGTAACACCACTTGCGCCAGGCATGGACATGAGTATAGAATTTGTGACAAATGTACATTTCCAACGACAAAGGTGCGCCATGAGTGCTTTTCATCCCAGTGGCCTTGCCGCTGACCTGGCCGCGTTGGAGGCCACGGGAAAACCGATCCGCATCGGCCTGATCGGCTCCGGCATGATGGGCGCGGACATCGTGACCCAGGTGCTGCAGATGCGCGGTATCGTGGTCGCGGCGATCGCCGACATCAACGTGCCGGCAGCCGTGGCGGCACTGGCATGCGCCGGCCACGACCCGCAGGCCCATCGCATTGTCGAGACGGCCAGTGCGCTGGAGCAGGCGATCGGTGACCGGAAGATCGCCATCACCCAGAATGCCGACCTGGTGTGCACCTGCGCGCTGATCGACGTCGTCGTCGACGCGACCGGCAAGCCGGCGGTCGGGGCGCAGATCGGCCTGACGGCGATGGAGCATGGCAAGCACCTGATCATGATGAACGTCGAGGCCGACGTGACCATCGGTGCCTACCTCAAACACGAGGCCGACCGGATGGGCGTGGTCTATTCGCTCGGTGCCGGCGACGAACCCAGTGCCGCGATCGAACTGATCAACTTCGTCTCGGCGCTCGGTTACCCGGTAATCGCTGCGGGTAAGGGCAAGAACAACCCGCTCAATGTCGACGCCACGCCCGACGACTATTCGCATGAGGCCCTGGGCAAGGGCCTCAATCCGCGCATGCTGGTCGAGTTTATCGACGGCTCCAAGACCGCGGTCGAAATGTCGGCGATCGCCAATGCCACCGGTCTGGTGCCCGATATCGCCGGCATGCACGGGCCGGCCGCTTCGCTGAAGGAACTGCACCAGGTGTTGTGCCCGGTCGCTGATGGCGGCATCCTGGGGCGTAAGGGCGTGGTCGACTACACGGTCGGCAAGGACGTCGCACCCGGCGTGTTCGTCGTGGCCGAAATGGCTCATCCGCGGCTGCGCGAACGCATGGATTACCTCAAACTGGGTAAGGGGCCTTATTACACCTTCTACCGGCCGTACCACCTGTGCAGTCTCGAGGTGCCGCTGACCTGCGCCCGGGCAGTGTTGTACCGGCGCGCCGACATGGCGCCGCTGGCCAAACCCGCGGCCGAAGTCTGTGCGCTGGCCAAACGCGACCTCAAGCCGGGTGATCGGCTCGACGCGATCGGCGAATATACCTACCGGGCCTGGGCCATGGCCGCGCCCGAAGCGCGCGCCGCTGGTGCCGTTCCCTGCGGCCTGCTGGAACAGGCCACGGTCACCGCGCCGGTGCGCAAGGGCGAACTGCTGACGCATGCCAACACCGCGGTCGACGCGAACTCGCGCATCGTCGAGCTGCGCCGTCGGCAGGACAAACTGGTCTACGGCGCATGAGCCGCCGGGCCGTTCCCAAGGCGAATCCCGCTGTGCGCAGCACGGAGGATGGTCCAGTTAGCGCGCGCCGCACGGGGGTCGCATGAGCGAATCCAGACTGAAAGAACGCGCGGCGCCGGTCGCGCCGGCCTACAAGCGGCTGGGGCGTGAAACGCTGCACAAGGCCTTACACCAGATGGTGTTGATTCGCCGCTTCGAGGAAGGTGCGGAACAGGCCTACATGCGTGGCCTGGTGCACGGCACCATGCACTTGTCGATCGGCCAGGAGGCCAGCGCCGTCGGTGTCGGCATCAACCTGCGCGACGGTGACTGCATCACCTCGACGCATCGCGGGCACGGGCATTGCATCGCCAAGGGCGCCGAGCCCAAATACATGTTTGCCGAATTCTTCGGCAAGGACACCGGTTATTGCCGCGGTCGCGGCGGCTCGATGCACATCGCCGATCTTGCCGGCGGCAATCTGGGCGCCAACGGCATCGTCGGCGGCGGAATTCCAATCGCTGTCGGCGCGGCTCTGGCGCTCAAGCAGACGCGCAAGCCCAACGTCGTCGTGTGTTTCTTCGGCGACGGCGCGAACAACGAAGGCGCATTCCACGAAGGCCTGAACATGGCCACGATCTGGAAGCTGCCGGTGGTCTTTGTCTGCGAAAACAACCAGTACGGGATGTCGATGTCGACCGAACGTTCGACGGCGGTCAAGCGTATTGCCACGCGCGCCGCGGCTTATGGCATGCCGGGTGTCACCGTCGACGGCAACATTTTTGCCGACGTCTCCGAAGCGGCGCACGAGGCGATCGAACGCGCCCGCGATGCGGGCGGGCCGACGCTGGTCGAATGCCTGACCTATCGCCATCGGGGCCATTCCAAGAGCGACCGCAACCGTTACCGCACCAAGGAGGAGATTGACTCCTGGATCGCGCGCGACCCCATCGGGCTGTTCGAGCAGGACTTGCTGCGCAACGGTTTGATCGCCCAGGCCGAGATCGACGCCTTGCACGAGGGCGTGGTGCAGGAAATCGAAGCCGCAGTGGCGTTTGCCAATGACAGCCCGGCGCCTGATCCCGCAAGCCTGACCGACTTCGTATATGCAACCCCCACGACCCAGGCGACCCATGTCCAGTGAAGTGCGTGAGCTGAGTTATGCGCAGGCCATCCAGGAGGCGCTGGCGATCGCGATGGAACGCGACGAGCGCGTGTTCCTGATGGGCGAGGACATTGGTGTCTACGGCGGTGCGTTCCAGGTCACCGGCGACCTGGTGCAGCGTTTCGGCGAAGACCGCGTCATGGACACGCCGATTTCCGAATTGGGAGGCGCCGGCGTCGCGGTAGGCGCCGCCATGATGGGCCGCCGGCCGGTATTCGAGTTCCAGTTCTCGGACTTTGCCACGCTGGCGATGGAGCAGATCGTCAACCAGGCGGCGAAGATGCGTTTCATGCTCGGCGGCAAGGCATCGGTGCCGCTGGTCATGCGTTTCCCGAGCGGCTCGGGCACCGGCGCCGCGGCGCAACACAGCCAGAGCCTTGAGGCCTGGTTCGCGCACGTGCCCGGCCTCAAGGTCGTGCAACCGTCCACGCCACACGACGCCAAGGGCATGCTGCTGGCGGCGATCGAAGATCCCGATCCGGTGATGTTCTTCGAGCACAAGCTGCTTTACAAGATGAAGGGGCCGGTGCCCGAAGGTTATTACACCGAGGCGCTGCACGAGGCACGCATCCGCCGCGAAGGCAGCGACGTGACGATCGCGGCCAGCGCCATCATGGTGCACCGCGCGCTGGAGGCGGCCGAGGCCCTGGCGCAGCAAGGTGTATCGGCCGAGGTCGTCGACCTGCGTTCGCTGCGGCCGCTCGACGAGGGCACGCTGGTGGCCAGCGTCAGCAAGACGACGCGCCTGGTATGTGTCTACGAAGGCACCAAGCAACTGGGCATCGGCGCGGAGGTGAGCGCGATGATCGCCGAAAGCGCGGCCTTCGACCGGCTCGATGCGCCGATCATCCGGCTCGGCGGCGCAGACTGTCCGTTGCCCTACAACCCGCAGCTGGAAAAAGCCGCCGTTCCCCAGGTCGACGACATCGTCGCGGCGGTGCTCCGGTCGGTCGAGGCGAGGGTCTGACATGAGCCGCGACGGTCACCACATTCACTGCCGCCCAGGCGCGCGTTCAATGTCCTGCGGGCGGCCGGGCGGGTATTGACATGGCGATCGAAGTCATACTGCCGCGGGTCGACATGGACATGACCGAGGGCAAGATCGCCCAGTGGTACGTGCGCAATGGCGATCCGGTCAGCAAAGGCCAGGTGATCTTTGAGATCGAAACCGACAAGGCGACGATGGAGATCGAGGCCACGGCCGATGGCGTGCTGCAAGGCAGCGACGGCGCCACCGAGGTCGTGTTGCCGGTTGGCCATGTCGTCGGCTGGATCGTGCAGCCCGGCGAAGCCATCCCCACGAACGGCGCAGCGGCATCGACGGCAGCCCCTGGCGAGCATGCGCCGACGCAGCTCGACGCGACCGTGCCTGCCGCCGAAGAACTTGCCGCTACCACGCCAAAGCCTTGCGGCGCGACGGCAGATGCCATACCGCGGCAAGGGGCCGGCGACACCACACACGTATTACGTGCCACGCCGCTGGCGCGCAGCATCGCCCGTGCCCAGGGGGTCGATCTGCTGGCCGTCAACGGCTCCGGCCCGGCTGGCCGGGTTTTGGCGCGCGACCTGCCGGAGCGCAATACACACGCCGCGGCGTTGCATCTGCACTGGTTCAACCGCGGCGCTGGTGTGCCGCTGGTGCTGCTGCATGGTTTTGGCACCTCGACGGGATCGTGGCGCCCGCTGGCGCAGCAACTGGGCGACGTGCCGGTGCTGGGAATCGACTTGCCGAACCACGGCAAGTCGCCGCGGGGCGCCGTCTGGCACCTGGACGCGGTGGCGCGTCTGTTGCTGGCGCGCCTGGACCAGGAAGGCATCACGGCACTGCACCTGGCCGGGCATTCGATGGGCGGCGGCGCCGCCATCGCGCTGGCGCCTTTGCTGCAGCAGCGCCTGCGTTCGCTGACCTTGCTGGCGCCGCTTGGCCTGGGTCCGCAGATCAACGGTGCGTTCATCGACGGCATGTTGCGCGCGACCCGGCTGGAAAGCCTGCAGCCGTGGCTGGCCTTGTTGTTCGGTGACCCAGTGCGGCTCAGCGCGTCGTTTGCCGCCACCGCCTGGAGCGAACTGGAGTCGGCCGATGCCCGCGCCGCGCTGGCCGACATGGCTGAGAACCTGCTTCCCGACGGCACGCAGGCCGAGTCGCTGCGCGACCGGCTGGCCGACCTGGCGGTTCCGGTCAAGCTGGTCTGGGGTACGCACGATCGCATCGTCCCGCCGGAACACGCGTCCGGTGTGCCAGGGGCGGTGGCGCTGCACTTGTTGCCCGGCGTCGGCCACCTGCCGCAGGTCGAGGCGGTTGCGCTGGTGGCGTCGCTGCTGCGCCAGCAACTGGCCGCGGCCAACGCCGCCGGCAACCGATAGGAACACTCAAACCATGACTGCCCTGCGCATCCTGATCAGCAACGACGACGGCCATTTTTCGTCCGGCATCGCCGCCCTGGAGCGCGCGGCGGCGACGTTGAGCGACGATGTATGGGTCGTCGCGCCAGAAAAAAAGCGCAGCAGCATGGGCCACCAGATCTCGCTGCACGAAGCCTTCGAACTCACCCGGCTGGCGGAGCGGCGCTACATGTGTTCCGGTACCCCTGCCGATTGTGCGATTGCGGCGATGGCCTGGCTGTTTGCCGATTCGCGCAAACCGGAACTTGTCTTGTCGGGCGTCAACGAAGGGCGCAACATCGGCGAAGACATTGCGTATTCGGGCACGATGTCGATCGCCCGCGAAGCCAGTTTTTGGGGTGTGCCGGCGATTGCGTTTTCGGCGCCCAAGGAGATCGATTTCGGCGCCCCGGCGTTGGATCGCTGGTTGGCCGGCGTGGTGGGCGGATTTGCACGCGATATTTCCGCCTGGCACCGTCCTGACTCGTGGCTGAGCGTCAACCTGCCGTCGGCTGTGCCGGCGCCGTTGCGCCACGCGCTGCCGGGTCGGGCAAAAATCGCCGCTGAGATCGAGGCGCAGACGACGCGCGGCGCGACCACGGTGTTGCGTTATGCCAAGGGGCGCGCAGGGGTATCGTTAATGGGTGACGAGGCCAGTGTGCTCGATGCAGGTGGTGCATCCGTGTACCGGCTATGCTGGAATGCGTCGATGCCGGTGGACGACCCGGTGCTCGACAGCATCAATCGCGTTTTGAGCTGACGCGATGGGTGCTGGAAACAGAAAGAAGATGTCATGGCCATGAACCTGTTCGACTTGCCTTTCAAGGTATTGCGCAGCCTGCCGAGCCCGCTCAAATTCCCGCTGGCACTCAAGGAACTGTCCGATGGCATGCGCACCCGCAGGGAAACGGTCCGCACGCCGGCTACCGCCAAGCGCCTGCCGCTGGTCGACGACAGCCAGATCAGCGGCATGCAGATCGGTGAAGTCAGCGGCGACAGCGCCATCGTCTGGGCGCGCCTGCCGTATGCCTGCGACGTCGCCGTTGCCTGGAGTTCACAAGGGCCAGAAGGCCCGTGGAACCGATTGGCTGCGCCGCAGGCGCTGGACGTGACCGATTTCACGACCCGCGCGCGCTTGACCAGGCTGCCGCCGGACAGCACGATCCACGTGTCGGTGGTCGCGCTGGCGCTGGAGGCCGCGCATGCGGCCCAGTGGGTGCGTAGCTCGGTGTTCCGCTCCGCACCGGCCGGATTGCGGGCGGTGAAGTTTGCCTGGTCGGCCGACGTCAACGGCCAGGGATTCGGCATCAATCCACAGGCCGGCGGCATGCGGATCTTCAAGACCATGTGCGAGCGTGAGCTGGACTTTTTCGTGCATTGCGGTGACACCATCTATGCCGATCATCCCTTGCCGCATCGGATCGACGACGAACGCGGGCGCAGCTGGAGCAATATCGTTTCGTCATCCAAGACCAAGGTCGCCGAGACGATTGCGGAATACCGCGGCAACTTCCGCTACAACTGGCTCGACCCGCATTTCGCGCGTTTCTGTTCCGAGGTGCCGCAGGTCGTCATCTGGGATGACCACGAGGTCGTGAACAACTGGTCGCCGTCGCTCGACCTGGGTCGCGACCAGCGCTACCGGATCAAGGATCTCAAGCTGCTTGCCGCGACCGCCGCGCGGGCGTTCCGTGAATATTCTCCGCTGCCGCTGGAGGGCTTCGACGGCGCCGGATCGCTCTACCGGCGCGTCTCCTACGGGCCCTTGCTCGACCTCTTTGTCGTCGACATGCAGACCTACCGGGGGCCGAATTCGCACAACCTGCAGACCGAAGCCGACGAAGACACCGCGTTTCTCGGTGCGACCCAGATTCGATGGCTGAAACAGGCGCTGCTGGCGTCGACCGCGCAATGGAAGGTCATCGCGGCGGGAATGCCGATCGGCACCAACGTCGCCGACGGCCATGACGCGCAGGGCCGGATCAAGTGGCAAGGCGTGGCCAACGGTGACGACGGCGCACCCAAGGGGCGTGAGATCGAGATCGCCGACCTGCTGTCGTTCATCAAGCGCAATGCGATCCACGACATCGTATGGTTGTGCGCCGACGTGCATTACACAGCCGCGCACTATTTTGACCCTTCCAAGGCGGCGTACCAGAATTTCCTTCCGTTCTGGGAGTTCGTCTCGGGTCCGCTGCATGCAGGCTCGTACGGGCCGTTCGCGGCCGACGCCACGTTCGGTGTCCAGGTGCGTTATTCGCGTGCGTCGCCCGTCAGGGGCGCGAGCCCGGCGGCAGGTTACCAGTTTTTCGGGGAAGTGGCGATCGACCCCGACTCACGCCGCTTGACGGTGCAGTTGTGCGACGTGGAAGGAGCCGTATTGCATACCCAGGTGATCGAACCACACCACAATGGGGTTTGACATGCCTGGGCGAACTTGCAGTTGCAGGATTGACTTCGGTATGTCTCGATCCTGTGGTCCGGGGTTTGCCAAGTCTGGCAAATTGGTCGGACAGTATTTTTTAAACAAAGGAGACCGTATGAACCATCTATCCATCAAGCGCCGCATCTGGTTGCTGTGCGCAGCGGCCGCGCTCGCGATGCCGCAAGTCGGCATCGCGCAGTCGGGCAACGTGTCCGGTAACCTGGTGCTTTACACCTCGCAGCCGGACAAGGACATGAAGGGAACCATCGCCGAGTTCAACAAGAAACACCCCAACGTCAAGGTGGAGGTGTTCCGCTCCGGCACGACCGAGGTGTTGAACAAGCTGCGCACCGAGTTGTCCGCCGGCGCGCCGCAACCCGACGTGGTGCTGCTGGCCGATGCGGTGACGATGGAGTCGCTGAAGAAGGACGGCGTTCTGATGGCGCTGAAGAACGCCAACGTATCGGGTATTCCCGCGCAGTTCTATGACCCGGAGAAGTACTACATCGGGACCAAGGTCATCAGCTCGGGCCTGGTCGTCAATACCAAGTCCAAGTTCAAGCCCACGTCGTGGAAGGATCTGCTCAACCCGGAGTTGAAGAACCAGATCGCGATGCCCAGTCCGTTGTATTCGGGTGCCGCCGCGATTTCCCTCGGTGCCTGGCTGGGTGATCCCGCGCTCGGGGCCTGGAACTATGTCGAGGGCCTCAAGGCCAACGGTGCCATCGCCGTGCGCGGCAACGGCGCCGTGTTGCAGCAGGTCGCCACTGGTGAGAAATCGGTTGGTATCCTGGTCGACTTCATGGCGCTCAATGCCAAGGCCAAGGGTTCGCCGGTCGAGTTCGTCATCCCCAAGGAAGGCCTGACCTTCGTCACCGAGCCGGTCGCGGTGCTAAAGACGGCCAAGAACGTGCCGGCGGCTGAGGCCTTCGTCAACTTCCTGCTGTCGCCAGAAGGCCAGCAGTTCTCGACGTCGCTCGGTTATGTGCCGATCCTCAAGGGAGTCAAGGCCCCCGATGGATATCCGTCGGCCGAGCAGATGAAGTTCATGCCGCTCGATACCGGCAAGATCCTCGAAGGCGTCGAGTCCAGCAAGAAGCGTTTCGGGGAAATCTTCGGCGGCTGATCCAGTCGCGGCTTCCTAGTGCCCATGGCGTCTTTGCTGATCCGGTGCGGAGCGCGGCAAAGGGGCCCCACCCCTAAGCTTCGGGTTTTCTGACTATGCTCGGCCGCGTCAAATTCTGGAATCGCAGCGAGCAGGCGGCGACTGTCGTCTGCTTGTTGTTCCTGTTGTTGTTTGCCCTGTTGCCGGTGGCGCGGCTGGCGATCGAACTGGTCGTCGGCCTGCTTGGCAGCCAGCGGGGCGCGATGCTCGCGGCGCTGCAATCGTCGGCCACGCTGACCGCGACCTGGCACTCGATCGAGGTTGGTCTGGTCGGTGCGCTGATCGCCTCGGTGTATGGCCTCATCGTTGCCAGCCTGGTCACCTTGACCAACGTGCGCTTTCGCAACTGGATCGTCTACGCCTTCGTCGTGCAGGCGATGTTGCCACCCCAGGTGGTGGCGCTGGCGTGGCTGCAGATCTGGGCCCCGCTGCGTGACCTGCTGCAGGCATGGGGCTGGGAAAATGCGTCGGCGTTCGGCAATCCGCTGCAGGGCCGCGGTGGCATCATGCTGCTGCTGGGCGTGCATTACGCGCCGCTGGTATTCCTGACCGTGCGCGCCGGACTGCTCAATGTGCCGGCCGAGGTGATCGAGGCGGCGCGGGTCAGCGGTGCCAGGCCGTCCGTCGTGCTGCTGCGTGTCATCTGGCCATTGGTGACGCCGGCACTGGCCGCGGGCACGGCGCTGGCGTTTGTCTCGTGCATCGGCAATTTCGGCATTCCCGCATTCCTCGGCATCCCGGCGAACTATCTGGTGTTGCCGACGCTGATCTACCGCGAGTTGTCGGGATTTGGCAGCAGCGCGATTCCCAACGCGACGATGTTGTCGTTGATTGTGAGCCTCCTGGCCGGGCTGGGCATCCTGTTGCAACATCGTTTCGCCAGCAAGGGCCACTTCAAGGTCACGCCCTCGCGCCTGGTCGGCCCGCCGTTCCAGTTGCAGCGCGCGCGCCCCTGGATCGAGGCGACGCTGCTCGGCCTGCTGTTGCTATTGCTGCTGGCGCCCTTGGCCGCCTTAATGGCCAAGTCGCTGCGCCCCGGGCCCGGTGTGCCGTTGACCTGGGCGAGCGCGACGCTGGAGCACTACATCTACGTGCTCAAAGACAACGACGCGACGGTACGCGCCTTTGTCAACAGCATCGGCATGTCGGTGATGGCGGCGCTGGTGCTGGCGGCTGTGGCGTTGTTGATGGCCTACCTGATGGAATACCGCCGCTCGCCCTGGCTCAACCGGCTGAGCTACCTGATCGAAGTGCCGTACGTATTGCCAGGCGTCGTGTTGTCGATCGCGATGATCCTGCTGTACCTCAAGCCGGTGCTGGGCATCTCGCTGTACAACACCATCGGCATCATCTTCCTGGCCTATCTGGCGCGTTTTCTGGCGATCCAGTTGCGCCCCATCATCAGCGGCTTCCAGCAACTGCCGGTGGAAATGCTCGAGGCGGCGGAGGTGTTTGGGGCCCCGTTCCTGCGCCGCCTGCGCAGCATCGTGATTCCGCTGTTGCTGCCGTCGATCACAGCAGGCGCAATGCTGGTCGTGTTGCTGGCGCTGAACGAACTGACGATTTCCGCCCTGTTGTGGTCGTCCGGCGCAGAAACACTGGGTGTTGCCGTGTTCAACCTGGAGCAAGGCGGCGAATCGGCGGCGGCGGCGGCGATCGGTATTGTGTCCGTCGTCGTCGCCAATCTAATCATGTTGTTGGCGTCCATCGCGGGACGACGTCTTCCTTCTGGAGTCTTGCCATGGCGAGCGTGAGTCTGAAACGAATCCACAAAACCTATGGCAGCGGCGCGCAGTCGCACCATGCGCTCAAGGGCGTGTCGCTGGACCTGGCCGACGGCGAGTTCATCGCGTTGCTCGGACCGTCGGGGTCGGGCAAGACCACCATGTTGCGCGCGATTGCCGGCCTGGAGGACATCGACGACGGCGAGATCAGGATTGGCTCGGACACCGTGTCGAGCGCCACGGGCACGTCACGCCGCCACCTGCCGCCCGAGAGTCGCCAGGTGTCGGTCGTGTTCCAGAGCCATGCCTTGTGGCCGCACATGACGGTGCATGACAACATCGCGTTTCCGCTGCGCCAAAGCGGCACGCCCGCTGCGGACGTGGGACGCCGTGTGCGCGATGCGCTGGCAGCGGTCGAACTCGACGACCTGGCGCAACGTTTCCCGGGTCAGTTGTCGGGCGGGCAACGCCAGCGGGTTGCACTGGCGCGAGCAATGGTCGGCGCGCCGCGCGTGTTGCTGTTCGACGAACCGCTGGCCAGCCTGGACACGGAGCTGCGCCGCGACATGATGCGGCAGATTACCAAGGCGCGGCGCAGCGACATGCCGATGATCTACGTCACCCACAACCAGGAAGAGGCGCTGGCGCTGGCCGACCGGATCGCCGTGCTGGCGCATGGCCAGATTGCCCAGCTCGCCAGTCCGTCCAAGTTGTGCCGCGAACCGGCCAGCGCAATGATCGCGGCATTCGTCGGCGGTGGCAACGTTCTCGACGCCAAGGTCGTGCGCAAGATCGACGCGCATTCGGTCGCCGTGTCGGTGCGCGGCCATGAATTTGTCGCGCGCTGCGGCCGCCTGCCCGATTCCGATAACGTGCAGGTCTGTATTGCACCGGGGGCGGTGTCTTTGACGACGCAGGACGATGCACTTGAGTTGCGCGTCACCTTCGTGTTCTACCAGGGGGGCAGCTACCTGGTGGAGACCGACCTGGCGCGTTACGGCCGGAGTTTCTTTTCCTGTGAGTTGCCACTTGACGTGTTGCCGAAGAAGGACGACTTGGTGCGCCTGCAGGTGCAAGACGCCTGGGTCATTCCGCAGGATGAAGAAAACGCCATGGGCGCCGGCGCGGCGGCCTGACGTCGCACGTCGCATACCCACGATCTGCGTGATCTGGCCACGGCGCACCGGCACATCGATCACGGTGCCCGCGTCAAACTGCACCGTCCGCAATCGCGGGTCCGGTGCCGAGCGCAGGCCGGTCGGTACCGTCGGTAGGGTGCCCAGGTGTCGGGTACCGTCATGCGGGCCACCTGGTCGTAGTCGCGCGGGAGCAGCTGGAAGTTGTAGGACTCGCGGGAGCGTTCGACGCGTCCAGGGTGGCGACGACGCTCGTCTCGCCCGTCGTGCGATCCACGACAACCGGGTACGGCGCCGGCGGCAGGCGCAGGCTTTGGAAGGTGGCCATACTGAACCCCAGCAACGCCAGAACAACACCGGCGCCAGCGGCGATCCAGCCGCGGCGGCCGGAGGCGATGGCCTGTGCGATGCGATCCTGTTCCCAGCTGTTGGCCGCGGCAATGGACGCGACAGCCTTCTTTGACAGGGGCAGGCGTCCGTCCTTTGACAGATTGAACAGCGCAGCGGAATCGGTGGTGATGGTGGTGGTAGCGGCGGTGAGCACCAGGCCGAGGCCGAGAACAGGGCCCGAGCAGGCAGCAGGTTGCACAAAGTGTACGAATCGCCTGAATTGCGATAAAGGCTGGATTGCGGTGCTGAAATGTGTTTTCATTGCCAACCTTATCGCTGATGTGAAGTCCTGGCGCCATACATTAGCGGGAAAAGAAAATATATCAGGCTAAAACGTGCATATCATATAAATACAGTCTGTTGCAAAATATTAGTGTACCCATGAAGTCAAAAAGTTGCGTAATAAGAGTCTCTTGCAAAACTAAAAAATTCCAAATATTGCAGTGCAACATGCGACTTCGGGAGTCGATTTTTCTGACTTTTCATCGCGCGTGAGTAGCTTCGCTAGATTTTCCGCATGGTTTTCATTTTTCAGTTTGTGACTTGTCCTGCATTCCTGCGAATGCAACCATTTTGAGACTGATCGGGTCGTGGGTCATTGTCGTAATCGCATCAACTGATCGGCCGACAAGGCCAACACGCCAAACATCAAGTGCCCCATCACTTTGCTGGCACCTTTGACCATCAGGTTTCTCGCACCAAACTCATCCTTGAGCCGGGCGTTGCTGCGCTCAGCCACCGTGCGCTCGTTGTACCGAACAGCTTGGGCGGGGCAAAATTCAATCTTCTCGCCCCCGCGTGGGTTGTGATCAATCAAGGGGACGTGGCCTAGACTGCTGCTGTGCTCGCGTAAGTCTTTGCTGCAGTAGGCAGCATCCATCACGTCG
>Ga0105055_10008821_pt1 | contig 13038 bp, 11 predicted proteins | sample BON03_FD_78090 | JGI IMG/M metagenome (GOLD analysis project Ga0105055, IMG submission 78090) | Freshwater microbial communities from Lake Bonney liftoff mats and glacier meltwater in Antarctica - BON-03 | ecosystem: Environmental > Aquatic > Freshwater > Ice > Glacier meltwater | place: Lake...
CATGAAAATTATCCAAAAGGTGAACCGAGTAATCATCAAGACCATCATGGGATAAAACGACTTGCCTAAAATATCCTGCAATCATCGAAAACGGAGAGCTCTTAAAGTTGGGTTTTGAAAGATAAGTCAACGTTTTTAACACAACAAAAATCGATTATTTTTTAATGAACTGATTTTGAATTTATTTTATAAGAGTGAACTGATTTTGAATATTTTTTATAAAAGTGAACTGATTTGGAATATTTTTATAAGATGAACTGGCGTAGAATACTTTTTATAAAAGTGAACTAATTTTCGAATTATAAAAGATCCATTTGGGTAGGGGTTTAAATTTTAATTATCTTCTGTTTGAGACATAATGTTCTTGCTTCTGATTACCTCACGGATTGCCATCAGGCTCTTTTTCTTTCAACAAGATACTCTTGTTTATTAAGAAATTAGCATTTGATGGCTTTTATCCACTACTAGTAGTGTATGGGAATACCGCCTTTCTGTTTGCATTCTTGAGAACTCGTTGCAAGGAATTTAATGTTAACGTCGTTCGTATAGTAATGGATATAGAGCAATTTTAGCTTGTAATCATTCCAGCTTTTCAATAAAAAAATAAAAATAGGTCCCTACCCTTTAGGAATTGCTGCGATGGATTGGGACTAGTTCAAAATGTAGAACTTTTGCTGAATATATTATAGATCGCCCATCTCGCACCGATTTGAAGACGGAATTCACTGATTCAAAATAAAAACTCCCGATTTAGAATTGGTTTATTTGAAGTTGCAGGAACGGATGGTTATCTACTATTTCGATGGGAACACTGCTGTGGCCGAGCCTGTTAAATCTTTTCGCAGCTTCCGCGAGGAAACTCTGCTTACTGTATCTGAGAAATTCGTGTATACCGTGAAATTCGTCTTTTTGAAATACTCGTTTCGGGGCCTTATCGTTGATATGGTCGACCAACTGCAATTTTTCAATTTGCCTTAAAATCTTGAGTTCTTCAATGGTTCCTTGTGAGACAAGCCGGTAGACTTCCACTCTTTTTTTTGACCCAGACGATAAGCTCTGTCCTGTGCTTGCCTGTCGTATGCAGGATTCCAATCAGGGTTGAAGATGACAACTTTGCTCGCTGAAGTGAGGTTTAGACCTTCACCTCCCGCTTTAGTAGATATTAAAAACACCAGGATGTTTTCATCGCGATTGAACTCGTCTACCAATTCTTGCCTGTGTTTTGTTTTCCCATCAATTCGAAGGTACCGGCATTTCAGACGTTTGGAAATGATATCCAAAATGGAAATAGACGAGCTAAATACGAGGGCTTTTTCTCTAGTTTTATGCCATTCTCTCAATTTGGCTTCGAGCACATTCATCTTTCCACACATGTCCCCGGATTCGTCACCAATAATGGACTCGGCAAATTTACTTTTGTCGTTGATGAGTAACTGCAGATGATTCGCGATGAGAGAGAGGAATTGCTGACAGGGCAAATTTATACATAGTATGCCACATGATTGGCAGCATTTTTCCGCTCCTCTATGCTGCGCTTTCCAAATGGGTCCGTTTTCCAATCCCTTTTCTAAATGCCGCTGGTTTGCAGGAATGCCAAGTGCTGCATCTGCTTCGGACACTTGTCGTAAAATTCTCTTCGCTTGCACTTTGTACACAAGGTTATAAAAGTCTGGCGATTGCAGCGCTCGAATATACACTCGCTCTTGTGCCGGTGTTAACGGACATAGAATAATGAAATCGTCTTTACCAGGCAGGAAATCGCACAGCTCATCTTCTTTAGTACGACGTAGAGTACATCCCTTGATACATTCCTGAACTTTCGAAAGGGCTTCCTCGTGCTGGATGATTTCTTCGGGGGTGGCGTCCTTCGTAGTGATCTTCTGGGTTAGTTTATGGTATTGCTTTTTCGACATGGAGTCAAACAACGCAGGACACAAGACTCTAAAAAGTGCATAGGGTTCTAAAAGGTTATTGGCAATGAGAGTACCGGTAAGCCCAATTTTACAAGTTGATTTTAGGCTGTGGGCCTGTTGATTCGTTTGGGATTCGATATTCTTCAGTTTTTGAACCTCGTCAAACACGACCACTTTCCACTCGACGTGCAAGAGATGACGCATCATCGAGTAATTGCATATCCAAACTTGGTTGAAATCTATTTCCTCCAACTGTTCCCGTCGGCTTCGAAATGGATTCTTACCAAAAAGTTCCACATTAAAGTATCCCCACATCTCAAAAGTAGCCAACCATGATAGCATTGTTGCTTCAGTGGTCACTACAAGGATAGGCTTAAAATTACGGTATGCACGATTGCGATTAATCTTGCTTAGATAAGGTTTGTCAATATCCTCCCGACCTGTCTTGCGGAGTAATGCCGCAATAAAGGCAATGGTTTGAATCGTTTTACCGAGCCCCATGTCATCGTTGAGTACACCACCTTGACCTTTCTGGAAGAGATCGAAAAGGAATCGGACTCCAGTTCTTTGAAATTCAAATAAATATCGATTGATGGTTGCTGGTACATAGAACCTGCGCCAGGGAAGAAACTTGCTATACGTGTAGATTTCCGTGTCTTCAAATGGAATCCTTTCCAGATCTTCCCTATAATCCTCCAGATCATCACCAGTGATTTGTTCGATGCAGTATTCTTTAAGAGAAAGGACTCGGTTCGTGTTGTGCATTCTTGTATCAGGTGCAAGATCGAGAGCTACAAGATCACCCGCTGTTTCAGGGAAATGGGGTAGTACGTTTTCATACCGGGCTCTTTTTTTCGTCATCGTGTTACCACCACCAGAATGTTCTTTCACAGGAGAATGTTCTTTCGGTTCCTCATCGTCGGAAGAAATATAGTCGAGAGGTGGATTCGAATCTTCACTAAACTCCTCATCCATTCGGTTTATAAAAAAAAGTAGAGCCGTTGAAATGAGCTCCTATGGTGCTTGTCTGACCGATAAAGGCGACAGAAATGAAAACCAGGATTTTGTTCTATTGAAAGAACAGGAGGACAAGACAGTGCTGGGAATATTCGATGGCCATGGCTCCAACGGCAAGTCATGCGCAGAAAAAACAAAAGATTTTTTCTCAAATTACGATTTCACAGCAGATTTAGAAACGTGCTTTATCGAGGCACACGCCAGTTTCAAAGAAAACAAAAGTGCCAATTTCAGTGGAACTACAGCCACCACCATCCTTGTTTTTGAATCGCATTTGTTGGTGGGTAATGTTGGTGATTCAGAAGCCATTTCAATATTCGCCAACGGCAGGGCCAATACGATAACAGTAAAGCACCAGCTGTCAGATGAGGACGAAAAACAGCGGGTCATAAATGGAGGCGGACGTGTAGAGAGACAACGAGGAAAAAACGGCCAACCAATGGATCGGGGACCTTTCCGCGTTTGGTTGCCAGACATCCAAACACCAGGACTGATGGTCTCTCGAAGTATTGGGGATATAATGTGTCATGATATAGGAGTTACAGCAACTCCATCGATTTCTCGCATTGAAAGAACTGCTGATCTCGTTGCAGTTATTATAGGTAGTGATGGCTTGTGGGATTTTGTGACTCCAGAGCAAGCGTCAGAGTTTGTGGCTGTTTTTATAGAGCCAGAAACAGCTGCGTATGGACTCGTGAAACTGGCACATTCACAGCAAACTCGATTGCATTCGGATAATGTCAGTGTTGTAGTGTACTTTTTAGAATCCAAGCAAGCTCGCGAAGAGAGAATTCAAACCGACCCACAAGCAAAGGAAAAACTCGAGGAAACCATGAAAAAAATCAAAGATTTCGAAAACAAGATAGAATTGAACTCTAAAACCACAATTCTTAAAACAAAAGATGTGGATCAACCCAATACCGGAAGTATCCTTTTTGGAAATGTTACCGCCGCTAAAGTTGAAGCTCCCCAATCTCCCTCGAAAGCATGCATCATTTTATAACTACCCATTTATTCGATTATTTCTTTAAAGTTATTTTCTGGTTACTATTGGAATTCGACCCATTTTTTCATCATCGCTTTTTCGTTTCCGAGTTCTCCTTCCTTCAAGCACAACTTGCTTCCATTTCTCCACTAATTTCATCGCATCTTCTGCAATCTCCTTTGGTACAATTTCTTCCAAATGTTTCTTGGTTAGTTTATTAACAGTTTTCCCGACCATGGTTTTCTCCAGTAACGCCAAACTGGGAACGGTTGCATTCAAGCTCACTAGTGCAGTTTCCAAAGAGGTCTTGGTCATCCCATCGCACACACCTTTGCTGAGGACAGACTTCAAGGCGTCTTCAATGGCTTGCTTGGGGGCCTCTACCTCCCTTATCATAACAACTCGTCCCATCTCATGTAACATCAGTTGTCTGCCTCGCTTCCCCATCTTTCGAAATGAATTGAAATTCAAAAAAAAAAATTTAGAGTCAAGTCGAGGGATGCAATTAAATTACATCAGGAGAAATATAATATGAATTCAGTGATTCCACATATAATGTTCTTGCTTCTGATTTCCTCACGGATTGCCATCAGAGCTCTTTTCTTTCAACAAGATGCTCTTGTTTATTGATTAAGAAATCAGCATTTGACTAGAGATGTTTCTCGGTCCGAAACCTCGATGCGAGAAATTGAAAAAAGAGATCGAGCTGGATGACTATTTTTTTCTTCTATCAGTGTTCAAAATGACAGCCAACAAACCTTCGAAGAGTTTGCCCAAACGTGCTCTAGAGAGGTGCATTCCTTGCTTGCAATTCCATTTGGGTTATTTGATTCCAAATCCATCACGTTGATGCACCAGTGCCTCGAATCATTTTTTCCAAGCACAAATGTAGATATTCTTGAAACATTTTGTGGTGATATTCGAATGTATAAAAATCGGGATGGAAGCATGAAAGAACACCAAGTTATGAACTGTGTCGAGAGACAAGCACGCCCTCATACATTCTCTCTGCCAATAACCACTTTTAAAAGTAAAACACTGTTCACTATAAACTCTTCTGACCCGCGTGTACAGTGTCAAGCTTTGTGCAGGTATGTATTGAGATTCTGGGCAGGGTTAAGTGACTGTTCGTATTTTAGATGTTTGATGAATTCTAATTCGACAAATAGTCCTTTGATTCTTTGTCCTGTATGTTTGCGAAAATTACATTTTGTGTCATCTTTTGATCCCATAGAACGTTATGTGAAGCTTCAAAATTTCTACCGCAAATCGCCGCTTTTCACGGGGGAGCAAGTTTGGATGGAAGAAAGGCTGCAAAGCTTAGGATATGATTGTCCAAAAGATCTGATGAAACATCAATTGAAAACGCTCAAGAAAAAAATAGCTATTCAAATAGGCAACAAAATACTGCATTGAGAACCCGCTTCACAATAGAATCATGTTTCTTTTCCAAATGAAACTGGAATTCATTTCTTTGCATCAACTTGGATATTCCAAGTTTTTCCAGATCCGAATCCCCTAATTGCTTGCATCTCTCTATTGTATGAATATCACTTTTGTAAAATGCTAGCACAATATCGCGACTGAATTTCAGATCACGAGCGAGTACTTTTGCGACTGGCCCAAAGTATAGGTATTCAAGAAACGCGAGAGCGTCCAAACGTCCACTGGCCTTAGCAAAGTCTAATGCATTGGATCCTTTCGAATATGAAACATTTTGATCCATGGCTGTCGTTCGAGATGTATTCGTCATATTCGCACCAGCTGCATATAGCAACATTAAACACACCAGCATACCATGTTCCGTACCACCATCCATAGGCTTCAAGCAAGCCAACATTCCAACGGACCATCCTAATTTAGTTACCAAATCCAGTTTGGCTCCCTTTGATATCAGTAATTGCGCCGTTTGAGGTTGATCATAACGACACGCAAACATGAGAGCAGACCACCCATTTCTATTTAACAAATCCAGGTTCACATTTTGTTGCAAAAGCAAGTGGGCACTTCGTGACTGATTATACCGGCATGCTAAATGCAGGGCAGAGTATCCGTTATCATTTACTAAATCAAGTTTAGTCTTTCTCTTTACAAGTAGTTGAGCAGTCTCAGGCTGGTCATAGCGACATGCAAGCATGAGAGCGGACCATCCTTCGTTATTCACTAAATCCAATGAAACTCCTTTCTTAATCAGCAGTCGCGCGGTTTGTGGTTGGTTGTATTGACAGGCCAACATCAATGGGGATCATCCTTGGCTCCTTAAATCTAATTTCACCCCTTTTTGAACGAGCAAGAACGCAGTTTCGGGTTGATAATACTGACATGCAATATGCAATGCGGAATCACCGTCATTCGTGATTAAATCCAATTGAACTCCTTTCTGAATAAGTTGCGCCGCAATTTCAGGCTGGTCGTATCCACAAGCAATGTGAAGAGCCGACCATCCTTCATCGTTTACGAGATCCAACTTTGCACCTTTAGAAATGAGCAGTTGTGCCACTTTCGGTTGATCAAAACGGCATGCAAAATGGAGTGCAGGCCAACCACTGTTAATAGTCACTGCATCCAACTTGGCGCCCCTACCCACTAGCCACATGGCAATATCTTCCTGGTCGCACGACAACGCTAGTATAAGTGGGGTCCATCCATTCGACGTCAGCGTTTCATCCAAGGCATTGCTGTCAATACTGATTAGTTTTTGAACCCCGCCCAGGTCCCCGTCATCGATCAACTGGTACAAACTCATTGCTACACTCAATTGCAACATGTACCAGCTATAGGTGAGGGGGGACTATTTATAGAAATGCTACCTTTCAAAGTAGAACTCCATGCCCATCTACATGGATGTATTCGCTTAGATACTTTATTAGAACTGGCTGCCAAAAACAACACAACATATCAAATTCAGGATTTTATAAAAGATCCGGTGAAGAACCTTGCTTCTTGTTTTAAAGTATTTGATGCCATTCATTCACTGGTTCGAGACCGGGAAACTCTATTACGAGTGACAGTCCAAGTCATTTGCGATTTTGCAATGGACCACGTTATTTATCTGGAACTTCGAGCCACGCCACGTCAAGTAAAGAACGGATTCACCAAAAAACAATACGTGGAGACGCTGTTGGAAGGCGTTCAAATCGCGAAACAAAAACATAACATTCATGTGAAATTGCTGCTATCCGTAAACAGGAGCCACTCGATAGAACAAGCAGAAGAGAACATCAAATTAGCATCGATGTTTAAACCTGTTGTAGTTGGAGTTGATTTTTCAGGCAACCCGTTTCGAAACCATTTCGTGGATTTTCTACCTATTTTACATCAAGCAAGACGAGAATACGGCTTGAAAATCACCATTCATTGTGGTGAAATTGATAACGATCAAGAGGTGAAAGCTATTTTGAATTTCAAGCCTGATCGACTCGGACATGTTCTTGTGCTAGGAGAAGAGTTGAATGATTTGGTTTTGGCCAGTAAAATTCCCATTGAAGTATGTCCGTCATCGAATTGCAAAACCTTGAATATTAGAACTGTAGCGGAACATCCAATGCTAGAAAAATGGCTCGAGTTGAACCACCCGTTGGTCATTTGTACGGACGATAAGGGGATATTTCAAACAAGTCTTTCAAACGAATATCATAAAGTCGCCACTGCTTTCAATCTCAGTTCCGACAGAATGCGTCAGCTCCACATCTCCGCGGTCAATCATTGTTTTTGTTCTCTCCAAGAAAAAGACGAAATTGTTGCAATCATGACAACCAACTCTTCATGTTTATGATAATAATTTTAATTCGTTTCGTCCCTTTTCTTTTCGATAGCTGTTCGTGAAGCTCGTGCTTTATCGGCATTCGCTTTTCTCACATTCTCCTTTTCTTTTCTGAAGCAGTGGTCCAACGCGGCCTTTGGGTCATTGCATTCTCCGAAGAACTTCATGTAAGGATTCTCCAAGTGACATTTCATAAGAGCTGAAACTGCTTCTTGGCATTCCGGATGGGGTCGTAACAAAGGTGGATGCATGCCTCAGCAAATCAAGTCCTTAAAAAAAACTTTCGGGTAAATGTTTTTGTTAGAGACTTTAGGGAGTGGTCCAGTAAATTGCGCGGCAGTAACTTTTGTATTTGTTGCCATTCTAAGTATAGTGTATGGGACTGTATGGATCAATCACTCACTCGCTCATTGCCCTCAATCTCTAGTGAAAATGGCCGAGAGTGAATGGTATCCAGTCATGTTTGGATGGCGGACATTTGAAAACCAGAATCAAAGTCATTTAGATACGTTGGAATCTGCCAGATATCTCTTGAAGGGAGTGTTAAACACCCGTTTCAATAATAATAGTGAATGGAGTTTTTACGAAAAGGGGGATTTTGGACTGCTTCCAAGTTGCAAGTGGTTGAATCGCTCGACGGTGGCTTCACTTGAGAGTAAAGTCAAGGAGTATCGATTATTAGGGCCAGAAAGTTGGGTAATCGATAATCAAGTTTCCAGATACTTCAACCATTCAGAGCAAAGTGATAACGACATATTCTGGTTTTTACTAGACATCGCCTCCGTTGTAAATACCTATTTTCCATTGTATTATACTGGCAATGGTACCATAAAAGAAGGTCTATCACAGGACTTTTTAATTGATTGTTTTAATTCCAGTGTTGTGAATCATAAGGCGTGTTATCCTTGTGGAAACACCACAGCCATGATGATAGACGTGTCTCCCGACTTTTCTTCGTTCACAGATCTTGTGACGGGTGAAATTTGGCCTACTGCAAATATCTCTCTTGTAGCAGCGCGATGTTTCAACCGAATTATAAATGAATTCATCCAACCTTGTGAATACAATCTCAAAAGACAACTGGCAAGCATCGATCCCGCAAAAACTGCATCGCTGATTGATCTGCTTACCCAGGCGGGCAAAGTACCAGCTGATGTATTCTGGCGGTCGTTTTTCAATGTTGGCATCGTGATCAAAAATCCTGCTATTCGTCAAGCAGTTTTGGAAACTTGTACAGGTCCCAAATTCAATGTTCTTCAATTGCTGGGTTCTTCCAGTGGCTATTCTTTTTGGCAAGGGACAAATAAAAAGCTATCCTCGGAAATCTCACTTGAATGTTGGCAAATATATGCCATGTATACGTGGACCTATTTCCTAGTCCCTAACGCGCCTCTGAGTCATTGTTTGAAAACCCCGCGCTCATTCAGCTCCAACATTTCTCGATCCACTGCGATTGCAGATGAAGCCTTGAACCAGTTGTTACTCAGTTTTAATTTCGCCTTTATATCCAATACTACGTCGTACAGTGAAGGTTATCCAGTGTTTCCTTTCTTTGCTGGCGAAAATGCAAGGTACCGGTCGTTCAGAAATCCCGAACTTCGTTCCACTATGGGTCATCTATGGAGGATTACCGGAGTTGATGAATTTCTTCAACACGAATTTAGCAAAGACATGTACCATGACCCTTCTTGTACCGAATTTGTCAATACCTCATCTCCAAGTTTAGAAAAGTTTTTAAGCGACTTGGGCGAGCTTACCGAGTGTGTAAAAACAAGCCAGCGTTTCCTATTCATTCATTACAGTATCATCACCATGGTCGCCATCTCAGGTGCTGTCCTCGCCGTTTTTCTTACCAATATTCTACTCTGTAAAGTCTCCAAGCTTCATGCAAGTTGTTTTGTACTGATGGTCACATTGCTTTGCAGCTATATTCCATCGATTATTCAATCAGAATCATTTGTTACGAATTCCTACGATGTTATTGTTCGTGACTTGTATCTAACCGCCGACTCAAAATACAAGATGGCGAGAATTCACTCGGTACTCTCTGGTTGGTTATTCGCAACTTTCTTCCTGTTCAATGTATTCGTCGTCACCTACATTTCAACTAAATGTGGCCCATCCAAGCAGCATTATATGTTTGCTGTTTTTTACTTTGTTGTGAGAGGGATTTTGTGTCCATTTGTTTTCGATGCCAATATCGGAGTCGTTCCATTCGTCAACTGGATTACCGTGATTAGGATATGCAGTCTAGATATCGTTTTGCCGTTCCCCTACTGCTACGCAGATATACCAGGAGATTCCTACCATTCTGGATCCTTGCCTTTTGTGGGAAACTTGGTGGGTAGCTTGATGGATATTTCCGCGGTTGTGGTATACAAAAGAATCTTTAACAAGAAAGAATGGGTTAAGAAAACATTCGTCGATTCTCGGGCAGATATTTTAATCATCAAATTGAAACGGGTGATGTCCAACATGCTCTTTTCAAGCGTATTCTTGAATGGAGTCGTGTACACAGCTACGGTTGCTTTACCAGTGGTTTATATAGGGTCCTACACGTTTGGGACTTCAGGGTTGGATTTCTCTATCTCTTTGCAATCAACTGGAGTTCAAGATGCATGGGCAGGAATCTATTTCAATTTGTTCTTTTATGTTTTCTATTGGTGCCTCTTTTTCCTCCCGGTGGAACAAGGACTTGGAAAGCTCCTTGCGGGAACCATTTACGATTCTAGGATCGATTTTCAGGTATTGCAAACAGAGAAATCCGATGACAAAGTATTGTGCTTGGAATACCTTATTAGAACCATGTATATATCGCACACATCCTATCATGTACGTCTCTCCGAAGAACTAGCTATTCCCCTTGAATTTGAAGAACTTGGTAAGGTATATGATGAGCCTACAGATACCTTGGTCTGGATTGTATCGAATCTAGACACCATATATATCTCTTTTCGAGGTACTGTTAGTGCTCAGAATGCCAAAACAGATCTAAACATGAAAAAAACAAAGTTAGATTGGTCTCAATATGCTCATCTAACGAAGAAGAAACAAACTCGATTTCTAGCCAGTGCCTGTAAGGACATTCCAAAGTGCAGAGTGCACAGAGGATTCCTTAAAGCAGTTGGGCAAATACTCGGTCCACTTCTGGAGTTTATTTCAAAGCGTTCGGATATCAAAAAATTCGTCTGTACGGGTCATAGTCTAGGCGGTGCACTTGCAGCTCTATGTGGCTTATTTTTAGCCACGAGCCACGATGACATCCAAGTCGATGTTTGCACTTTTGGAAGTCCCAAAGTTGGCGATGCAAAATTCGCAGCCTACTTCAACCAACACGTTCACAGTTGTTTTCGTGTCGTGCAGAGAGGGGACCCTATCACGAAAACTCCATTTACGCTTCCACTCCCAAGGTGCATGAATGTAGGGTATACACATGTGGGCATCGAAGTTATCAGTGAATTGCATGGGGATTTGATCATTGACCCTTCGGTGATTGATCGTGCGCTATTGCATGGATGGAAACTGTCTGGAGGAATCAAGGAACATTCGTCCAATGCGTATTTGATAGGAATTCTTTCATTTTTCGCAAAGAATTATAAAGATGCCTTCATACTCCCAGATTTTCCAAATGTGATGAATTCAGTTTTGAATAAATCCGACCATTATTATGAAAAGAAACCCGTTTTACGAGAACGCATAATGCATCTTTTCGGCGAACAAATCGAATTATCTCTTCTTTCTGGAAGTACTTCAGAATCTGAAATTTGCACACAAACATGATTATTTCCAAAATCACGGATACATCTGGTACCATGCCAATTATTTTAAAATAGATTTTAGAACCCCTAATACAATATAGATCCGTTAAGTGTCTTATTCAAAATGTTGAGTCGTCGTGTGGAGAGACTTTCTGCACCAGCTGAGATTAAGAATATAATTACCGCTGGAGATCTGTTCTAAATCCAACCAGCAGAACTTAAGAAGAGGTGTTGCTTCAGAGGAAGTTCGACGCCGCCATGAGACTCTTTTCTCTCAATAGCAAAAGCATTTACCCACTACTTCAAGGGCTTTAAAAAAATTGAAAAAAAGTACCGGTATGGTTTTTCGTAGCACAAGTATAGGAGTGATTAGTTCTAGACGGTACTTCCATGAAACTATAGCATGTCAACTTTAGGTTTCCGGCTTGAATCATGTTGCTGCTAGAGACTCTCGGAAGTCGGCCTGTCAATACAGCAGTAGGGTCATTCTTGCTACTAGCAGCAATGGGAGTCTTGTACGGAACCCTCTTTGTGAACAGATCACTTGCGATTTGTTCCAATTCATTGAATGCGGTGGGAGATAATGTGTGGTACGATGTGGTATTTGGAGAGAAAGAATATATTGATTCAAATGTGACAAAATTGAATTATATAGAAAGTTCCAGGAATCTTCTCAAGGGGCTTTTGACTTCCAGGGTTAATAATGCAAGCACATGGGCTTTTTATGAAGTAGGTCACGACGGGCTATTGCCCAGTTGCAAATGGGGCAGTGAAAGTATTTAGAGTTTCTAAAAGAAACAATTTCAGATTTTGATTGGAAGCTGAGTGAATTCAATGTTGGTGACCTCGTAGGTGACTTGTTTCAATCTGATCCTCAAGATAGCGTTATTGATTTTTGGTTTCTCTTGGAGATTGTTTCAAATTTCAACCTTTTCTTTCCTGTTCAACTTGCCGATGACACATTTTTATTGAATTGCATATTGAGAAACGACTCTAGAGTAGCATATCAGCCTTGTGGAGATTTAGGAAGACTTCAAGTTCGTTTTGATGGGAACGAATATACGGACTTACTATATGGATCCAAATTTCAAAAGGTATCCTTATTGTCAGCAAGATGCGTCAATCTCATTTTGTTCTCCTTCCTTGAACCTTGTGTGGCTTTATTGTCTCCAGAAGAGTACGTAAAGGATGATCCTCCAATCGAAGTCCATCATGATAGTATCACTGGTGGGGCATCCAACAAAGACGACGCAGCGAAACTTGTCGCCAAACTTGCGGTTAACGTGGTTCTACCTCCTGGTATCTTTTGGCATACTTTTTATAACGTCAGCTCATTGCTGATGACTGATACAGAGAGTCGAGACAATATCAAACAATCATGTGCTGGTACGGACTTCAATGTACTCCAACTTCTGGCCTTTGATTCCAATCATTCTTTTACTTCAAACGACACCGACATTACTTTAATGCAATGCTGGAAGTTGTATTCCTTATTCACGTGGCAAAGGTGTTGGTTCTATACACCGAGTCTGGTATATATATGAACAAGAAGTAAAGGGTGGGCATTTTTCCTGGATTGCGTAATTTACAGGAAAGTAATGA
>Ga0105055_10008822_pt1 | contig 13037 bp, 19 predicted proteins | sample BON03_FD_78090 | JGI IMG/M metagenome (GOLD analysis project Ga0105055, IMG submission 78090) | Freshwater microbial communities from Lake Bonney liftoff mats and glacier meltwater in Antarctica - BON-03 | ecosystem: Environmental > Aquatic > Freshwater > Ice > Glacier meltwater | place: Lake...
ATGGGGGCTGGAGGAAAGGGGAAGAAGGGAGAGGAGGAGGGAGTGGATCTGGATATTGAGGCGTTTTGGGACGCGGTGGAGGATGAGGAGGATCAGGAGGAGGATGGGGTGTGGTTGGGTGAGTACGATGAGGAGGAGGAGGAGGAGGACGAGGAGGAGGAGGAGGAGGTGTAGTAGGAAGAGAAATGAACAAAAGAAGAAGAACGATAAAGTACCCTTTAAGATGGACAACCTGTCTACTCTATCTCTCTCTTTTGTTTCATTTCATTATAAACCTCTATGCTAAAAATACATTCTTTCTATCAAAACGTTCCCTTCTTGGCCCGCGCCCGCTGAATGACTGACTCTGCAACCGAGGCCGTGCTCAGAGTAGTCGACGCCAAACTTCGCGCGCTCACACTCCCCAAACCCACCCGCCGCCCCCGCCACGACGACAACGATGATGGAGAGCCCACCTCACTCCTTCCTTGCCTGGCGCTATAAACGCTGCTGCTGCTGCTGCTCTCACGAGACGTGACGATGCTCCCTGGACGGTAGCGTCGTCGACCTCTGCTGCTGCTGTTGGTGCTGCAGCTGCTGCTGCTGGTACCGCTTGGAAGCTTATTCAGCGAGAGTACCGAGAGGCCCGACACGAGCGTGCCTGCTTCTTCTCCTCCCTTCTTTCTCGTTCCCTTCCCCTGCTGCTGCTCCCTCCCTCCCTCTATATATTCCGGGCAGACCTCGGCAAAGGCCGCGAGCCCTCCCGTCAACACAAAGACATTCTCCCACCCTCGTTCCACCAATTGCGTAGCCATTGAGGCCGCCGACCCCGCCCTCTCATCGTCATCATACAACACAATCAAAGTTCCCTCCAGATTCTTGAAACGACGGAGCTCGGGGAAGTACTTGTCTTGGTGCAAGTTGGCGTGGGTGAAGGGACGGGTGTGGGCAATGACCCCACTGAGTGTGCTGTCGCACTCGCCTCGTACATCAAGCAATAAAAAGGGCTTTTCATAAACGGCATCGTCCAGGCTGCCATGCGTCACCACCAGTGGCCCAGGTCCTCCCGCTTCTTCTACTGCGTCTTGCGCTCTCATTTCGTCGTCGTACTCGAGCAGCAGGGCGCGGAGCTGCCCAGGGTTGACCCGGCAAAAGGCCTCTTGACGACGACGCACGTATTGCTGCAGAGTCACCACCTTGACCTTGTCAACCGTGGGCCCTGAATTGATCTTGCTGCCCACGTGCTGATACTGCTGGTGGGTGCGGGCCGGCAGGGGCGGCAAGGGCAAGGGCCTGTCGCTGATGGTGGCGGTGGAGGAGAAGGAGGAGGAAGCGCGGCGACTGGAGACCGCGCGGGCGCGATGCATGCTTTTAACGCGCTGTTTTGGGGGACGGAATAAATGTGCCTTGCATTAAATGATAGTAAGGAAGGCCAGTAGAGCTGAAGCAAAAGGTGCCCTCCCCGATTTTCAGGAGGGCGCAGCACATCGAAAATTGCGGCACGCAACGGCGGTTGGACACGGCCCAAATTGTGCCAAGGTATAATGCAAAAAAGAGGCCTCCCGACGCAAGCTTTAGCCTCTCCGCAAGCTTAAGCGGTACTGCCCCATGTAACCCACACCCTTTGAACAGCACCAAAGCAAAGCACACTTGAATAAGGCATGGGCCCGCGGGATGTGCACGCGAAAAACCCAAAACGTGCCAGCGAAAACACGGAGTATCCAAAGCGTGCGTTGCCTCTGCGTTGCAGCCAGAGACCTTTCTCTCGCCACGCCTTTTCTCTCCTCCCCTTTGCCACGAGTCCCCTGCGTCGAGCGATCTTGGCCTTGTCTTGCGTGTTTTGCATGCCTTGTGCCCGTGGCTGGCCCCGGCATTGCGCCTGCTGCACCCCTCATTCCTTGCTTGTTGAACTGCCGAGCCACTTAGCCTCCTCTCCCCCTGGCCACACGAGCACTGATCCAGCTCGCCCACCAGCGGCAGTGCCGGCGTGCGCGTTTTTAGATCCCTCCTTTTCCTTTGCATGCGTCGCCTGACCACCACCCCACCACCCCACCACAACACAGACCAGCAGAAGATGAAGTTCACCGGCCTCGTCACGCTACTGAGCGTCGCCTCTGCCCAAGGTAAGCAAAGGGAAGGGAGGGGGGGGGGGAGGGGGGGAAGCGAGCCTTTGTTTGGATCTGTGAGAAAACGAGCAAACAAGAAGAAAAGCCAATCTAACCACACGCAACCACACGCTCACTCCTCCCCACCACAATCCCGCCCCACCACACCTTCACCACACACAGCCTTCGTGGCCCCCGCCATGTTCAAGGCCGCCTCCACGGGCTCCCTGACCACGGGCACCTCCGCCGTGACGGCCGCCCCGGTCTGCCCCACCACCCGCCAAGGCGTCGTGACCATGGCCAAGAAGTCCGTGTCCTCCCTGAGCGACGCCGAGCTCAAGGGCAAGCGCGTGTTTGTTCGTTGCGACTTGAACGTGCCCCTTGACGGGAAGAAGATCACGGACGACACCCGTATCCGTGCCTCCGTGCCCACCATCGAGTACCTGGCCTCCAAGGGCGCCAAGGTCCTCCTCACCTCCCACTTGGGCCGACCCAAGGGCAAGGAGGAGAAGTACTCCCTGGCCCCCGTGGCTGACCGCCTGACCGAGCTGCTGGGCAAGAAGGTGACCTTCGTCCCGGACTGCATCGGCGAGACCGTTGCCACCGCCGTCGCCGGCCTCAAGGACGGGGATGTCGCCCTCCTGGAGAACGTCCGATTCTACCCCGAGGAGGAGAAGAACGTGCCCGCCTTCGCTGAGAAGCTGGCCGCCAACGCTGACCTGTACGTGAACGATGCCTTCGGCACGGCCCACCGCGCCCACGGCTCCACCGAGGGTGTGGCCAAGTTTCTCAAGCCTGCTGTCGCTGGTTTCCTCCTTCAGAAGGAGCTCGACTACCTTGACGGCGCTGTCTCCCAGCCCAAGCGCCCCTTCGCCGCTATTGTCGGCGGGTCCAAGGCATGTTTCACAGAAGGAAAAATGAGCAAGGGATTTGTTGTTGACTGATAATGTGTGTGCAGAAAATGAGCGAAGCTCAAGCTCATGTCATATTTCTGACCCTCCCTCCCTCCCTCCCTTCCTCCCTCTTTTCCTCCCCTTCCCTCCAGGTCTCCACCAAGATCACTGTGATTGAGACGCTCATCAACAAGGTCGACAAGATCGTCATCGGCGGCGGCATGGTCTTCACCTTCCTCAAGGCCCGTGGACACAACGTAAGTCCCATTCCTACTCTCCCTCCCTCCCTCGCTCCCTCCTCTTTCTTCCCTCCCTCCATTTTCACCTTGCGTATACCACCGGTCCACCACACTCACCCTCCCTCTCCTCCCTCTCTCCCTTCTCCCTCCCTCCCCTTCAGGTCGGCGGCTCCCTGGTCGAGGAGGACAAGCTGGAGCTGGCCCGTGAGCTCGAGATTCTCGCCGCCAAGAAGGGTGTCAAGTTCATCCTACCCACCGACGTGGTCATCGCCGACAAGTTCGCCCCGGACGCTAACAGCAAGGTGGTCGCCTCCACCGCTATCCCTGAGGGGTGGATGGGCCTCGATAACGGCCCCGAGTCCACCAAGATGATCCAGGCCGAGCTCGCGGACTGCAAGACCATCATCTGGAACGGCCCTATGGGTGTATTTGAGTTCGACAAGTTCGCCGCCGGCACCAGCGCCATCGCGCAGACCATGGCGGAGCTCACCGCTAAGGGCGCTACCACCATTGTGGGTGGTGGGGACTCTGTGGCTGCCGTGGAGAAGGCTGGCCTTGCTGACAAGCTTTCCCACGTCTCTACCGGCGGGGGTGCGTCTTTGGAGCTGCTCAAGGGCAAGGTCCTCCCCGGTGTGGCGGCCCTGAACGAGGCGTAAGTCTCTTTTTAGTTGAAGGAGGGAGGGAGGGAGGGAGGGTTGGTGGGGGGGAGGAGGTGAGTGGGTTCTGCATGTGTGAGTGATTTCACACAGTGGCAGATTTGCTTCTTCTTTCTCTTGCCTTCTTTTTCTCTTTCGAGGTTTACCCCTTGGTGGGCCTACTTTCCTTCTGCGTTGTGTGTGTGTTAGGAGTGTGAGGGTGAGGATGGGAGGATGGAGTCGAGTGGTGGGTCGGATGTGTGCGTGGCGGGGCTTGACGGGCAAGGAGGAGAGAGGGACGTGCTTTCTCTCTCGCTCCCTGGACGGGGACCGGCACAGACCACACAATGAGAAGACCTTTGGGATGGGTTTGACTCGACTTTTTGTCTTTCCTGCTTTCTGCTTCTTGCGTTTCCTTTTATATGTTTCTCTATGTCGTGATTGTGTGAGCAAGGCGTGCCTGGACCTTATTTTGACCTTGTCCCTTTGCTTTGCTGAGAGCGAGCAGACGGGTACAGCGAGAGGGAGGGAACGAGGAAGAAGAAGAGAGAGATAGAAGCGATGATGAGGTGGAAAAGAAAATCAACCTTATGATGTGATAACCGCTGTGTGTCATCTTGCTCTTTTTGCCCTTCCTTGTTTCTTTTACTTGTCTTGTGTGCAAAATACTTTTGCTGGTTGCGTTACGCTTTGCAGCTTTCCCACAGCTTCTTTCTTATCTTGATGAGATTGCATACGATCACATATAAACATCATTCGTTTAAAAACATTCAAACAGCTAAATACAATTAATCAACATGCACATCTCTTTCAATCAATCCTCTCACCTTCTCTTTCTCCACCGACCCCTCATCGTCATTCTGCTCCTCCTTTCCTTCTGATTCCCCAGGTTTTCCTTCTCTTTTTCTTTCTCTCTTTTGTTTTCACATTTGTTTTGACCAGGCATCAGCAATCTATCGTCATCTCCTTATTCAGTCGTTTGTTTGTTTTTGAGACGTTTATTCACTTCTCCATCTTGGCCCCTTCCTCAGTCTTCGTCCTGTTCAGCAATGTCACACACACCTCCTTCCCCAGCCCATCCCCATCCTCCTCACTCTCCATAGCCCCACTTGCCTCTATCGCATCCTCCCCCTGCTCCTCTGTCTCACCGGCAGCCGCAACCACCGCCGCCTTTGCCTTGAAAGGCACCAGCGCCGTAAATGCCATCTCCTTCGTCAAGGCCTCCACCTCTTCCACACTCAGCCCCTTCCCCTTCGCCTTCCCCTTCCCATTCCCCACGCTCACGCCCAGATTCATTCCAAGATTCCCGCTCAACAACACATAAAACGTCAACACCGCCGTATCAAACAGTCCCAGCCGCAACCCTCCCACTCCCTCATAGCACGCCCAGGGAATGCTGCCCGCTGCGTTCGAGCCCGTCTCTTGGCACGACACCAGGGAAGCCTGATACAAGGACGGGTCCACCCCTTGCTCCTTCAGCTGCGCGGCGGTCGGCTCCCGCAGTAGCGCCGTCACGCTCGCCTGCTTCTCATGCTCCTCCTCCTCGCCCTCCCCGTCGCTGCTGCTGCTGCTGTTGCCGCAAGCCGTGGTGGTGGACGAGGTGTTCGAGATGGAACGAGTAGGGATGACGCGCGGGCCTTGCTTCTGCTCCTGCTGCTGCGATGCCGCCTGCTTCTGGACAAGCACCTGAAAGTGCTGATGCGGGATCGTGACCATGTCGTGCGCCACATTCTGCACCACCAGGCGGAGGGAGAGCAAGGCCTGCGGCGCCGTCGAGCTGCCCACGGGCGAAGGCAAAGGAATGTAGGAAGAGGCGCCTGCCAGCAGCCAACCGCACACACCCGTGGACCCTCCCAAGGAGGCCACCGCGTCCATCCCCAACAGGTTTGGAAAGTGAGGCAGCCGCAGGGATCGGGCCTGCTGCACGTACACGTCACGCCAACCAAGCATGGTCGCGGGCTGCAGCGTCTCGTCCAGCTCGCCTTCCCCCATCTTCCAGCGCAGGCGGCATAGTTCCTTCCAAGGCAAGTCTTGCGAGGCCACGCGCTGCCAACTCTCGAGCGCCACGCCTCGGCACGATTCGAGGGAGGCCGGGTTCAAGCATGCCAGCAGCGCCTGCGTCACCTTGGGAGTGGCCAGGAGTTCCTGCAAGAGCAGGCTGGCTGTAGAGGAAGTGGTCGGCTTGGGAGGCGGGGTAAAGGGGCGAGGCGGAGGGGTCATGGGTGTAGAGTTGCGGTGTTGCTGAATCATATTCACAGGAATCCATTGCGTAGAAGGCTTGCGAGTGCGTGCTCGGTTCGTACGTCCTCGCTTGCGCGTGTGGTCCTCCCCGTCGTCGTCGTCGTCGTCGTCGTCGTCGTCGTCGTCGTCCATCGCCGCGGCTGACAGCGCCGAGCTACGTGAGGTACGCTTGATGTGCCGCGTGCCCTGGCTGTAATGGTGACGGTGGCCATTCCCGCCGCTCCGCCAGGCCATCGAGGCGTGGTGCACGTCGAACAAGGCCCCTCCCGCGCTGCCCAGCTGCTGCCGCATGCCCGTGATGAGGTCGATCGCCCGCGTCAACAGCCCAACCTTGTCCGAACGGCGAATGTGAGGGTCCCCGCAGACCTTGAGCAGCGTGTCGAATCGCTCCTTAAGCACCTTGCGACAAGCCTTGGCCCTACTCTTCTTCCGCTCGTAGCTCTCCGCCTTTTGCTTCAGGCATCGCGTCATCTGCTGCACGTCCAAAGAGCCCTTGCGTCGCCCGCGCCCACCATTGCCACGGGCGCCCCCACGCCCAAGGCTTCGGCCTCGCCCTCCGCCGCTATCGCTGCCCACAGCCCAATAAGGAGCCGACCCGTCGGGGTAGGAGGAGTGGATGCCGCCGGGGGAGGCCATGCTGTTTAGGACGGAGGGAGGGAGGTAGGGGGCGTGCATGTGGTGGCTGCTTCGGTCCTCGTCCAGGCTCGAGAGGTCGTCTTCGTCAATCACGAAGTCGCTGTCGCTGGCGTAAAACTCTTCCTCTTCCTCTTCCTCTTCTTCGTCGTCGCTCTGGTCCTTGTGGAGGCGGGTGTGGTGGAGGTCGTGCTGAGTGCGGGGGTGTCGGTGGTGGTGAGGCGGCAGGGACAGCGGGGGCAAGGGCGGGGGCTGGTGCTGCATTTGGAAGTGGCCCGTCATGGGGTCAAGCATAAAGGTATTGAAGCCACCACCACCAGCCCCGGGCCCGCCACCAGCAACTGCAGGGCCCGGGGGAGGGGGAGGGGGAGGGGCGTGCTGATGGTGGTGGTGGTGGCGGTGCTGCTGCTGTTGGTCTTGCATCATCCAGATGTCGTCCATGGACATGTCGGAGAAGTCGGGGACGGGGTGGGCATGGTTAAGAAGGAGAAAGGGAAGGTCGGAGGACGGAGAGTGGGGCGGCAGTGGTGGAAGGTGGAAAGGAGGGTGGGGGCCGTCCTCCATCTTGTGTGTTGTGAGTAGTTGCGCACGTGCCTTGCTGCCCTTGCCCTGGTGGAATGTGAGTGGAGGAGAGAGCATGAGGACACGGGCTCGCGTGAGGACAAAAGAGACGACAGGCAAGAAAAGGAAACAAGCACACAGTGAAAAGCACGTGACATTTGCCTGGAGGGCGCTTGGGGAAAATAAAAAAAGGCAGCACGTTCCATGCTTTCTTTTTCTTTTGCCAAAGGAAAAAGCAAAAGCACGTAACCTGACACGTTCCTTTCTAAGCTTTCACGACAAAACTTTGAGGGGGCGCCGGGGGATGCCTTTTTTCGTGCACGTACACGGCCCAAAGAGGCCAGGTAAAACGCACGAGGTGTCGTGGAACACGAACGTTGAAGAAAGGATGGGGAGGTCGCTGGTGGTGGGGCTCGACATCATGGCTGCCAACTCAGACGCAAAACTGTCTGCCAGGAGTCAAGCACACACGGTTAGACTGGACAGAAACACCATGCAGCCACACACATGTCTTGTTGACTCTCACACACAAGCACACGTGCATCTCCGCAGGTCATTTTTACTACGCTCTTTCAAGCGGAAGACGCAGAGCCGTCCGTCGACTTGAGCGACGAAGGGTCAGAACACGAAGCAGAGGAAGAAGTCCACCAGGGTGGGGTGGGCGTGGCGTGGGGGCCATGGCATGCTGCCTTACTGTAACGTGCTTGCCTAGAGCGGTGTGTGGTGCTGCTGCCAGCCCTAACGGAGTGCTCGATTGTGCGGAGTGGGTGGCCAGCGCTCGTCTCGTTCACGCCTTTGCTCAAGCCGCAAAGTCAAGAGGAAGAAGCAAGCACGCCAAGCAAGCGGACACGGACGAGACCTGCCACGTAGACGCCCTCTGTGCCTTTGCGCTCTACGCAACGCTTGCAATGTCAATTCAAAAAAGTGCGGGCGTGTCGTGATGGTGGCCATTTTGCATGTGTGGCCATCATCCCTGCATGCCGCCTGCCCCTTCCTTCGCCTTCCATCTATCTCACCCCTCCCAAACCTCCAACACTTACCCACAGCCAAACCTAAGTAATCATGACCTTCGACGATCATCAAGAGCCGCAGCAGCCGCAACAGCAACATGAGCAGCACCAGCAGCAGCAAAGGAGACGGAGGCGCCGCCCAGCCATGCCCAGCGTCATCCTCGCCGCCGCCGCTGCAGCCGCCCTTTCCTGCCTCTGCACTCCGTCCACTTCCTCCTTTACCTCTTCCTCCTCCTCCTCCCCCTTCCTTTTTGCATCCGCTACTACTGCACCCAACCAGCCGTCGAACCCGCAGCAGCAGCAACCACCATCATCAACATCGTTACCATTCTCTTCTCGGCTACACAAGCTGAAGGGCGCCACCAGCAATGGGGACAGCAGCACAGGAAAGAAGGAGGGAGGGAAAGAGGGCTCCCCTCTTGTCACACCACCGCTGCCACCGCTGGTGCGAGGGGGGATGACACGATTGACGAAAGAGGAGAGGAAGGAGAGGACAGGGAAGGAGGCTGGGGACCTAGGAGCAGGAGCAGGAGCAGCAGCAGCAGCAGCAGTACAACCACCACCAGCAGTACCAACAGCAGCAGCAGCCGCAGCAATGGCAGTGGAGAAGGAGGAGGCGAAGCAGGAGGGAGGGGAGTGGGTGGAGCCTATTTGTCGGGATGACCCCTCGAGATTTGTCTTGTTTCCGATGAAGCATCCGGATTTATGGGAGATGTACAAAAGGCACGAGGCGAGTTTTTGGACGGCGGAGGAGGTGGACTTGAGTCAGGATATGGAGGATTGGCAGGTAGGTAGGGAGTGAGGGAGGGAGGGAGGGTGGGGAGGGAGGGAAGGTGGATGTACAGAAGTAGGGACACTTGGAGAAGAAGGTGGAACAAGAAGAAAATCATCATTCCAGCTACTCACTTTCCCCCTCCCTCCCTCCCTCCTTCCAGAAATTGACCCCCTCGGAGAAGCACTTTATTAGCATGGTCCTCGCCTTTTTTGCCTCCTCGGACGGCATCGTCATGGAGAACTTGGCCCATCGCTTTTGTCGGGAGGTGCAGGTAAGGAGGGAGGGAGGGAGAGAGGGAGGGATTTGCTGGAGCTAGAGACGCGAGAGCCGTGTGAGTTATTGCAGCTGCTTGCCCTACACTTCTCACCATCCCTTATTCTCACCATTCCTCCCTCCCTCCCTCCCTCCCTCCCTCATTTCCCTCCCTCCTTTCTTCCCTAGGTGACGGAGGCGCGGTGTTTTTACGGCTTCCAGATCACGATGGAGAGCATCCACCAAGAGACATACGCCCTTCTCCTAGACACCTACATCAAGGTACGACGGCAGCACTTCCCTCCCTCTCTCCTCCTTCCTTCAACTCTCCCTCCCTTTTCACCCTCTCTCTTTGCTGTCTCATTTCTTGCCACACACTCACCCCTCCCTCCCTCCCTCCCTCCCTCCCTCCCTCCTCAGGACCCGGAGGAGAAAGCCAAACTTTTCAACGCCTACGACGAGATCCCTTGTATTAAGAAGAAGGCCTCGTGGGCCATGCGATGGATTGGCAGCCAAGCATCATTCGCTGAGCGATTAGTGGCATTTGCTGCTGTGGAAGGCATCTTTTTCTCCGGCTCTTTCTGCGCAATTTTCTGGCTAAAGAAGAGGGGCCTCATGCCGGGGCTGACCTTCTCGAACGAGCTCATCTCGCGGGATGAAGGCTTGCATTGCGACTTCGCCTGCCTCCTCTACTCAAAGCTAGAGCGGACTCAACTGGTACGTACACCCTTCACTCCCTCCCTCCCTCCCTCCTTTCCACACCCTCATCCTTCCTCCCTTCCTCCCTTCCTCCCTTCCTTCCACCGTCTCACCCTCCCTCCCTTCCTCCCTCCCTTCCTTCCTCCCTCGTTCTCCATCAAAAACAGAGTCGGGAGCGCGTCTTAGAGATCATCAAGGAAGCAGTTGAGGTGGAGCAAGGCTTCGTCTGCGAGGCGTAAGTAGGGACGGAAGGAAGGGAGGGAGGGAGGGAGGGAAAGAGGATTTTTTGAAGGGAAGGGAAGAAGGGAGGACCTACAGATAGACGCTCACACGAAATACACAATTATCTACCCTTGTAGGTTGCCCTGCTCGCTGATTGGGATGAACAAAGACATGATGTCCACCTACATCCTCTACGTCGCCGACCGTCTTTTGGTAAGCAGGAAGGAAGTAGGGAGGGAGGGAGGGAGGGCGGGAGGGAGGTATACAGGTTTTCATTTAAAACCATACAGTGTTTTTATTTGTGTATGCTTATCTCTTCTTCCATTCTTCCATTCCTTCCTCCCTCCCTCCCTCCAGGTTTCTCTGGGCTACGAGAAGCACTACAACGTCCAAAACCCCTTCGAGTGGATGGAGCTAATCTCCCTCCAAGGCAAGACCAACTTCTTTGAGAAACGTGTGGGGGAGTACCAAAAAGCTGGAGTCATGGCCAATCACAACAAGAGTGGAGGGCCAGGAGGCGCGGCCCCTCGGACGTTTAGTACTGATGCGGATTTCTGAGAGGAAGGAGGGAGGGAGGGAGGGAGGGAGGGAGGGAGGGATGTATATGTGAGGATGATGAGAATTGAAGCGGCACGGAAGAGAAAATGAGCTCAGAAGATGCTTTGAACTAAAGAGAGAGAGTAGCCCAAGAAAGAGATGTGAGAGTGAAAACGTAAAGACTGAGCAAAATCAACACCAACACCAACACCAACACACAAGCCAACCGCGCAACAACAACAAGAACAACAACATAATTTTCATCGATTGAACATTGGAAATGAAAGAGAGAAGACAACAACAACAACAAGAACATGTGGACGACGACGACGACGAAGGACGAGAACGCGGAAGAGAAAGAAGGAAGGAGAGAGACACCCAAAGAAAAGGCGACGCCCGACGCGCCCGAAAGACTCGAAAACACACACAACAACAAACTAAAAGCGCATCAACCCACCAACACAGAAACGAAAAGACGGAACAAAAAGTATTCACGCCCTAATTACCGCGCCCCCAAAAACGATGCTCCATCCTCTCCTTGTCTCTGTCCGAATCAATTTCTTCCTTTCTTCTCTCCTCTACTTCTTCTACCGTCGTCACACTTTCCACGTCCTCCTTCCCTCCTTCCTTCCCTCCCTCCCTCCCTCCCTCCCCACCCTCGCTAGCTACCTACATATCGGTCAAAAATGAGGGGCTGCGAATAGAGGTCCACTTGTCTGTATGTATCAACAAAGAGAGAATAGCTCCGTCCCTCCGTCCCTCCCTCCCTCCCTCCCTCCTATCCCTCCCTCCTGAGATTTATGTATCTATTTCCCAAGGGCGCCAATGGTGCCTCCGTACACGAGCTCCGCCGCGCCTGTAGTTATGTAAGAGCAAGAAAATGTGTCAGCATCATCGTTTGTGAATGAGATGCTCTTCTCTCTCTGCTCTTCCTTTTCCCTTCCGACTCTCCCGACTCTCCCGTCGCTCCCTCCCTCCCTCCCTCCCTCCCTCCCTCCTTACCCGTCATGTAGACGTGGTCGTCGCTCTTCCGCCACTCAATCTGCAGGTCCCCACCAGGCAGCTGCACAGTCACCTCTCTGGAAAGAAGGGGAGTGAGGGAGGGAAGGAGGGAGGGAGGGAGGGGGAGAGAGTGAGTATCAAATTAAAACGATTGATCGGAAACAGAGATATGAAGAATTCCTGTGGCATGAATTGCCACTCTCCTCCCTCCCTCCTTCCCCCCCTACCTCTTATCCGTCTTCCCCGCCAGGATCGCCGCCACCGTCAACGCACAAGCACCCGTGCCACACGTAAGGGTCACCACCTCCTCCCTTCCTCCCTCCCTCCCTCCCTCCCTCCCTCCCTACCTCTTATCAGTCTTGCCCGCCAGGATCGCAGCCACCGTCAACGCACAAGCACCCGTGCCACACGCAAGGGTAGGGCCGGCTCCGCGCTCCCAGACCTTCATGCGAAGGAGGTTGGGGGCCACCACCTGGGGAGGGAGGGAGGGAGGGAGGGAGGGGCGTGTATGAGAATATAAAGATTGCACAAGCACCAGTGCCCAGGCAAGAGTGGCACCGGCGCCGCGCTCCCAGACCTTCATACGAAGGAGGTTGGGAGCCACGACCTGGGGAGGGAGGGAGGGAAGGAGGGAGGGAGGAATGCGAGAAAATGAGGCTTCACCAACAGCATGATCTTGATAAACACAAACGAAGACGACAAGCTCCGTACCCCACCCTCCCTCCCTCCCTCCCTCCCTTCCTGCACAAACTCCACATTGGTCTTCTTGGGGAAGACAGGGTGCAACTTAAACTGCGGCCCCACCTTGGCTAGGTCCACCGGGTCAGGGTCAGGGACCTCCCTCCCTCCCTCCCTCCCGCCCTCCCTCCCTTCCGCCCTCCCTCCCTACCTGCACAAACTCCACATTGGTCTTCTTGGGAAAGCCAGGGTGCAACTCAAACTGCGGCCCCACCTTAGCCAGGTCCACGGGGTCGAGGAAAGGGACGAAGATGACGGCGTGGGGGTTACCCATCGAGACGGTGGTGATCTGAGGGAGGGAGGGAGGGAGGGAGGGAGGGAGGGAGAGGTATATATGTAGATGAGGAGATGATGCATTTTTTAATCAGTGAAACGCGGCACACGCAGAGCGGAGAAGCTCTAAGTGAGTATATCGACTTGCGAAGACTTCCCCTCCCTCCCTCCCTCCCTCCCTCCCTTCCTTACCTTCCAAGATAGGTGTGCCCATATCCACAGTTACGAGACCATCGCCTCGCA
>Ga0105055_10008823_pt1 | contig 13034 bp, 13 predicted proteins | sample BON03_FD_78090 | JGI IMG/M metagenome (GOLD analysis project Ga0105055, IMG submission 78090) | Freshwater microbial communities from Lake Bonney liftoff mats and glacier meltwater in Antarctica - BON-03 | ecosystem: Environmental > Aquatic > Freshwater > Ice > Glacier meltwater | place: Lake...
AAATTGCAGAAAAAAGGACACAGCACCGCCGAAGGAGCCCACTGTGTTTCTCGATCCACGCCGTTTTCGGATCCGAATTTGGTCACCTGCTTTTTAAACCACGGCGTGGCCAACAGCGCGCAGCACGTTTTCATGCACGCACTGCGTCCGGTGTCTGTGAGCTTGCGGGATGAAATCGACGACATTGTAGATCGGGCCAAGCGAATTTCACACGATATACACAGTGATGTTGCCACAAATGCCCAAAATGGAGGCCTGCCGCCGAAGGTACCTAACTGGCAACTGAACATGAGACCGTCGGGGAAAAATCCATCGTCTTTGCCCGACTGGATGTATGACTTCCACAAAAATGCGGCCTCGATGACAGTGGCCAACATGAAAACATTTCTAGAAACACCAAGTCCAGACGAGGCCGCCGACATGGCGCAGTACACGTCGGTGCGCATTCATATCAAACGCATGAATCTGCTGCAGACCATGTACATGGATGCGCCGGCATGCACCATTATTTTCGGTTTGTTTTCCGAGGTCGCGAAAATCCCTGCCGAGTTCAATAATATGAAAGCCGCGTTGAACACATACTTCCCACGCCAGATGGACGAACTCTATTCGTGTATCTTCACAGCAGTGCATGTCCACGCTGGCAACGAAACGCTCATGTTCGCCGCGTGGACCCTGTTAGCAAAAATACACGATACTGCTGCACCAACGCTGTACCGTATGCCAGAACACTGCCAACTCGCGTGTGATATGCTACATCTCTTCGGTGGAAGGACTGTGGTAGTGTTCAACGTCGTCGGGCTGTTTCTGGTCGAAAAAGAAACAAGCAACTTCTTCGACGCTGTCGTAGGCATCGTGCGCGACACATTTTCACAACGTCTTTCGGAAGTCATGAAGTATTACCTGCAACAATATCAGGACGCACCGGCTAACATAGGCAGTGATGACAATGATGTACATGATGTTCTCTTGGGAACATGCACGGTGATTTGCCAGCTGTGGCAGCGTCTGGATGTAAACTACTACGAGTGCGACGGATTTGAGAATACAGTCGAGGTTCTGGCGTCGTGCATGCTCTCGGTGCATTCCGATCGATTGTCCATGATGATTATGCAAGCGCTCTATTGTATTTTGCAAAACATGCAGCAGATGACACCAGAAACAAGAAAATTCGTACGCGACCTGCTGGACACGTATTCATTGGTGGACAAGACACTCTCGTACTGGCAAGCACAATTTGGAATCGAACACGACAAAATCGGGCTGCGCCTTTTCGGCCATGTGGTTTCGCTTGGATTCAAGTTTTCCAATGACCCGATCAACGTGCGAATGATTGCAATCGAACGCGCCGCACAACTGGCTCGTGACGCTGTGCATGCCAACGATTTCGACGAGTGTCATGCAGTCGCTGCAGATGTTTTCTTCGCCTTGGCGTTTGAAAAGGATTTAAATTGGCAGCGTGAGTCTCGGAAAACACTGGTGGACATGGAGATCATCTCACTTGCTACCATGGTGATTGCAAATGTAAGCCCATACAGTCCGCCTCTGCCGTCACCCATTCAAAATGTCAACGTGATACACAGAACGAGCGCGTGGGTATCCATCTTGCAAGCACTGGTCATTGGAAATGTCCAGAACGAAACAAAAGTAATTCAGTTTGGTGCAATCGACGCCCTGTCCACCCTCATCTCGTGTCCAAATGCTACGACAAAAACGACGGACCTCGACAATCAGGTGGTTATTTTCTTGTGTGCACTTGTGCAAGCCCAGTACGAGTTGATCTTACAGCGGGATACACGTCGTCTCGTCGCTTACAACCCGCAACCAACCACTTGTATTTTCAGCAATATCATTCAGTCCGTGGCGCGCGCTATTCAGCGCCCCGCAGGCATTACCATACACGGCACGCAGTGCTCCGTCGATTTGCTGTATTTCCTGTACAGAAAAAACAGACTGTCGAGTGACGACGCCGAGGAAATTTTCCACGCGATAGCGTATATCCTCAAGCACCAAATCAAGAATTGGGGCAAAATCTTCAGTTCTCCGATTCTTCGGCGGATTCTTGACATTATGCTGCTTGCTATGGAAGAGAAACACGCTGGCAATGCCCTCTTCCACGAAATTGATTTTGTGTTTCCTGGTCACGTTGATTCTGCAAACAAAGCTGCCATGCAACAGGTCAAATATTATTTATCTCGACACTGAACCCGTCACTGTTGCAACCCCGTAGTAGTGGGGTGTTTTGCGTGTGTATAGCCGTAGAGGACACTTCAGACACGCAAGCACCGAGGAAAATATTGACTGGGTCGGGTGTAGACCCTATATACGTGGGGAGAATTCCCACTTGCACACGACTCGCACACGACTTGCACACTACTATGCCAACAGCGAACGTGCACGTTTGCCATGGCGACGAGAGGCACGCCAACCCGTGTGTCCCTGCCTCCAAAAAAACCAACGGTCGTCTGCGGGGCAGGAAATATCATAGAGCACATACAAGTGAAATTCGCTAATGCTGTCGACTGGCACGTTCCTAGGCATAAAATCCAGAGTGTTTTGATTTTTAATAAAATAAAACGCCTCACCCCTCTTCTCTCGCCAACCAATCTCCATTTTATTCGATAGCTTCTGCAACGACCGGAACAATTTGCAGCGTCTCGCTGTCCCCATCATTTGAGCTATTGTACAGCGTGTATTCCTCATACTTGGCAGACTCATCGTTCTTCGGCCTGTAGTCCTGTGCGATTGCATGGTACAGCATAATATGTTTGACGTTTTTGAAAGGCATGTGTGGCGGTTAGCGGTGCTTTTTGATTCGGCCGCTTTTGGAATGTGTCCTGGTATGTTAAAAAAATCTTCATATGCTACTCTTATACGAATCTACTTTGTCTACGGACTTGTGCTCGCGACACACTGTAACAGAAAATCAGAATATTTCAGCAGGCTTTCGCGCGTATTGGCGTCATTTCGTACGACTTATCAGCCGCGTGCGCTGAGACATGAAATCGCTTACAGTGTAAATGCGGAAGAGTGTGACGAGCTCGTGTCACACGTGTAATGTTTACGGACTCATGCTCAGGACACACTGTCAAGGAAAAAATAGAATATTTCAACGGGTTTTCGCGCGTATTGGCGTCAATTCATGCGACTTATCAGCCGTATGCTCCGAAACATGACATCGCTCACAATGTAAAAGCGGAAGAGTGTGACGAGGAGCTCGTGATATTTGACGAATGTGTATGTGTAGAAGAGGAAACTGATATATGTGTACAAATTACTTCAGATGATTATGCAACTTGCACGTCTCCAGAGAAAGTGTTTGAAAATGAAACTGGAGATCAGGACCTCACGCTCACGCAGCAGCGTGGCGTAGCAGACTATTTTGATTGGATCTGTCAGGTAAAATAATCAAATAAACACACCAGTCTCGTATATATTCACGATCTTTTTCAGTGGCACGATTCTTAACACAACCACTCCCCTCAAAATGCGAAAATAATTTCGAAAGATCCGCTCCTCGTACAACGACGGAACACACGCGACAAGTGCTGCCAGGTATGATTTGGAAGTGGAGAAAAAAACATCACTGTTACAAATGCGCCGCATTGGTGTGTGATCATGTACACTGTGCAGCCGAGGAAAACATGGACTTTACCAAACATGCAGACGTCTTGCACCTAATCCTCGCACAGTGGAACGCGTCGGTGGACAGTTTCGCAGCGCTTCTCCGTTTGCGATCGACCTGCACCACTGCCAAACAAAGTGTAGACACCATGCTGCAGCCAGGACAAGATAAAGTTCCACATTGACTGCCCCTGCTGTATGCGAGAACACGAGACATCACCAATCGCGAGGTGCTGTTGAACCTGCGGGGCGGCCCTGGTATGGAAGAAACCCCTCAGATACACGAGTCGCTTCGATACATCACGCGCGCCGAGGTATTTCGTAACTTACAACAGAGCTATTTCTTTGATGAGAAGGCCGTCGGAATAATTTTATACCACCTGAACACCCAGCTGGATATGGTCATCTTGGCAATCGAACACTCCATCACACACCAGTTTCACGCGGCCATCCGCCTTTTGGGGGATGTCTGTATCCGGGCGATGCGGTGTCATCTCAAAAATCGCGACATTTTGCTACACGGCTGTGCCATTATGGCAAACGCCGAGAGCCACGCCAGCAAGGATTGCCTATTGATTGGACAGCAGCTGCCCATGCTGACAGACGCGCTGTGCCATCACCAAAACGACCTGCGCACAGTCTCGGCGTTGCTGCGTTTCATTTATCGCATCAACCGAGGCCACCAATTTTTCAAGTACACAAGAATTTGCGACTGTGGCGTCGCAAAGTGTGACAAGTTTTCGGCGGCGCTCGCGAGTGTTATGCAGTGCCACATGCACTCGGATGCGTGGCGTAACGTACAAGCAGGAGTCGCATTGAACTACTCGAGAACAGCCTGTGTGAACATAGCCTGTGACCTTCTGGCCCATGTATGGAATATGCAACAGGACGAGTACTTCACAAGCGTCGGATTTGCAGACTCTGTCAAAGCGTTAGTGGACGCCCTTCGTTTCCACAAAGGGCGTTCTCCATTGAAGCGTGCTTCGAACGCGGTGAGTGTCTTACTTCGGCGGGTGTCGGTTGGACGCCCAGAAATCCAGACATGCGTAAAAATTTTGTTACAGGCCTCTGGCTGGATAAAACCTACGAGGCGCGTGAAAAATTGATATGACATGAGTTGCAGTGTTTATTGCAAAACTCGAGAAGAATGAAAATGCAGTCTACCACGACCGTTTTGCCCCATCTAGACAGTAAGCATTTTCCTGCATTTTTCGTCGAGCGCCGCAATGATCACGGTTGCCTCCTGTTGCCGTACTGACGTAACAGAACACAGCCACGCATTCATTCGATCCTTGTCGCGATCCAGTACCTGCAGCACAACTTTTCATCAAACCTTCTCATGGAAATTCTCATAAAAACGACGCATGCACGCCACCGCACAGCAGGAACAGCAAGGTTTCAAGTACGCACCATGAACTGTCCGATGAGTGCACTGGGCGTTTTGATATTGCATTCCAGCAACTTCTTCGCAGTTTGCGGGCCTACGCCAGGCATGGTGACTTTCCCAGTGTAGCTCAACATGTCCTGCATGGGAGTTTTCTGGAAATTGGTGTTGACTTTGGACACGGTCCTACCAACGGGTTCGGTATCATCCGCCATTCTCGAACTTTTCTGCTCGCAAGGGTGTGTGGCATTACTTGTACAGCATTTTCTTATATAGCGTTTGCTTTTATAAAAATCAAATCAGGAGGCGGTTCTAAAGTCCGAGCCACAATATCTCTCTCGGGTGTGGAAATCGTATGTATATGTGCGAATACATCTCATCTCATAGCGTGTCCAAGTTGTGCAAACGTTTTGACAATCTCCGAGTCAATGTGTTGATATTTGGTATATAAGTAAACGCTTCTGCATGCAAACACACTTTTGTTCCATTCAGTGCAGAGTATACACCATGTATAGCGACGCGAACGAAATGTCCGATCCGGACGAAGACGATGTACCTCTAAACAATTTGCAGCGTTTCCGTCAAGATCGCTCTAGCAACAAAGCAATGAATGTGACGGACTTTACCAAACATAATGACATATTTTTTAACATTCTACAGCACGCCGAAAGTTCAAGTGACAGCGTAAAGCATCTGCTCTCTCTGGGATCGTTGTGCAATAATAGCAGGGTAATAGTAAAGGATATGATGAGTGCAGTGCCGGACACAGAGCCCGAAGGAAAAAACACCAAGAAAAAAACCCTAGTCCCAACGTGGCTCGCAGCTCTGCGTTCGAAAGCCGCTCTCGTTACAGACAGCCAAGTCCGGAAACAAATGTCCGGCTATGATTCGGATGATGACGAGAATGAGTCTGACGATAACTTACTTCGGCTGCGCGAGAACAAAGCCCGCATGTCAGCCGTCCATCTACTTGAAACAATGTATACAGAGGAGCACGTTGTCAAGACGATTTTCAAGCACTTGTGTGGAAACATCCCGAACGTCATGACCACTATCACGGAAGGCCTCAACGAAGGTATTGTTTCCAGAGATACTGACCTATTTTCTCTGTGCATCAAAGCGACGCGTTGCCACATAGGCAACATTGATATTTTCAAATACGGCTGCACCATCATGACTGCCCTTTACGATTACGACGGATGGCATGATAATTATACTGCAGCCGCGACGTCGATGTTGGTTGAAGGATTTTGCACACACCGGAAAAATATTTCCGTCGTATCGTGTGTCATGTGTCAAATCAGCGCAACACACGGTGAACACCCGTCTATTGTTTCTAACATAGTAGGTGTTTGCTTACAGCATAGCCTGAATCTCACTGCAGCAGTGTGTGGCATCATGGACCACTGTATAGCTCAGAAAACGCAGAACGAGCCGAGCCCCGGTCCCGCGCTGCGTTCGAAACGAGCCGAACTTATCGAGGCAGCATGCAGGGTGATAGGAATATTGTGGACTTGCTTCCAAACAGACTACTACACCAGCACTATTTTCAAGACGTCGTTGCAGACTTTTGACAGAATTGTCAAGTACTTTGAGCGCCCAGAACTCAACGATACCATGATGATGGCCATGGAATATCTCTTGTCTTCCGTTTGCGCTAGGGGTGGTGGCACGAATGTACATACAGTCGAGTTGCTCTTGAAAACAAACCTCCTGTCTCATTTGTGTGAGTATTGGAAACAAGGCATGACGCGTAGAAACGACATGAGAATGCTGTCGATCGTCTACCAGGTCGTGAGCAGTGGCCACGACGTTCCCGACCATAGTAGCATAATTCGTCACTGTCTCTTACGGGGGTTGGTCATAAGTCAGTCCTCGCTCCGTGTGTACGGATTCTTTCGTTCCGAAGTATTTATAGCAGAGGTTCTCGGGAGGTTTTTGAAGGACGCTTGCCAGCGTCCTGATGAAAAGTCGCAAAAGTTCGTGGTTGCGCAGGGCATTCTTACAATCTGCATAGCGATGATTGGAGATATGACATCAACCCGTCGCAATGATGCTGGGAAGGTCACCAATGCCGATCAGAAGAAAACCAGACTGTGGTTGGAGCTATTGTCGCTGGCAGTCGCTGACAAACGAAAATACCAGACGCGTCTAATTCACATGGACGGGTTGCACCTGTTGCAAAAATTGGTCAGCGTCGAAAGAGGAAACGAAACCACACCACTCGAAATTGCTGCTTGCAGGCTCATGTCGTTTCTGGTCGTGCATAATTTCAAAATGATACACGAGAGTATCTTTAGCCCTAGCATCAGCACCGTGGCGCGCGCAATAGTGTATGCTACTTCGCGAAGTTCGGGCGTAACAACACAGCAAGCGACGTTGTGTGTGCAGGCGCTGGATTTCCTACACAAAAGGCGCAACCTAGACCATGACCTCATGCTGAAATCATTTCTAACAACGGCCAATCTTTTAAAAACACACTGTTTGATAAACACGGACGAGGCGCGTACTTTGCAGAAAAGAATTCTGAAATATCTCTGCAATGTCTGGGTACGTGATCCACCCCTTACGAAATGCAGGAAACGAGACTTTGACAAGTGCATTTTTGTGTTTCCCTCACATCCTCTCCTAGAGAACGACGAGCAGTATCAACAGCAACTCAAAGCCATCGACGACCACTGGAGCAGAGCGTAATACGAGGTTGTCAAAAGTATAGTGGTCTGTTTTATTTCAATACAATGTACACTGTGCGTGTCTTGGTCCGAATCATTTTGCTAGAAAAGTCAGTGGGTCAAAATCGCGGGTTTCGTAAATCACCATGAATGTCATTTGTTCCATCGTTTCGTGTGCACACCCTTCTCGCGGCCAGCGATTAGTGTCGACCATATTCTCGTCGAAAAACACATCGAGTGCCGCTTGATATTGGTCCCGGCGTGTCGGCTGGACCCCGTGCACCGACAGAGTCCTTTGAAAATCCCAAAACTCACATCCTGAGAGCAACAGTCCAGCATCTTCTCTGCGCACGACGAAATAATGTTTTTGTCTCTTGTCCCAGTGAAGAAATGCGTTGTACACAGATATGCTCTTCTCGTCGTCGTTTTCGAGGTAAAACATGAACTGTGTCGTCTCGGCGTCGGGTTTCATCCTGTTGATGAAGATGTACATACGTTCTAAGAAATTGAGTGTAACCCGAAGTTCTATTACGCTCTTTTATACAGGTAATGCGGGCAGTGTATACGAAGTCTTTTTTCGCGATGCACGGCTTTGTGTCAAGAATTGCATTTCCTCCGCAAATAGAATAATTTGTCTTTGAAGCAGTCAGACGAATCATCGGATGCATTCACACTTTTTCGCACGAAGATGTACATACGTTTTGGGAAAAGGAGTGCAACTGGAAAGTGTTCCCGAAGTTCTACTACGCTATTTTATACCAGGAGTGCGGGCAGTGGATACGAACCCTTTTTCCGCGATGTGTCAAGAATTGCATTTCCTCCGCAAATAGAATATTTTGTCTTTGAAGTAGCAAGACGAATCATCGGATGCATTCACACTTTTCTCGCATGGCCACACACGCGGCGTCGGAGAACAGGACCTCACCTGCCGTCAACGACCACCTGTTGATGCTGCTTCTCACTATGAAGACGACGGACGCGGAGGGGAACATCGTCCGGTTTGCCGGCACCTTCCCGTCGGACGACATGCTCGTGGCGTGTGCTGTCCAGATATGCACGATGTTTTTCGAGCGCAAGTTTGGCGCCGACTTTGCTGCGATCGAGGGAAACCAAGACAGGTTCGACCGCATGGTCGTTGCGGCGACGCTAGACTACAAGGCCTATGCCAATTCCAACTGGAGTGGCGACGCTGGCCGTGAGACACTGTTGCGCGATTTCGTGTCGTACACCAGTGCGGTGTACAACACGATGCCACCACATTGAGCGGTCTGCGGTTACTGTCGTTGGCAGCTATGAAGACAGTCTCTTGACGGTCTCTTGACGGTCGTCGATCATGATAGGACACGTATAGGAAACTTCTGGGTTGGTGTGAAAGCTAGTTGGTGTTTTAATAAAATCCACGTAATTCTACTCGATTTGTGGTCTTGTGTGGGTGCTGTGTCTGCGCCGTTTTCGCGTCGCGAATAGTGCTGTTTTTGTATATAAGTGTGGTGGGGTGTATAGTCCCGCTCGATGCCTTTCAACGCGCGAGAGATAGAAAATCCAGTTGACCAAGACAGTAGGAGCACCGCCAGCACGGAGCCGTGCGAAGTGTACAAGGAATCTGACGAGGATTCTGATGTGGAAGTGTACTACGACATTGATGCTGTCGATGCGTGGGACACAGGATGCACAGACCAGGACACGGGTGTGAATGACTATTACAACCATGAGACTGACACGATGGTAAAGTGCACCAGTTTCGAGCGCAAAGTTCTTTTGAGCAATCTTTCTCGAAACATGGTAGTGGAGAGTAATAAGCAGATGTGGCACTTGCAAGCCGACCTTGGCAAAATTTTCCGAGACATCTGGGCTTTGGAAAAAAATATTATGGGGATGCAAGAACAATATCGTGATGATCGCGAACAGTCCACGTATGACGCGCTCCGACTCAAACTGACAAAGATGATTAATACCCAAAAACAATTTCAGTCTGACTTTGTCCATGTGGAGCGCGATCTGGAACTGCACGTGTCGAATTACAAGGCAACATTGCTGGTGATCAAAAGTGAAAAGACCAATAAATTAATCGACGCCCAGCTCGGCTTGCTCATGGTTCATGTTACCAACAAAGGTTTTATCGAATGGTATGCCCGATTGCAGAATAGGGGACAAAGTCTATCGGAAGAACAAGTGACATTGTACAAGAATTATTTCGAGACTGAAGCACAGTACAAGGCCGTCGACCGAAATCTGAGGAAAATGTATCTCAATCAGAAGCAGTTCCAAAAACGGCAAGACTTTGAGATCCGGGATGTGCTTGAAACGTACAGTCCAAAACTACGATGAAGCTGGCTCGAGATACGTCTTAGTGATCGTTCACGATTGTATGCCACACGCGAGCTTACAGATTGAGTTTTATGATTTCACGCGTGAGCACCGTATTGTCAACCCAGTCGAGCAGTATTATGTTGAGAAATGCCGGGTTGTACGTGTTTTTCAACAGTTTCAGAAGCATTGGATTGACAATGCTGGCGTGGGCTTCGATGCTGCTGAGTTGTGTGTCGAAGTTCAAGCAGCCCTGTGAGAAATAAGACACACTGGCAAGAATCGAGCCACGAACCATGTGGCAAGACTTTTTGCTGACAATTCCCTGCATCACAAAGAGGCTTTCTTGTTTCGGGGCGGTGCTCGACTCTATGATCTGCTGCCTCTTTCCCTCTTGTGTCTTGATGAAGGATTGCACTCGGGATTTCAAGAAAGAGGATTCCGACAGCGGCGGCCACATGGAATCCACATACGACCCTGGAATCATCCACGGACGCAGCCATGCGGTCGTGTCGGGTCGCACTGGGTAAAAGACAAAGATGCGCGATCCTGTGGGGCGGATGTTCGATAGCGTCTGGTGCCACAAGCGCGACGGAACGAGCAGGCTTCCTAGCCGCTCTTCAATCACCTTGACAAGATGCAAGTTCTGGGCTTCACGCAGTGGCGTGGTTACATAAATTTGTGACACTTTGAAATAAAGTTTTTTCAGATCTAGAATGACAAACTCGCTGGTGTTGTTGAGACAGAAGTCCGTCACCTGCTGTAGAATTGACCCTATGTCCTGCGAAAAGAACCCGTAGCAAGCACGCAGCTTGTGCTCTGGCAGAAACTTTGAAGCATCCCATCCTACACGCAGGTCGAGGTACCGCACACCGCTTTCGAGCTGCTGCAAAATGTCGAGTTTTTGGCATTTGCTCCACTTCCCAGCAACATGGTCCACACAGGACTTTCCGAGTAGAAGCCTCCATCGCACGATAGCCGCTCCTTCCCGATCGTTTGCAGCGTCTTCGCTCAACGTAGAGCTTGCCGAGTGGTGGCTTCCTGGCAGCACAATCTGCGTGATATTTTTATTGCGCACTTCTTCCCAGTATTGATGCATCCAACTTCGCCCATCCCAGCGCGAACATGTATCAGGACTTGGCATGGCAGCCTGTGATTTCTTAAACTGCAGTCCTATATATACACCCGTGAACGACTGTCGAGAAAACAAGGATTTCATCCAAATGCGATTTCCTTCATTTAGCACATCTGCGTGTTTAGGGTTGCAATACACACCCATTTAGGCCATTTTCAAATGTCTACCGGAAGAAACGTGTGCTATTATTTCTCGCGTGGTTTTCAACAACTCGACGGAGACACTATGTGCACGAGAAGACTGGCGTGTTATGAGCAATTCGTATATAGGTTAGTGCGCCCAAGGGATGGACTGTGTCCAGAATGTCGCCAGCTATGCTCCGACAGTGCACCATGTTCGTTAACAGCATTGCCTGTTGTATCTTCGGAGGGCTTTTTATTTTTCTGTTTGCCGTTCGCACTAACAGTCCGGGGTTTTCAACGTGGCACGAAAACGTCGTTGTGGGTGCCAGTGCAAACCTGAACGATACTATACACCACGTCAACAACACGCTCATCCAGGTGTGCTCTGTCAAAAAGGACGGCGACTTGCGCATGAGTTTGCCCTTGGTTGATTTTTCGCTCAATTCCACCAAACTCTCTGGCACTGTCTTCACCGCCGCCAGTACTACTTTTGTGAACAGCAAGTTACTGCTGGCGATCGTTATCATCGTTTCGTTTAATTTCCATGCTTGGCGGGTGCTTGCGCAGCCCCCGACGACATACGAAAAAAGTAAGGCAGTACACGACGAACACGGGCCCGATTTTCTGCGCTGGGTCGAGTACACCCTAAGCTCGCCGCCAATGATTGCCATTATTTGTGGAATCCTGTACATTCGCAACATCACAGAAATCATGCTCATGTGCACCCTGCAAGGAGCGCTCGCTCTGTCCGGATGGACAATCGAGCAGCTAATTTGCATGATCGAGTTTGAAAAATACTACTTCTCAAACGGCTACATTACCAGCAACGCGCATCCCCACGTGGGCAAATTGGCAGTAGTGTTTGGCGGGTCAGTCGTTATGCACTGCGTCATTTGGCTGAACCTGTTAACACGATTTTTTACTTACGAGGACAACTTCCAAGCGTGTGCCCTGGGTCTGACCGCGCTACCTTCGATCGTGGGACAGATTGTTGTTGTGCAGTGTGTGCTATTTTCACTCTTTGGACTGGTGCCACTGTTTCAGATTCTGTACGTTATCCTTGTCGACAAAAGCTCCAGTTCATTTGGTGTCGCCGGGCTAGCCTACAGCATCCTGAGTCTTATCTCCAAGAGTGTGTTGACATTCATGTTCGTAAAACTCATTACCGACGGCAACTGCATAAACACAAAATACGGACGCGCCTGTTTATAATCGACACATCAAACGCACAAGGATATAGTTGTAGATGTCCATCCACAAAGCCTCTTCATAAAGTTGTGTACTCAAGTACACATGCTACCATTTGTACTGTGCGCACACGCGTTCGAGTATTGGCTGGAGAAAGTCGTGCTGAACTTGACTTTTGATTTTCTCAATGGTCGCGTGGGGGCTGGCCAATTTTGTGTAGTACTTCTATCCAGACGTGCCAAAAAAATCGCGACAGCAAGCGGTTTCGAAGACAGCGTATATGTCGATTTTTTGGTGTGTTTTGTCGCAACTGGACCTTTTACATCGAGGAGTGTACATGTTGTCGGTTGCTGCACTTTGTACACGTTGTGGTGTATATAAACAACGGCATCGTGTCGAGTACACTCACTGATATGTCAGACCTAGACCAAAATCTCATGCATCAACTAGGACGCCTTCGTGTGTCTTCACAGTCGAAAACGCCAGCCGTTTTGGCTCTGTCGCAGCACTTTAACCACCTGGACACTTTGGAAATCCGCCCAGACCCTATCGAGATCATTTTTGCAAACGCGTTGTCCGCAGAGCTTGCCGCTAAATCGTCC
>Ga0105055_10008826_pt1 | contig 13029 bp, 12 predicted proteins | sample BON03_FD_78090 | JGI IMG/M metagenome (GOLD analysis project Ga0105055, IMG submission 78090) | Freshwater microbial communities from Lake Bonney liftoff mats and glacier meltwater in Antarctica - BON-03 | ecosystem: Environmental > Aquatic > Freshwater > Ice > Glacier meltwater | place: Lake...
ACAGCGGAACACCCCCACGCTGGTGGGGAAGATTCCTAGTACACCTCACACTAAAAAGTCAACATACGGAACACCCCCACGCTGGTGGGGAAGATTTTAACGGGGGTTCTAGCTACAATCTGGTTTCCGGAACACCCCCACGCTGGTGGGGAAGATGTCAGAGCGAACAATCCTCCAAACACAGCTCGATGCGGAACACCCCCACGCTGGTGGGGAAGATGTTCGACCCAATCCGGCGTAAACAGTTTGTCATCCGGAACACCCCCACGCTGGTGGGGAAGATGGTTGGTTATGGTCAAATCTCCATCCTTATGTTTCGGAACACCCCCACGCTGGTGGGGAAGATTTCAAAGAAGGAGCGGAACTCGTCTAAGCCGGACGGAACACCCCCACGCTGGTGGGGAAGATGTTCCTCTCCCTCTGCCGCCGTTATTGGTTCTTTCGGAACACCCCCACGCTGGTGGGGAAGATTCATGTTATTTATTTAATTTTGCTGCTATCTGGCGGAACACCCCCACGCTGGTGGGGAAGATACTTTCATAGTAGGCGATTTATATAGGTTCAATAAATTTCGACTCTCCTATATCTCGTTGAACTTAACGAAGTTACTCAGTTTCTAAGAGCGGGTTCGTTATAAATTCGAGCGAATTGCCAAACTCGGAAAAATCATTGCCGACATTGCCAATGAGGATGAAACCTCACTTAACCCACGAAATCCCTTCTAGAGGCTAGTTTTTACCAATAATAGTCCTTCTACATCTACTAGATGACGAGAAGGGTTGCCCAAGGTTTTCGCCTTGAACCCCTGCTCGTTATTGGCTGGATAGATCATCATGGCAGAACCCCTGCCGAGTTTACCCTCGATTGATCGCCACAATTCATCCCTTACTAAAGCCGAGACTTTCCCAGTGAAAACCCCAACTTTGACTTCAAACAACCACCGACTGATCTCGCCCCTAACAGTAGTTCGGACATTTTCCAGGATAATTACCACCATTAGTTATCACCCCAGTCCTTGCCGCCTTCTACCGTCTGTAACTGGTCATCCCATAGAAAGCAAAACGGTTCTGCTTCATCATCGGGTGAGCCATATTGCAAAAGCCTATCGATATCAGCCACAATCCGGTGCATCAAACGATCGTCACTGAACTTTGTCCGACACATCCGGCGCACAGTAGATTCCAGATCGGGGGAGGCACTAGCGACAGCATCAAACGCTGCGGGAATAGTTGTTTCTGCTTTGTACAAGTCAGCAATATCATAAACGAACGATAGAGGCTTGCCAGTATGCAAGAAACCCAGCGCGGGAGAGTAGCCAACCGAATGGATTACTGACTGACAGACTGCATATAGGCAACTATTCGCGATCGATAGTGCTTTATTAATCGGTGTCGCATCCTTCCAATCATCCTGCTTGTATTCGCGAGTCGTCCACTCCACTCCAGTTTTCTCGCTCAGTTGAGAGTATAGAGTCCGCACCCGTACCCCCTCATGTCCGCGAATTTGTTGCAGAGTTAGATCCTCTGGTAAGTTATCCTTAAACCGAAATTGGTACATCTTGCGAACTACTGCCAGTCTTTGGAGCGAATCAGCCCAGGTATTAACTTGATGCTGAAGTCGATCGGTATTACCCGAACTGCCTTTGCCACTGGCATAGAATCGCAGTAGGTCTTCCCCCACCCATTGCACGTTACAGGCGCATTCAGCGAGAGTTTTGATCGCTGCATGAGTGATGTTCGTACCAGGGCCGAGGAGTAAAGTAGCGATACTAGCGCAAGGAATCAAAAATTTATCCCGCTCCTTAAAAATTGCGATTGCGCGATCGTCCTGTTCGATTCGACAGTGTTCAAAATAGAGAAAACTAATGTTATCTCTAGCTTTAGGTAAAGTCCTCAGTCTAGTCATAGTATTTACTCGGAATCTATTTTTTAATGATGGTAGATAGCACCATGATATTTTCTAGATATCAATTTTTTTGAGCGATAGTAGTCCACAGCCATAAGCTTTAGCCCGTCCGATTCCCTCCTTAACTGCTGTTAATAACAGGTCGGAATCTCGAACTTCTAAGATGCCTCGAAATATGGCTGTATGAATTTTAATTGGGGCATTATTACCTTTCTTATTTCCAAAAATATTAGCAGTAGGAATGACATCGACCATCTGAATTTGGAAACCGCGTGCGGCTGCTTGTCGCTCCAACCAGGCAATTTGGTCGGGCTGAGAATACAGACCTACAGTTTTTCCAGTTTCTTTCAGCCGCTTGCTCGGATTGGCTTTGAGCCGAAAATGAAATAATTTTCCACTTTGGAGGTTGTCTGGATGAATCGTGAAAGGAACGATCTTTCGATTGAGTAAATAACCATCGGGTAGTCTATCCCAATCAGGTATAACCTCATCTCCAGACTGCACCAAAATAATATTGCTATCTGGTTCCATCCGAAATAAGATGTCCCAATCAGTCCTAACTTTATCCTGTTCGACATCAGGGAAAGCTTGCATAATCCGCTGATGAAGATGATGAATATTACTCAGATCGTGTCGGACAGATCGATCGCGTTCATTTAGTTCTAGTTTGGAAATGTACACAGTTCTTTCACCTCCTCAAATTTAGTATCTACACAACGACCGCCAAACTGCCTTTTTTGCCAATCCAAAGGTACATCTTGACGGATATCTAGGCTATCGGATACTTCCAAGACATAACGTAAGCGTTCGGGTGGTTGTTTCTGCTTGTTTCTCAATTCATAAGGATGAGACTGTAGAGCTTCAACCAAATCTAGATCGATAATCCCAATCTGCACTGGACGACTGGGGACAAAACTCTTGCGTCCAAAGTACATTTGCCAACAAGGGTTTTGCAAAGCATCATCTAAAGTCGTGAGGAGAGATCGATCGCCTTTTAACCCCACTAGATAGTCAGCATCAGCGATATAGTAGCGGTGACTGATGACCGTATCGCCTTTACTCCCACTGGATTTGATCCCATCCATCACAGTATGGTAGTCACACTGCATCAAGCCCTCTCGATCGACTCTGACACCCATCTTCAGGGCGGCTAGATCGTGGATCGGCTCCCATCTAGGACGACCTAAAGCAGCACATAGTAGGCCAATTACCGCCGATTTAGTCGGTTCGGTACGAGTGTCGCGGATCGTAAAGCGGCTGTGGTCGCCCCAGGACATCATCGGGGCACGCATTCGTAGTAATAAAGTTGGCACTCAATTAACCTCCAACGAAGGCTTTGGTAATAGCTGTGGAGATCAATTCATCTAAAGACGCTACTCTTGAATCCTCCAGACAGCCCAATTGTCCAACAAGATTTTCCTGTATGAGAATCCCTTTGTAATTTACTGATTTCTCTCCATACATTTTCACCATATCGCCCCAGTGTTCTTCTAGCTGCGCCACAGCCTTTTGTAAGAGGCTAAGATTGTGGGATGGAGCTACTGATTTTTCAAAAGCATCTACGAGTGACATTGGTTGACCAGATCGAACGACAATCATCACACAAGCAGGTCGGGTATGATGAGCGCACTGATTTTGATGACCTGATGGTGTTGCTTGGATGAAAGCATCGGTAAAGGCTGAAGCAATAGTTTTAGCACTTGCCTCGTCAGTTAGATTCTTAATCAACTGATTGGTATCTAGAATAGCGAACCGATAGTAAGTGGAACCATTGAAACCCATTTCACCTAAATGATCTGCACCGATTGAGTCCGGTTTAGCAAGTTCATCTACAGCCGTAAAAAAGTCAAACTCTTGTTGTAACGTATGGACACTAATCGCTTGAGCAACCTGGACGGCAGCATCAACTTTTCCAGAGGGCAGGTTTGCCATCATCCTTCCAAATAAGGCAACATCTCCAGGTTTAGCCTTACTTTCTACTGTTGCTTTAATACCATCAACAATCTGCTTAGATAAAGTAGGTTCTTTAGCTAAAATATCTATTTCTACTTGTTGCCAATTCGTCTTTAAAAAGCTTAGGATAGCTTGAATTTCAACATTGCCAAGAAATAAGCCTGCGTCTGACTTTCCATTTTCAGTCTTATCTTCGGTATCTATATTCTTTTTTTTATCATCCTTCTTTTTAGTTTTTCCTTTCGATTCTTTCTTCTCCGTAAAAACTGTCATTGTGCAAGCAGCAACTAGATCGGCTTGAGCTTTATTAACACCATCTTGTTCGAGAAGTTTAGCAATTTCAGATTGCCAATCCTTTGATCGCTTGGCAAATACATTACTATCTAATTCAGCATATTGAGTATAGAATAAGCGAGTTGCTCGTTTTTGACATTGACTTGAAATCCTCGCTCTCGGTCGTCCGCCGAATATGGTAGACTTTGGCATCCCATTTTCATCACGGTTGAGGTTAGCTGGGGGAAAACTTTGTAAAACATGAATTTCTACTTGCACGATTGATTGCTCCTTTAGTTAAATATTAGTTATTAGATTCGGCTGTTGGCTGAGAGTCATCTTTAGGAGCTTGATATCTCCAAAAAGACCTTGCCCAGTCGTCTTGAACATCTTGATCTGGAAGATCCCAGCGACAGAGATCAATAATCAGTTGTGGATAATCGATCGCAATCTCCTTTATTTTCATCTGCCTTACCAATGCACTTAATGGCGATCGAATGTCTTCTATTGAGGTATCAAGAAGAGCGCGAAATCTCCTGTCTGCACCTTTAGAATTAGTTTCACTAGCTAAACCACTCGCACTAGATCCAAAATTCTTAGGTAAATTTCGGTCTAGTTTCTGAGGATAATAAGCCAGTAGCGCAGTAACAAAAATCCATTTGTCTAAGTTGTATTCAATTCCGCCCAAATAAGGCAGAACGATCGAATATACCGCTCGGATATGTCTGGGTTCGCCAGTCAGGACTCGTTTGAGTGATGCTTTGGCACCATTATCATTTTTGATATTGCGCTCGATCGATTCTAGGATTTTCCTCGCTCCCTCGGTGGGAGACTTTTTCTCGGTGATGGTCATAAATATTGATGTGAATGAAGGTCTTAACTGACTGAAGCTTCAGCTTTTTTAGATTTTTTCTCCTTACTAGATTTCTCCTTGATCTCACCTCGCAATTTAGCTAATTGATATTCCAGAGAACGTAAAGCCTTAGCTCGTGCTTCATAGTTGCGAATGGATTCGATCGACTCAGCAAATGCCTTTCTAGCAGCATCTTGAACATCTTTCGTCCACTGTGGAATTATCTTACCTCCATAGCGAATTCCCCCTAAATCTCCAGTGCGATCTTCGAGTAAATCCTTTAATAGAGGCTGGAATAATCGATCGAGTGCTGCCCAATAGCGAGATTCACCATTAAGACTGCTAGCAAGTTTTCCAGCTTCACCTTTCAGTACTTCAGCTAAAGCATGGTAGGCACTCCCTTTAAACGATCGAAAAGCTTGTTGATTATCTTCGGCAACCTTCAGAGCTGCGACTAACGCATCCCATAAAGGTCGCTGTTTTGGATCGAGATAGGCGATTGGGGCGGAAAATTGTTCGCTAGTCCAACCCAACGGTTTGGCATTATCGACTGTCAACCCCAGAATCTGGAGATTGAGTCGATCTTCAACTAAACCTTCTACCTGCAAGTCTGCCAACCATTCGATGATGCGCGGACAAGTTCCAGCATCTGAGGACTGCAAAAAAGCGGCTGAATCTCGCCATAGCGATCGATTCAAATCTAGGCGCACGGTGAAAGTCTCACCCTTATTAGTTTTCTTGTACGCGATGCCACACTCAGTTGGAAAGATATCTCTGGGCAAGCTATCACCTTGATGGAAGGCAATTTTAACCGCCTTCTCACCTTCACAAAATAGCTTGACTCTCCGCCGTGGCATGGTGAGGTAGTCGATATAACCAGCGGGAATGCGTTCGGCTGCTGGCTTAACCTCGCGTTCCCAAACTGGTAAATCCTCTTCATTGACAAGATTAGATTTAGGACTGGGTTTATCATTCTTCAAGTCATACTGCATCAGATTTAAGAGCAGTGTTTCTTTGAGAGTTTTGCCCCGAACTAGAACGTTCGCCGCATTCATCGTCGGAATTACCCCCGCAGAGACAGATGAGCCTGGTTTGCGTCCGCCAGCATCAAAGGTGTGCAAGCGAATCACCAATCTAGCTCCAGCCGCGATCGAGATAGAAGAACCACTCCATTCATGTTCGTGACAAAAAACTGTACTGGTGTTATTTCCATGCAGGTAATAGGCTTGATAGATTTCGCCAGCTAAATCTACCGTGAGTTTGGGATCTTGCATGAACGGTCGATCGGGATGCAAGAGATCGAATAATTCCTGCTTGGATTGCAGATATTCAATTACTCTCTGCCCATCATCATCCCTAATTTCTTCCCAATGCTCCTCATCGGTCGGCCCTTGATAGACATGGTGAAGGAGGGCAACGATAAATCGATGCAGAGCTAGTGTTGTGGGCGGATTGTCTCCCTGGATTTCTCGGAAATTTCCCCAAGTTTGAAGTAGCTCGACGAGAGAAATCTCCTCAAGCTGCCAATCTTGGTTGACTACCGGAATCCAAGATTCTTTAGTCAAGTCAAATGACATATTATTGAGTGTAGGAAAATAATGGATGTGTCGCGTTTGAGCCGGAACGCCCCCACAGGTGTGGGGATAAAGGTATCGTCCGGTCAACACTAATGGAACACCTCCACGAGCTGAAGTGGAGAAATACTTTCGGAAGTAGTTCAAGCATAGCAAGCTTTTTTCTTCCAGTCAATACTAACTTAAAATATAATATTCTGGAGCGAATGATTGCGGGCGCATAAATTTGTAAATACAATCTATGAGTGAGATCGAATTTGAGTGGGACGAACGGAAGGCTCAAAGTAACGAGCAAAAGCATGGAATTTCGTTTGAGGAAGCCCAGACTGTTTTCTATGATGAATATGCTCGCATGAACTATGACCCAGACCATTCGGTAGATGAAGACCGCTATATCATGTTGGGCATGAGTTCTAGTCAACGATTGTTGGTGGTGTGTCATGTTTATCGACAAAATGATGAATACATTAGGATCTTTTCTGCCCGTCTAGCAACCAGACAAGAACAACAGCAGTACCGGAATTTTTCTTATGAGAGATGAATACGACTTCTCAAAATCTGTCCCAAATCCTTATCGGCAGAAGCTAGGTAAGCAGGTTGTCCTTTCTTTGGATGAAGGGGTAGTGGACTATTTTCAGCAACTATCGACAGAAATGGGTATTCCTTATCAAAGTTTGATCGGTCTATATCTGAAAGACTGTGTACGATCAGGGCGTAAAGTTTCTGTTGACTAATTTGAGTCGTCAATTACCACTCCTCGAAGTCGATCGAGCCGAAGTGTCCACTTACCAACTTTAACTTCCCCGTCCGCATCTAGTAATACACAGCGACAGTACTTGAGTAAAGCCGAAGTCCAAGCCTTGGGTCTTTCCTGTTTTTCTAGTTCCTCAACCAGTCCCCGTTTAGAGATTCGCGTACTGTGTCCCAATAACGATCGAACTGTAGCCAAATTGGGTATTGCTTTGAGGTCGATGGCTTCCCCAGAAGGTAAAACTAGACCTACTGATGTTTGTTGTAGAAAAATAGTCGTTATTGACTTTTCCCCCAACCGAGTCACCGATGCGATCGTATTGTCATCATCTTCATCCCCTTGACGGGTAAATTGGTCTGGCTTATTACTCTCCCGCGCTGGCGGTAATCGTACCTCTTGAGCGAGTCTTTCATATACCTTTCGATCGTCATTATAATCATCAAAAGAACTGTACCAATCTCGAATATGAATTGCCGCTAAATCTTCACTGGGAGAACGTTCTAGGTCATAAACAGACTCGATGAGGTCATCCATCATCCCTGGTAGTTCAAGCCGTGTGAGCTGACGAGTAGTCAACCAAGTTCGGAGCAACACATGGCGATCGTAAATATACTGGGAGACTCCAAAATCCGGTGTACCTTCTTCATCAAGAGTTGGGGCAATTAACCACATGGTTGGTTTGTCTAATTGCTCAGGGCGATTTTCCCTGTCTGGATGACGATGCAGTCTACCCGATCGCTGCAATAGTAGATCGATCGGTGCCAGATCGCTAATCATCAGATCGAAGTCTAGATCTAAGCTCTGCTCGATTACTTGAGTAGCAACTAGGACATAACGGTATGGGCGATTGGTGTTTGAATCGCTAGGTTTGCCAAATTTAATAATACAGTCCTGTTCGATACGCTCTCGATCGACAAATAAGAATCGCCCATGAAACAGCCCTAATTCAGTCCCTAATTTATCCTCCGCGAACTGCCCCTGTAATCTTTGGAACACTTCCTGCGCCCGTGCTACCGTCGAACAAATAACCGCGACACACCCACCACCAGTAAGTTTTTCTTTTAACTGTGCAACCCAATCTCGATCGTTTGTCCAATGTAAATTAAGCGATCGTGTGACATGAGGCGAAGCTGGAAATGAGTTGACAGTTACACCCGACTGAGTAAAAGTTGTCAAACGGGGATATTCCCTAGTAGGTAACTCTGGTTCGGGACAACCACAGCCCTTAGCGTAAGCATTCACCAACTTGCGACGAGTATCTATGGGTAAAGTTGCAGACAGGGCAATTACAGGCGAACCCAGCAATGCCAGCCATTCCAGAAAGCGTTCTAGTAACGTGCCAGTGTATAAATCATAGGCATGAATTTCATCTAAAATTACCACTCGCCCAGCCAGTCCAAATAACCGGACAAATTGATGTTTCGATCGAATTGCACCCATCAGAGCTTGGTCTGCCGTTCCGACCCCATAGGGACTGAGCATGGTTCGTTTTCTAGCTGTATGCCACTCCTGCGCCACGACTTTTTTATCTTCATCATAGATCTGCTCCTCTTTATCCAAGCGACAAATCGACTGGAGATAATCTTCTTTGAGCGCAGCAGCAGAATGACTGAGGGTGAGATTGATTAAGCCAGGGAATTCACCTTTGGGATAACGGGTATTTAAAAACTTTCTGACTCGCTCGAACATCGCGTTACTGGTTGCTTGAGTTGGTAAACCAATATAAAAACCACCAGTCCCCATTGTTTGTTGGAGATAGTCAGCTAGATATATCGCCATCTCTGTTTTCCCCTCACCCATTGATGCTTCGACTAGCATTAGACAGGGCGTAGTCAATGTTTTAGCAATATCGATCGCTTTTTTCTGTAGCTCTCTTGGTTCTTTGATATCAGTAAACAATTCCGTGAAATCGAGCGGTTTTCTAGTTGCCAGTTTCAGTCTCGTCCAACCAAGAGTTTTAAGTGCTTTCTGAGCCTTAGCTGGCAACTTTTTGGCATATTCTGCAAATGGCTCATCATTGGCATAAGGAAAGAAGTCTGAATTAGAAGCAATCCAATCAGAAACAGTGGTTAAGCCAGCCAGAATCATCACAGCAGCATTGTCACACTGGCTTGGTAAATCTTCTGCTTTCAACCCTACAAATTCTCGTAGTTCCTCAAATATTTGACGGCTGTGTTTCTTCCAAATATTTCCTTGATTAACTCCAGCTAATGACTCATCTAAAGCTTTGATCTCTTTGGCTGATGGAAAGAAACCATGATGTCCACCAACGATCGCTGCTAGTTTCCTAGCCATTTGCTCATTCTCCATCCCAATTTCGACAAGAAATTCTGGTAGAGTTTTAGCCGTTACCAATCCGTGTGGAGCTTTCTCATTCCGCTGTACTGTCGGAATTTTATACCAGAGATCGTACAATTGACCACCAGCTAAAACTTCGGCAACTTCACTCCGCTGATACTGAAAAGCCGGACTAACCTTACCTAGATCGTGAGAGCCAGCCAAGAACCCACAACACCTAATTAAATTTTCATCCGATAACCCCAAACCTCGTCCCAAAGTTTCAAGTGCTGCTTGACTTAGATAAGTTCTGACGATCTCGATTGCTACTGTCGCAGTATCAGCTAAGTGGCAAATAACCGGATGATAGTATGGCTGACCATCAGCCTTAAATTCTCCTTTACCCGTTTTTGCCCAAAATCTTGTTTGCATATTTAAGTTACCTAACTTCTAATTTTTACTAGTATATAAAGTACTAATCTGTTCTACTTCTTCGCGTACCAAATTGACTAATTTAGGCGGACTGATTACCTTTGCCCCTTTCCCATAACCCAACACCCATCGCTTGACATCATTTATGCCCCTTACCGTCATCGAAAGTGCGATCGAGCCATCTGGATACTCCTCGATCGATTGACTGGGGTGCCAACGCCGCTCTCTCACATAAGGAGCAGTTTCTCGATCGAATTCGATCTTTACTTCGAGCGCAGAGCCACCAGCTTCATGTTGAAAAATGGCATCCAGATACTCTTGGGCATCAAAAGCAGGATTGCGAACAAATTTAGCGGGTAAAATTTCAATCTTCCGAATCCGGTCGATTCTAAACCAGCGCATCATTTTACGAGTGTGACAATAACCGATGAGATAAGGATTTGTACCGCGATAAATGTGTAGTAAATAAGGATCTAGTTGTCGATCGCTAGTGGCATTTCTCCCCGCAGTGTAGTAGGTCATCAATATTGATTGCTGCTGATGACTGGCACTTTCCAGTCGCTGCCAAATTTCTGGATCTAGGTCTACAGATGCCTCTGCGCGAAATAACATGTGTTCTTTCGCTAATTTCTGTAAATCTACCCAGTTTTGTTCGGGCAACCTTTCGCTCAGTCGAGTAATTGCTGTTTCGAGTTCGTGGCGATAGGCACTGCCGCTATAAGCTTGGAGCATTCTCGCGCCGATGGTAAGGGCAAAAAGTTCGCCATGAGTCAGTGGATAGGTAGATAGTCGCCAGCTCGGATCTTCATAGTGAAATCCTGACTTTCTTGAATATTTAATCGGCGCATGTAGCTGGTCGCGTAAAAACTCAATATCTGCTCTGACAGTACGTTCGCTAACCTCTAGCTGGTCTGCTAGATATTGGGCAGTCGAGCGATCGTAATTACGGAGCAATTCATCAAGCTCTAAGATTCGTCTTTGTTGTCGAAGCATGGAGGATTACTCAACTTTGCATCGCCATCTTAACAGTCCAACCCGGCAGAAAACCTTCCGACTTCCGGCAACTTTTTAAAATCGATAGAGATTTCAGCCTTAGCGTAAGTTTCTGTACGATTGCTCACTTGACCCTGTGTTGAACATTTGCCAATCAAACACCACGATCGGCTATCACTCTAATCCTTACCTGACCACTGCCCCACTGGTCGCGAAGTATCCCGATCGCTTCAGATCTTCTTGAGCGAAATTACTCGTTGGATTAAATACAAATGGGGCCGTTTCAATTACAGTAACATCCGAGTTATCGTCAATCAAGTTAATAGTAAACAGATGACTTAACTAGAGCTGTGCTTAAATCCAAACGTGGGAATACCCATGCTTCAATATTTTGCCCTGAACTTTGAGCGGTTTCCCTGCTTTTGTCGTCATCTCTTCAAGTACCTCGTGGGGATAAATATCTGTACGATCGCTCATCGAATCAAGCCAATGCGGGAGATACTGTTCAAACGTCAATCCTTTTGGATGCCATGTCATTGCACCAGCAAAGTGGCATTTTGCGATTAGTTCGATTTCTTCTGCACCTTTATCCGCTGCTTGATACGCCATTTGCTTTACTTCCACCACGTCATCGAGTCTAGCGGCAATTTGTTCGGGCGTATCAACTAGGAATGTTCTAATCTTTTCCTTGAGTAGTTCGTTCTGCTCTTTCAGTTGGACGTTCTGCGCGACAACCTCCGCAGTAAACCGAGGATTACACCAAGCGGCAAAAATAGCGGCTAATTCTGGGTGCGCCCATGTCCCCTGCTCTTTTCCTCGACCTCTAATCGTGATTACTGGATTTTCAATGTCTGGGTGGGATTCATTGAATTTAACAATCGCGTCCTTTCCAGTTTTGCGGTTTATCCAAGATCTCAATTCTTTCCCCGTCGATCTTGCTATTTCTGATAAGTTTTTGTAATTTTCGGGAATGGCTGCATTCATAATTATGATATCACAATCTGTGAGTTCATGATTATGATATCACAATCTGTGAGTTCATGATTATGATATCACAATCTGTGAGTTCATGATTATGATATCACAATCTGTGAGTTCATAGCTAGTGTCATCATACTGACAGAATTTATGTGTCTTGTTATTGGAGATAGTCGGCTCCAGGTGTTACCAAATCGGTAACACCTTTATTCTTCTTAGATATCTTAGTGCTAATAGTCTTAGCTGGATCTTTAGCACATTCAATTTGAATGAATCAAATCTAGCACATTCAATTTGGGTGAGTATATTTGTATTGTCTCAATTCTCAATTATCACCCTGATCCTTACCTGACCACTCCCCCATTGCTCCCGTAATAGATTTAAAGCCACTGTCAGTGGACAACTACTAAACTCCAATTTCCGCCCCTGTTTAATTACAGTGGCTAACTGTTGGGGTCTGGCAAGAATTGCGATCTGTTCGGGATCGTCAATCTCGATCGAGCCTGTCAAATACATCTGAGCATCAGGATATCTATCGATCGCGCTTTTCAGTCTGGGTAAGATTTCCTCATCAACCCAAGTCACTGACTCAATCCTAGTCGTAACCCTTCGCCCAACTTTACCCGTGATTCGTTCGCTGACGATCTGGTGTCCCATGTCTGGGCGGTTACTGACTTGATACAGTTCATCGGGTAAGGAAAGTGGGTGGATTGTGAACGTGTTCGCATCCTTTTGTTCGATGACGGCAAAATCATCCTTAATCCGAGCGCGATCGAATGTCCTTACCCCATCGACGTGAACGATAATTTGATGGCTGTTACCCTTTTGATTCATCAGCTCTTGAACTCCGCGTGGAGTCGCTAGAATCTCATTAAAGGTAAAGCCCATCCCACCATGAGTATTGATGTTGAGTACTAGTAACAGTATTGCTACCACCAGGACTAGGATCGCATACTCCCAATTACTACCAGTCGATAACCTTAGCTTCCGGTTCCCAGGCACGACACAGCGCAGGTTAGCAGGGAAAAATAGTTGAATTC
>Ga0105055_10008827_pt1 | contig 13029 bp, 14 predicted proteins | sample BON03_FD_78090 | JGI IMG/M metagenome (GOLD analysis project Ga0105055, IMG submission 78090) | Freshwater microbial communities from Lake Bonney liftoff mats and glacier meltwater in Antarctica - BON-03 | ecosystem: Environmental > Aquatic > Freshwater > Ice > Glacier meltwater | place: Lake...
ACATCACTTTGAGCACGTTGAGTCCCTTTTTGACATGGCGAGATACCGTGATGACGCTGATGTCCATCCGCTCGGCAACTTGTTTCTGAGTCAGATCGTGGAGGAAGACAAATTCGAGAATTTCGCGGGTACGTTGTTCCAGGGCGATCAAGCTCTGTTGGACGCGCAGCCGATCTTCCTGAGACAGTTGAAAACTCTGGTAGTGTCGATCGGGTAATAGATCTGCTAATCTGTTTAGATCTTCATCACTCCCGACCGGACAATCCAAACTAACTGGTTGGCGGTTTTGGTACGCCATTTTGATTTCTTGCCACTCCAGCAAGGGAATATCTAGTGCTAGAGCAATTTCCGCTGCTGTGGGCTGACGTTGATGTTGGACTTGGAAATTTTTGCTCATAGTTCCGGCTTGTTGAATCAGTGCAAACCAGCGACGAGGCATCTTTAATACAGAACTCTTGTCACGTAGATAATGTTGAATCTCACCTCTAATATAAGGCATAGCAAAAGTACTAAATGCGTATCCTTTAGCAACGTCAAATTTGTCGATCGCCACGATCGCTCCAATACTCCCAACCTGAAGTAGGTCGTCATAAGTTTCCTGACACTGACTAGTCCAGTAATGTGCTTGTTTCCGCACCAATCCCAAGTTTAGTTCTACAATCTGGTTACGCAGTCTCGCTTTACGAGTCTGTTGATATTCGCGTAGTAGTTGTAAAGTGTGGTGCTTCAGATCGAATTCTAAACCGGTAGTCATGACATTTGTCTAATTAAGAGTTGAAATAAAATTATGGGAGATCCAAGATATTAGTTTGGGCGATCGATCCTCAAATAATGTACAAAGAGTGGTCGTCATCCAAACTAGATCAAATCAGTCATGAGGTGATGACATGTCTATCTCAACTACTGTGGATATTAGAGTTTGATTTCTGATTCGCTGAAAGTTAACTGATTAAGTATTTTTTTAATTACCTATCTACATTGGCTCAGAAAATTACGATCGGGATTAATGTTGAGTATTTGAATCCAACGGAAGTATTTAGCTAGCTTACCCAATATTTTGTACCATTTATTACTCAATTACCGCTTAATTTTGGCTAGATTATTTGCTGGTCGTGACTTGTTCAGTTTAAGCTCAGATCCCGCTAAATACCCTCAGTATTTTGTACTATTTATTACTCATTTAAGATGGATCTCGATCGCAATCACCGCAAAGATGACTATTCGATCGAGCATTGCCGCAGGTATTCTCAACCCAAACTCAGCTCGAGCGGCTGCTGGCGGATCGGGATCGGTTAAAATAACACGTAAACAGCAGGTAAATATCGATCGTGACTACAAAACCACAAACAGAGCAGATTACTTCCGCAGTAGAACCTAGTTTTGGCTGGAATGCTTATGCCGAGCTAGTCAATGGTCGATTTGCGATGATGGGATTTGTCATCTTATTGCTATTGGAATTGGTAACGGGTCAAGATCTATTCACATGGCTGGGACTTCGCTAGTATGCCAGTACCCAGCAGTTGCTGGTACCCACACATCGAAAAACAATCTCCACGACTAAATTTAGCCATGGAGATTGTTTTTCGATCGAGATTGATTTAGTTAGTAGCGGTCGGGAAACACGATTGGTTCTGAGCCAGATGGCGGTAAACCTGAAGGCGGATCGATCGGTTCATAGTCGATATAGTTGGCTGTTGTCCCTTCGATTTGTCCGGTTTCTGGTCGGTGGCGTTTTTCCCCTGAAGCATCGGCGGTCTCCTGTTCTCTATCAGGGCGGGGACGACGACGGCGGGGATTTAGATCTGAGTCGCTTATGGCGGCTTCGCGTTCGCGGCGCGGCGGCTCCGCTGCGGGGCGTTCCTCTGTTCTTCGATTCGATCGCCGTGACTGTGCGCTAGCCAAATCGGCATCTGGAAGGGCGCGGCGCACCTGAAGCTCTTCAGATTCATTCCAGTCATCCTCATCCCAGCTATCTTTAGGACGACGAGCTAGGGAGATTACTTCGGTGCGAGCCGGGTCGGCGAGACGGCGGCGCGGGGCTGTCTGAGCAAACCTTTCTTCGGGCAATTCTCTAGTCGCAGATCGACGACTAGCAAACTCTTCTCGGTCTTCGAGTTCGTTATTACTCCGATCGAATCTATCTTTGGTGCGACGATTGCCCCGTTTGGCTGGCGCATATTCTGGCTCATCATCAATCCGGGCACTATATCCCGATTTCCATGAGGAGGTTTCGCGATCGGCACTGCGACCGCCGCCTTTGAGCCGTTTATTTTCGGCCCGCACCTGCATAAATTGCCACATAATGGTAATTAGAGAACCAATCATCAACAGTTGCTGGAAAGCCATTGCTGCGCCTAAGTCGAGGCTAAGCAGCAGCAGCAAACCACAGATGATGCCAACGATCGCATAGATGTTGTCAGATTCTTGATACAGATCGGGCTTGAACTTGCTGGTCAGAAACAGGCTCAGAGAGGCAATAATCAAAACTAGGCCAAATAGCAGAGGAGCAGGAATGCCAAAATTCACGGTGATTTCCTCCGAGGGTGAAACAGAACGGTGCAAACCGTTGGGACATTAAATGCTCGATATTCAAAGGCTATTCAATTCTTTGTATATCTTAGCATTCACCATTACTTGTGCCGATTGACCAGATTAAAAACTGCTGTGTCTTGTCTTTTTTTTATTCGGGGGGAACCCCCGAATAAAAACGCCGCTTGTGGCAAAAATTTTACCACTTCTATTTTGGCTCGATCGGTGCGATTCGTCCATCCGTAAATAGACTAATCTTGTCATTACAAAGGCTCAGATCGGTCTAGCGACCGATCTGAGGAGAGCAGATCGTGAGATCGCGAGCCTAAGAACGTTGAATCTTATCTTTTTGGCTGATGAAGATCAGACCGATAGTAGCAGGAACGACTACTACCAAACCACCAGCAAGCAGACTATATAGAAAATTAGCGAGTGAAGGTGTCATAAAATATTTTGTCCGGCGATCGAATAAGAGCGTCTTTCCTCTAATTCTAGCTATTTAGTTGCACGCTGAGAAGTGTGTGGTCAAAAACAGTGGCAATTGATGGGAGAGACTAAGCTGCGATTGTTATGATAAAGCAGAGGATCGTAGCTCCTCACCAGCCAGTTTACAACTTTACCTCAATCTGCTTTGAGCGATGATCTCGAATCTGAGAAAGTTTGGTCAATTTTGCTTAATTATTCTAGTTGCAGCAGTCGCGACGGTGATGCTGTTGTCTTCGCATTCACTCAAAGATCCTTCATCTACAGCATTTACCCTCATGGGCACGATCCAACTCCCACTGCCGCAGATCGTCACTCCCAGCCCCGAACTAGCCTGGAGTGAAACTGGGGCAACAGTACTCCCACTAGCTGCCCAAATCATGTTGATGCGGAACGCACTCGGAGTAGAGTTAGAGCCAGCTCAAAAAGGCTATTTGCGACCATTGTTTGGCGATTTAGTCGATCGAGTAACGGTGGTATATCAAGCTAAATTACTCGATCGCTGGTCGCAAGGTGGCAAGGAAACCCATATTGGCGGCGTAGATTCGTCAGCCCAAACTTATTGCGATCGCATTTATATTCGCGCCTCACATCGACCACATGATACCGATCTACTCATCTTACTCGCTCACGAACTCACTCACGCCCAGCAATGCGATCGAGCTGGCGGCATCAGTCAGTTTGGCGAACACTATTTCAAGGGTTACTATGAGGGCGGACAAACTTATCAAGACAATCCCCTCGAAAAATCGGCTCGTTCAATGGAACAAAAGTTCACCCGTCAGTTGTGCGACAAGATCGGCTGTCCACCTCGCAGTGGACGTTATTATGTCAATTACAAAGGCTGGGGCATCAAATTACCTGTTAATTTATAGGTTTTGTTAACAGTTGACAGTTGACAGCGATTCGCGCTCCTCGTCTGGGTAGGTAACTCGAAGCGACGTTTCGGTTCCCCGCCCAGCACCTCAGAGCTTCGCGACCCAATCTACGATCTAAGTTTCAGCTAATGATGATTTGACATCTATTTCTCCAGATAGCTGTAGGATCTGTTCGGCGACTAGATCGAGGATGGGCATCACCGAGAGTCTGTTACCCTGCTTGACAACCAATAACTGTTCGGGAGTAAACCTCTCACGCAGAGTAGCCAGACTAATCAAATCGCTAAAAGTGCGAACGAATTCTACTTTGACAGTATGCCAACGCGGGGCGGTTGACGTAGATTTTGGATCGTAGTATTCACCATTGGGATCGAACTGGCTCGGATCGATCGCCTGAGCTTGAACGATCTGCATCAGTCCCACAATTCCTGGGGGATGAGTATTGGAATGATAAAAAAAAGCTAGATCGCCAACCTGCATAGACTTGAGAAAATTCCGCGCCTGATAATTTCTCACTCCATCCCAAATTGTGACTCGATCGCGTTCGAGATCTGTAATACCATATACGTCAGGTTCGGACTTCAGCAACCAATAATTCAAGCAATCTCACCAATCCAAGAATGTTTATGCTCGTTAATTGTATTGGGATATAATTAAAATATCTCACTTTCTGAGGTTTAATCTGATGACATCACAACTACCTCTTTATGGCACAGAATTGATTGATTGTGCTAAAGCCAATGCCAATCAAGGGATTGCAGTAGCAGCCCAGCAGTGTGGCTACAATGATGATATCGCCACTTTCGAGCGGGAATTGCAACTAGCCACAGAACGGATTGGGGTGAAAATCAATGGCTTCCAAGATTTGACGAAAACTGCCGTAGCAGTGCGACGAGGGATTGAGATTGCGCCAGACTCACCCACAGAGCTGTGATAAGGAATGTACACATGCTGCCAACTGCGGCTTATATTCATATCCCCTTCTGTCGGCGGCGGTGCTTCTACTGCGACTTTCCCGTATTTGTAGTTGGAGATAGACATAATGGAGCTACCTCTGGAAATATTCAACTCTATGTCGATCGATTAGGCAAAGAAATTGCCGCACAAGTAAGTTACGATCGACCCCTAGAAACAATTTTCTTTGGTGGTGGTACTCCTTCGCTCCTGACAGTCGCACAATTAGGGCAGATTTTAGACTGGTTAGCAGCTAAATTTGGGATTGCCAGTCATGCCGAGATCTCCATGGAAATCGATCCCGGCACCTTCGATCTAGCGCAACTTCAGGGATATCTCCAGGCGGGGGTAAATCGCGTCAGTATCGGCGTGCAAGCCTTTCAAGACAACTTATTACAATTATGCGGCAGGTCGCACACTGTGAGCGATATTTACCATGCTGTAGAGCTACTTCATCAGGGCGATGTCACTAACTGGAGCTTGGATCTGATTTCTGGCTTACCGCAACAAACGATCGCTGACTGGGAGGCTTCGCTAGAATCTGCGATCGCTCTCAACCCGATGCACATCGCCTGTTACGATCTCGTAGTCGAAGTCCAAACCCCCTTTGCCAAGCAGTATCAACCAGGGCAGACCCCCTTACCCAGCGATGAAGCTACCGCCCAGATGTTTCGCCTCGCCCAGCAGACTCTCACAGGTGCTCGCTACCACCACTACGAAATTTCTAGCTATGTCCGCAACATCGACTACCAGTGTCGCCACAATCTCACCTATTGGCGAAATCAACCCTATTATGCCTTTGGGATGGGTGCAGCCAGTTATCTAGAGGGTTATCGCTTCACTCGTCCCCGCAAAACTCAGGAATATTACCAATGGGTAGCTGATGGCTGCAATTGGCAAGAAGTAGTCACCTCAGTAGAGGATCGGTTTTTAGAAACCTTTATGCTGGGATTGCGACTGACTCAAGGTGTCAGCTTGCGATCGATCTTCGCTGAATTTGGAGTCGATCGAGTAGACAATTTATTAAAGTGCGTTCAGCGATATCAACAACAAGGATGGGTAGAGATTGACTCAATCGAACATGGCGATCGCCACTTGAGATTATCAGATCCAGAAGGGTTATTATTTTCTAATATAGTGTTGACAGAAATATTTAGTCAAGAGCTGTGAATCAGTTGATAGTTGACAGTTGACAGTTGAATTTTTATTGATTCGATCGGGTTCGCTTGTGCTTAAACCAATCCCGCAATTGTTGACGACAAGTGGATTCCAAAATCCCACCAATTACAGTTAATTTATGATTGGAAGCCGCACTATCGGGAATATTTAACACCGTACGAACGCTCCCAGTCTTGGCATCATCAGCACCATAGACCAATAACCCCAACCGTGCAGCGACGATCGCTCCAGCACACATCGGACAGGGTTCCAGCGTCACATACAGCGTACATCGATCGAGATGCCAACTATTTAAATTCTTCCCCGCCGCTCGGATCGCCACAATTTCCGCATGAGCCGTCGGATCGCGATCGCGTTCCCGTCGATTTTCACCCTCCCCAATTATCACCCCATCAGGAGCCACAATTACCGCCCCAACCGGCACCTCACCAGCATTCCCCGCAGCTATTGCCAACTCGATCGATCGCTCCATCCAGCGTTGATGTAATTGAAAATCTATTTCCATCGGGTGATTAGGTTTGAGGTTTGAGGCTGTACGCCTTACCAAAGCCTACAGCCTCACGAGTGGGATGCCGATTTTACCGAGGAGGACAACCCTCACACCCAAACATGCTAGTGGCGTTAGCATAGATAATATCTCCTGTCAGTTCCTAAAAATTGTTACAATACTTAATAGGGCTAATTATCACCACCTCATGAACACAACATCTTCTAATCAGTTCTCACCAGAGATGAATCGAGTCGATGCTCCGTCTAGCCAGTCAGTAGCCGCCGTATCCACAGAACTAGTGGCTGATGCAGAAGTTGTGAACTCCAGACGAGTCAAAGAAATTACCGACGAAACATGGCTAGGCTACGATCCGATCGCCACCGCCGAATACTATAGTAGTCAACCCCTGAAAGTATTTGCCCGCTTCCTCAGCATTTTCCTACCGATCTTTAACTTTGGATTCGGCTTGTTGCTTGACAAATTTACCAACCGCAGCAAAGAAAATCTCGGTAAACGTGCGATCCAAATTCGTCGCCTCTTAACTAAATTGGGACCAGCGTATATTAAAATCGGTCAGGCACTCTCTACACGCCCCGACTTAGTACCGCCTCAATTTTTAGAAGAACTAGCCCAATTACAAGACAATATCCCCGCCTTCTCCAACGAAATTGCCTATCAATTTATCGAAGAAGAACTCGGCGACAGACCCGAAGCCATCTATGCTGAAATTAGCGATTTACCGATCGCCGCCGCTTCACTCGGACAAGTGTACAAAGGCAAACTCTGGAGTGGCGAAACCGTCGCGATTAAAGTTCAACGTCCAGGACTCGCTGATAGCATCGGCTTAGATTTACATGTCGTGCGGACGCTCTGTATTTGGGCGCAAAATAATTTCCCACAAATTCGGAGTAACTTAGTTTCGATCGTCGATGAATTTGCCGAGCGGATCTTCGAGGAAATGGACTACGAAAATGAAGGGCGCAACGCTGAAAAGTTTGCTGCATTATATGGCAGTATGCAGGATATCTACGTACCCGGTATTTACTGGCAATATACGGGTAGACGCGTCCTCACAATGGAGTGGATTACCGGAGTAAAACTAACCAACCTCGAAGCAGTCGCCGCGCAAGGACTTAATGCTACATATCTAGTAGAAGTTGGCGTTCAATGTTCGCTCAGACAACTATTAGAACACGGTTTCTTCCATGCCGATCCTCATCCTGGTAATCTTTTAGCGACACCCGATGGTAAATTAGCTTACCTAGATTTTGGGATGATGAGCCAAGTTAAACCATACCAACGGTACGGGTTAGTAGAAGCGATCGTCCATTTAGTCAATCGGGATTTTGATGGGCTAGGACGAGACTTTGTCAAGTTGGAATTTCTGACTCCAGATACAGATCTCACCCCAATTATTCCCGCTTTGACGTATGTTTTTAATAGTTCGCTTGGCATTAGCGGCACCAATATTGCTGATTTAGATTTTAAGAGCGTTACGGATCAATTATCGGGCGTAATGTATGAGTTTCCCTTCCAAGTGCCAGCTTACTACGCATTGATCTTGCGATCGCTCGCCACCCTTGAAGGGATTGCCATTTCTGTCGATCCTAACTTTAAAGTACTCGCCAAAGCTTATCCCTACGTCGCGAAACGACTACTGACAGATCCCGCTCCAGATCTGCGAAACTCCCTCAAAGAACTATTATTTAATGATGGTTCCTTCCGCTGGAATCGCCTAGAAAATCTGCTCAACAATGCCCGCAGTAGCGACGAGTACGATCTCAACCAAGTCATCGACCAAAGCTTAGATTTCATTCTCTCCGATCGCGGTACCTTTATCCGCGACTACCTCGCCGATGAAATCGTCCGAGGCTTAGACAATTTTGGTAATAACACCCTCCAAAATGTCACCCACGCCATTCAAAAAGGGATCGGCATGAAGGTACCAGCGACCGTCAACAACACCCAAGAGTTATCTGAAGGGCTGGGACACATCCAACGGATTTGGAACATCTTGCAGCAGACTAAAGGCTTCGATCCGACGATCGTTTTACCCAAGATCCCCCAGATCTTACTCAAGTCCGAAACCCAATCCTTCGGTCAAAAAATCGCGAGCGGTTTGACCCAACGCATGGCAGCTCGGTTGATTCGCGAGGTCTTATTGCAAGACGTACCGACTGTACCCACAAACAATCGACCCCAACTCGCTTTACCCACTCGGATCGGACCATAAATCGATCGCGATCGCACCACAGTAATTTTCAACTAGCTACAATAGAGCGATCGAGTTCGGGCGGGTAGAATCGATCCGATCGATCTGGCGGTAGTATTGGTAAAAGCAAAAAGACCAGGACACCAGTACCGCGGATCATCGATCTCCTCGAACGATCGTTCGGGTTAGCCTTTGACTCGATCGAGCCAACTGTCTTGGGATTGAGGCGGCGGCGATCCGACGATGCCTAGAGTCATCCAACCGCTCGCGATCGGGAATGTCTAATCTGCGCGATCGAGCAGATTAGCTGTTATAATGGTACATTGTGGCTTTTTTGCTTACCACAATATTAATAATTAGTCAAATCGAGCGGATATAAGTTATGACCAAGCGTACTCTCGGCGGTACTAACCGCAAACAAAAAAGAACATCTGGGTTCAGAGCGCGGATGCGTTCGCGGACAGGACAAAAAGTCATCAAAGCCCGCAGAGCTAGAGGACGGCATCGCCTGTCTGTATAGGTTCGTGTCGCCACTAGCAAGTGTCATTGCCTAAACCCCATCGACTCAGACGCAGGCAAGATTTTCACAAAGTTTATCAGCAAGGCAAACGTCATCAACAGGTGCATTTGACACTGAGAAGTTTGCGATATTTGCCAGACGATAGTACCGCAAATCTACCTGCTACTCGGTTTGGGATTTCCGTCAGTCAAAAAGTCAGTAAAAAAGCAGTAATTCGCAATCTGCTCAAAAGACAAGTGAAAGCGGCTCTCCGTCAACTGTTACCGCAGATTACCAGCGGCTGGTCGGTAGTGATCGGAGTCCGACCTTCAGCGCAGGGATGCGAATATGTCGAAATTTTGCGAGAATTAGAGCAGTTGTTGACAGCCGCAGAGGTACTTGATGGGAATTAAAGAAAAAACATTTTATGAGGGTGGTCCTCACATCGGGGATCTGATCTTTCATCTATTTTTAGCAATATTTGTAGTCTTTATCCCGCTGACGGTCGGTGCGATCGTTAGGGCGATTTGGTTGCGCTACAAAATTACAGATCGCCGACTGTCGGTGATTGGTGGTTGGATGGGCAAAGATCGAACCGATCTTGTGTATTCGGAAATCACTGATGCACTAACTATCCCGCGTGGGTTAGGATTTTGGGGAGACATGGTAGTTACCCTCAAAGATGGTAGCCGTCTAGAATTACGCTCGATCCCGCGCTATCGCGAAATATATGATTATATTAACGAGCGTGTAGTTGCCAAAACTGGGTACCCCCTGTTGAGCGTAACTGAGAAAGCCGAAGCTGCCGCTCAAACTACTTAATTAGGCTTTAGGGTCTAGGCTTTAGGGTCTAGGCTTGATAGTTTTAGGCTTGATAGTTTTAGGAATTCCGATCGACTTTTACATAATACCTAACACCTAAAATACCTAGTTGACAACGGACGGGGTTGAGGATTTAGGATTATAGTCGATCTTTACCTAACACCTAATCCCTAATCCCTAATCCCTAATACCTAACACCTAAGACCTAATCCCTAATACCTAACACCTAGTTGACAATGGACTTTGGAATCGGATTTATTTCCAACAATATAATGTTGCCGATCATAGATTTTTTCTATGGAATCGTGCCTAGCTACGGGTTGGCGATCGTCGCGCTCACCTTAGTGATTCGGTTCGCGCTCTATCCGTTGGGGGCAGGCTCGATTCGCAATATGCGAAAGACCAAGATCTCTCAACCATTGATGCAGAAACGGGTCAAGGAAATTCAGCAGCAGTTTAAAGACGATCCGACCAAGCAACAACAGGCGATGAGTGATGTCTACAAGGAGTTCGGGAACCCCTTGGCAGGTTGTCTACCCGTAGTCCTTCAGATGCCCGTGTTGTTCGCGCTGTTTGCCACTCTACGGGGATCGCCATTTTCTAACGTTGATTACAACGTCAACTTGCAGATCGTCCCGAATGAACAGATCGCACAGGTTCAGCCCCAGGTATTTAATAGCGAACCACATAGTATTTATTTCACGACCAACATCCACACGCCCGTAATTGCCAATATCCCCACGGGGAATGTTGTTGGTGTCGGGCAAAAGGCTCAAGTCGAACTCAAAGGCGTTGACGGTAAACCTTTTAGTGAATTAGCAGCTCAGTATCCCGACTCCAAACTTACCCCCGAATGGACGGTAACTAAGGGGATGGAAAATGTCAAAGTCACCCTTAATGGTCAGATCGAAGCGATCGCCCCTGGGGATGTCACTCTCAAAGGGACAATTCCTGGCATTGCAGCTAACACTGGGTTCCTATTTATCGAAGCTCTCGGACATGTCGGCGCAGTCGATCCAGACGGTAAAATTCACTGGGACATCATCGCGATGATCGTCTTCTTTGGCTTGAGTCTGTACGTCAGCCAAAACCTATCGAGTAACACATCACCCACTACAGCACTCGCAGGTGGGGGCGACACAGGTGCCGAAAAAGAACAAGCACAGCAAGCGGTCAATAAATTTACACCGATCATTTTTTCGGGGATGTTTTTATTCTTCCCGCTACCCGCTGGTGTCTTGATGTACATGGCGATCGGGAACCTCTTTCAACTCGGTCAAACCTACTTTGTCAATCGCGAACCTCTACCACCAGAATTACAAAAATTGGTAGACCAACAAGAACGCGAAAAACCCAAAGACAATAGCGATCGCGAGGAAATCCCGTTCGAGAAAACCAAATCCAAGAAAAAAGCAACCTAAACCAGGCTTTAGGTATTAGGTATTAGGGATGAACTGCACAATTGGGTTGTAGGCTTTAGGCTTTAGGGATTGGGGATGAACTGCTGTCATTGACCGAACCTTCAGTCTCAAAGCCAACTCCTTCAAGCCCAATCCCTAAATCCTAATCCCTAAATCCTTAGGCGATCGGGATGAACGGCTGTCATCGACCAAACCTTCAGTCTCAAAGCCAAATCCCTCAAGCCCAATCCCTCAAACTATCCAGCCTAAAACTATCAAGCCTAATGAGTGACCAACGTTTAGACCGTGGCAAACAGTGGTTAGAACAACTACTGAACCTATCAGGAATTGCCACTACCATCGATACTCAACAGCCAGAGGGAGCCAGTGCTAACCATTATTGGCTGACGATCGCCCCAGAGCCGCTCACACCCGCACAGATCGAACTCTTAATCGGCTCCGAAGGTGCCACGATTGACGCGATCCAATATCTAGCTAATGCCAGCCTAAACCTCCACCAGGAAGCGGATTTACAGGCAGGATACACGATCGAATTGGATGGGTATCGCCAACGCCGCGAGATCGCGCTCAAAGAGATCGCCGATGATGCCGCTACCAGTGTCCGCGCCAACGGCACAGAAGTCGTCCTTCAACCCATGTCCTCAGCAGAACGCCGCCAGATGCACACTTTTTTTGATAGCGATCCCAGCTATGGCGATCTATCCACCTACAGTCGCGGTCAAGAACCCGATCGCCGGTTGGTAGTAAAATTAGCTCCAGCACCCGAAGAAGCGTAAGTAATCGGCACATAGGCATTAAGTCGCCCGATTACTGATTACTTATTACCTACCCATTACTTAGTGCCGATCGATGGAACCACTTTTTATTCCCCAACTAGCAAATCGACAGGATCGAACCCTAGAGATTATTGTCGATCGACTGATTCCTGAGTTTGAAACACTTACACCCGTCAGGGGTAAAATAATTATCAAACACGGGGGGACATATCTAGATGTGTCCGCACAGACAGAGACGATTATTACCCTCAAATGCGATCGATGTCTGCAACAGTACAACCATCGACTGGGACTAGATACGAGCGAAGTCATCTGGTTGGAAGCAGAATCTGAAGAACCAGATCGGCGCGGGATGGACATCAAAACCGATCCCGAAGATTTGATTGATTCTTTGCCACCAGATGGGCACTTCCCGCCCGATGTCTGGCTCTACGAACAATTATGTCTAGCTTTGCCACTCCGACAGCTCTGCAATATTGATTGCGCTGGGATTACCCCGATCGAAGCACCGCTCCCCAAACCAGCCAAGGTACAACAGCCTTCAGACAATCGGTGGGGCATTCTCGAAACTCTCAAAGATCGACTGGAAAATAATTAAATAGTTGTCTGGCCTTTGTCACTCGCCCAGTACAGTTGAGAGTAATTCGCTCCGGCATTGGTCTTCTGCCGAGGGTTTAGCGAACAGGTGCAGTCTCGGGGTTTCCCCAAGACTGCACCTGTTCAAGACAGCGAATTGTTGAGGATGGGATCTAAACCCCTAGATTTTGTTAAAAGTGATTTCGATCG
>Ga0105055_10008830_pt1 | contig 13027 bp, 15 predicted proteins | sample BON03_FD_78090 | JGI IMG/M metagenome (GOLD analysis project Ga0105055, IMG submission 78090) | Freshwater microbial communities from Lake Bonney liftoff mats and glacier meltwater in Antarctica - BON-03 | ecosystem: Environmental > Aquatic > Freshwater > Ice > Glacier meltwater | place: Lake...
ACATATATATATATGTGTACATTTGAATATATATGTATATAGATATATATTTATACATATTCCCATGGTTTAAATATACATACATACATACATTGCTTGATTTTGAAGGGAAGATCTGACAAGGCGAAAAACGCGCTTGTCATAAACAACAGAGTCCTATCACTTAAGTCTCTTATGCCATACACACACATCAAAACACGAGGGCAACGGACTGTCCAAGGTCTTTGCTTGCCCATGGCGAGACAGTGTGTGTCATAAACAAAAGAACCCCGTCACGTAGCTTTCTTTTGCACTTTTACATCATTCTCTTTGGCACTATCACATGGGTCTCTTTTGTACTTCTTTTACACGATTATGTAGGGCTCTATCGCACTATGACATAGGTTGCTTTTACACAGCGTTTGCCCCATCACGTATGTCTTTTTTGCACTGCCATGTAGTTCTCTTTTGCACTAGTAGATAGGTCTCTTCTGCGATTCACCACATACACTCAAAAAACAAACCAGAGCGACGGGCTGCTCGCCTTTGGTGAGAGGGCGCTTGTCGTATGAGTTGGAGGCTTTCATATTTTGCCACTTTCCAAATGTGCCGAAATAAGCGCCCTTACCCTCTGGCCGGTTGCTGTGGAAGTGTGGGAAATAGAGGAGAAAGAGAGGAAAGAGGAGGGAGGGGGGGGTGAATATGCACCTTTGTCTTCTGGCCGGGTTCTGTGAGTGTGCATGTGTATGTGTGTATATACGTGGGTATGTATATGTTTTAATATGTGTATGTATTTGTGTATGTTTATGTAATTGTATATGTGTATGTATATGTGTTTGTATATGTGAATGTGTACTGGTTACATGTGCATGTATACGTGTATTTGCATGTGTATGTGCTTGTATATGTATACGTGTATGTATATGTATACGTATATGTGTGTGCATATGTATATGTATATTCATATGTATTTGTATATGTATGTATATGTGTATATATACATATGAATTATATCCTATGTATGTATTTTGTATATGTATATATATAGAGTGGAGAGGGAGAGAGACAGGGTCAAAGGGGGTGGGGGGAGGGGGGGTGTTCACACATACACACACACACACCAACACATTCATGCAATCACACGTACACCTACCTATTCACCAAACAACCCACGTGCACTTGAACATATAAACATGCCGTGCACAAACACACACACACTCATTCTCACACACATACACCTACACACATACACACATACACACATATAACGCACGCACAATGCAACATACACGCGTGTCGTGCACACAAATACACATTCAATCACATACACACACACATAACAACGCACACGCACTGCGATGTGCTCACATGTCGTGCATACACACACACACTCAATCATATACACACACATATAATCACCCATACGCACTGCAATATACACGCATGTCATGCAGACACACACACGACGAGCACACACACACATGAGCACACGCACTCTCTCTCTCTCTCTCTCTCTCTCTCTCTCTCTCTCTCTGCCACGCACACACACATACAAACACACACATAATCTTCTGTCGCTCTCACATGCACACGCACGCACGCACGCAATCAAGGATGTAACAGGCCTTTTCTCGGAGAAATCGGGCTCTGTTGAGATTGTACAGGGCTCCTTTGCGGAGATATAAGGCTCTTTCGAGAATGCACAAACTCACAAACCTAGGGGTTGAGGGCTTGAAGGGGGCAGGCACGATCTGTAGAGCCTTTTTCTCCAACTGATATTTTTTGTCCTGGTAGATATCAATCATGAAATGACACGAGCACGTCAGTACATTTACATGTAATAGCATATACGAACACATGTACGTATACCGTGATATATATATTCATATGAGTATACGTATACGCATACGTATACATATAGATATGTTTGTCTATTTACGCACGCACGCACGCACACGCGCACACACATGCCGCATGATGCATACCATATAAACAGAGACACTGAAAAATCACATTCAAATGCAGTCAAGACCTGATCATAAATAGTGGTGTATTTAGACCCAACAAAGACAGACTCGGTTTGTTTCGTGCTGAAGTACACTTCCGGTGTCTTGCCCTGATTGTGTTGAGATGAGGAGAGTCAGCAGAGGCAAAGAAGAGGCGAGAAGCGGAAAGACAGCGAAATTGCAGGATTTAGACAACAGAAGTTTGAAGTGCCAGTTTTTAAGGCTATATACATGTATTGTATTCCAGCAGCATACAAACTCGCACTCACTCATGGGCACCTAGTATATATTAAACATCCTACAACAACTACAATGTGCAGCAATTGAGCTTGGGACCTTTTTTATGGGGCTAGTAGAGAACTGTTTGCCCTTTTCTTTGGTCTCAGGCCTTGACTTTTCATTCTTGCCGTATGGATCGCCATGTGTCACACTGTTTGTGTACCTGCAATTGCATTTGCATGGCATGTATGTAGTTTGAGAATTGTGAATAATAAGCTTCGTACAAGTCTCTGTACATGTACTATAATCTCGGACTGCGCGGTGATGCAACTCACTCGAAAAGTCCAAATTGATTCTGCGAAGTCACGTCGCCTTTTGAAGCCATCTTCTCGTGCGTGTAAAGTTGCCCTGTAGCTGTGGCCTCCAATGCCTTTCCACTGAAAAACTGCTAAACCGTAGGTTATGCAACGGCTAAACCGTGGAAAATGAAAGTTGACACGACCGGGACGCGTGACACAAAATCGGAGGGGTTATTCCCCCCCTTTCATCGGGGCGTCCTCGTGTCATTGATTGATGTTGTTGGGGTTGGGTATTTCTCCAACGAACGCGGATTCTCAGTGAAATCCAGTTTACAACGCATTTCATCGAAATTGTTGTTGTGGAAACGAAACGATTCGTCAGTAGTTCTGTAAATGTGATCTTGACGCTGCAAACCTGCGGCCAGCGCTCGAGCAGGGCTGCGGAAAGCAAACGCCATCGCTAGGAAATTTTTTTCCGAGCGAATTTGCTATGTGTTTCTAACGTCAAAATGTAGAGGAGACTGAGATCTAGGTCTGTGCACTTTTTGGGTACTTGCGAGAAGAGAACCGCTGCGCGATGCCGAATTCTGACTTTTTCTGCGGGCGAAACACGTTTTTTTTCGGAAGTCGCCATTGCGCAGCGGTTCTTTCGAAAGTAGACATTGCGCAGCAGTTTTTTGCAAGTAGAAAAAAAGTGCACAGACCTAGATCTCAGTCTCCTCTACATTTTACATTAGGAACATATGGCAAATTCGCTCGGAAAAAAAATTTCCTAGCGATGGCGTTTGCTTTCCGCAGCCCTGCTCGAGCGCTGCCCGCAGGTTTGCCGCGTCAAGATCACATTTACAGAACTACTGACGAATCGTTCCGTTTCCACAACAAAAATTTCGATGAAATGCGTTGTAAACTGGATTCCACTGAGAATCCGCGTTCGTTCGAGAAATACCCAACCCCACCATAAGAAATAATCTAGTATCGTTGCTGGAAGCTCTATTTGTGGACGTACAACTCCAAATCCATTGCAGGCCTGAGTGCCCATGGGCCAGGCGCTTATTCTGTCTTCTTCATGCCTTTCTCCTGGCACTCTTTGCCGTATATACGGTCCGGTTCTGTAAGTTGCGATATTCGCACTAGGGTGGGGAAGGTTCGTTGGATAGCTTATCGAAGGGTTGGGTATCCTGTGGTTGTATTTTGGCCTTCAGTTTTCATCATGAACGTTTCGCCTCCTACGAATCGCATGGTTACTTGTTTCCCCTTTGCCGCCACCTCCATGGTTTGAACCCTCTTCCACTCGTCCTTTTGTTGTATGTGGACCAGGTGTTGAGTAGTTATCATCACCTGTGCTACATCTGTATGTGTGGCAGATCGGGTGGAATGGGTCCCAACTTACTTTTATACCTAGCGTGCTCGTGAGGTGACATGCAAACGCAAATGTGTTCTGACTCGCTTGATCACAAGTTAGGAATTCCGCTTCAAATTGTAGGTCTTCCATGTCCAGGCATCCGTGTTGTTTTAGGGCGTCCTTATATGTGATTTCAGCCCGCTGTCTTGTTCCAACATCGAATTGGCAACACTGGGTTAAGTGGCTCCACGCAGCCAGACATATGATAGCTCTTGGCATTTTTATCTGGAGGCCTCCTTGGTCTCGGGGGAACATAAAAAGTGCCGTGGACGTATTTGGTGACATATGCCAGGCTTCTTTGTTGCATCTCACAAAGGCTGCCGTGAGTTGTTTGAATTCTTTCTCCAGCCATATGATCACCAGCCCTGAGAAGGCAAGGAGAGGGGCCAGAGTACATTCTACCAATCTCAGGCTGTTTTCGATTGAAAGATCTCTATGTTTGCGGAAGAAGCAAGCCCTTTCTGTTATTCCGTCCATGACATATCTTCTCTGTGCAGTGCTGTCTAGCCACATTTTGTACCGTATGCCCAGGAGTCTCATTGGCGCCCGTCCCGGCGTGGATAACCTTCAGGTCTGTTCCTTTGTATTGAATTCCTACTGGTTTCCACGTGTGTTGGCATTCCAGGCAGGGTGGGGTGGAGGTGAGGTGTGTTGGGAAGTGACAATTTTTTGTTGCATATGGGACATTGGCTGCTCATCGTTGCCAGGTTCATTTGCCAATCTTCTTGTCCTTTTTTGCTGAGTTGTGTCGCGTTTTCTTCGTCTAATGCCACATCCATGGCCCCTAGGGCCTGGATTTGAGGGTTCATGGTGTCCGGTCCAGCCTCTTTTTTCCTCTTGGCTGTGTCCGTTTTCGCCCTGTCTGATTTCCTCTCCGACCCAGTACCGTACATTGCTCCCGTGGCCAGCGACTTCGGGATTGAGATGCGGAGTCCGCTCCAGTCCTCGAACTCGTGGACCACGTCCAGCAGTTTGTTGGCGTCCCTGACAGTACATACGTATATAGATAGGTCATCGGCAAAGGCCGCATGGTTCCATTGGGGTATTCCCCTTATGCCGTGCGTTGTGCCTGTCGCATCAAGCAATCGTAGAAGGGCGTTAAGAAATAGATCAAAGAGGAGAGGGGACAGTACGGATCCCTGCACTGTGCCTGTGTCTAGCTGTATGGGGGCTGTGTATTCTGATCCTACTTGTATTTTCATCCATGAATTGCTATATAGGGCCTCTAGGAAATCTTTGTCCGGAACTCCCAGTCCTCTCAGGATTGCCTAGAGGCAGGAGTGCCCTGCTGAGTTGAATGTGTTTTTGAAGTCTAGATCGATTCGGATTAGAGTGCCACTATTTTTCACCCAGTGGACCCTTTGTACCACCATTTGTACTTCGTGGTGTGCTCGGGATTCCGTATTGGAAGCCTTCCATTACCGCGTATTTCTCCGAGAGTCTTCTGAGTTGGCTCGTGATAATGATGTTGATGAGTTGATATATGGTATTGAAGGGTGCTATGGGTCTGTAGTGGTCGAGGATGGCGATGTCTTTGTCCTTGGGAATGGGATTACTTTTGCCACAAGTAGATCCTGCTCGCAGTCAAACTTTCCTTCAAGTATCTCATTTACTAGGAGGTGGATGCGCCCTTCGAATGGGGCCAGGTCTTGTTTAAGCAGGTCCGCCGGTATCCCGGAAAACCCCGGGGCCTTGTGGGAGGGCATTCTTTGTATGAACTGTGAGAACTTTCTGAATGTGTTTACAGGTTCTCGGATTGTCTCTCCTTTCGCTATTGTTCGAAAGTCGAATATGCCTGCTTTGTCTGAGAAGGTCTTATCTTTAGTCAGATGCCTCGTGCTGCGAAAGTGTGTCGGATCCATACGGAAGCATTTTGTGGCCTCGCAAAAATGTTCTGTGCTTCTGATTGGAGAAGGTTGCCCTAATATGGAGCTCTTGGTAACGCGGGACAACGGTATAGGGCCCATTTTCCCACATTCAGTATTGCCGCAGGTGCATAAGGATGATAGGCGTTCTTCTGAAAGAAAGTTTCGATTCCCACTAACAGGTTTTCCCCTTTCCAGGGTCCAACGTCATAGATGAGGGAACGTGTTTGAAGGTCCTGTGAATGAGTTTGGGTCGCTTGCATAAGGAGGGTCATCTCGGCTAGGGCCTCCAGTCGTGTTTCCACCACCTCCTGGGTCAGCCTCGAAGAGTGGGATTGAAGCTTCTCTGTGAGAATGCTCGTCCATTTGATGTGTTGCCCAACCAATTTCTGTAGGGTGTCTCTGAGGTGGATGAACCCCAGTCCCTGCATGGCTTTTCGTGTGGCTCCTTTCATCTTATCCTTGGATTGTGACGGCGCAGCCTCCGCGAGCGCTGCTTTGAGCAGGGAGATCCTTTGTCGCAGGTTGTTTTGGGTATTATTCCTTTGTTCTTTTCTCTCTCCAGCTCGTCTGCGTGCCTTCCATGCTCTGTCCTGCAGACATCTAACCTCTTTGGCGAGGATTTCTTGTTCCTGTTGTATCAGATGGGCCAGAGCTTGGCCTGTCGGATTCTCTTTCATTTCTCCTAAGATCCGTTTCTTGATCCGTACTTTCCAGTCATCCGTGTGTCGTTTAAAATAGACAGTATCGATTCGCTGGGAGAAGTCCGGTGGAGGAGTCCGTGCTGAATTTGCCTGTTTGGTGAAATCCATATGGGGGAGTTGCGTCCAGATTTGATTATGGTCCAATTTGATAGTGATTTGGGGTTCAGTTTCGCGACATGGGGTGGGAGATGATAATTCCATGTGACCACATGATCCAGTGTTGCTTGGCATCCCTTGACTTTTCATGTATGTTCCTGCTGTGTGTGGGAGTGTCCCCCCGTGCTGCTGAGGAAGTGTTCAAGCTTGTTGTCGGCCGTTCTTAGATCCTTGTTGAGGGGTTGTGCATAGTCCCATCGGCACCCCCGATGTGCACTATTTAAGTCCCCCTGCATAATCATTCGGCCTTTTTTCTGCTTGGTTATCCAATTTTCCGTCGTATTCTACATTTCGGTTTGACCTGTAGGGTTGAAGGCGGGAAATTGGTAGTAAACTCTCGTCTCATTTGTCTAATCTCTGGTCTCATTTGTCTTGAGTGTCGACATCGTACTTGCTTGGCCTTGGGAAGAAATGCCGAATGCAGGGCCGTTAGGACTGAGAATACGTAGGGCCGGTCCCTGCTGTCCTTGTGCGGGCTCTGGGCTGTGTTATATATATCCAATGGGTGAAGATGCGTTGGTGTTCTCTCTTTACTGAAATTTTCATGCGTTTTGGTATCCGCACGTCTTGGAGGCAGATGATGGGGGTCCCTGCTCAAAGATTTGGTGCACTACTTCCTTGATCCCCTCGTACCCGTATGGCCCTACAGTCCAGGATACTGCTTTTTCAACCTTGTTCGTTTCGATGGAGCCGGATATCAGGAGGTTTGACATCCAGCCTATTCTTGGGATCATGTTGTCTTTTTTTTGTTGCATTTCCACCCATCTTTTCCACCCTGTCTGTATTGGGCCCAGGCTGGCTTGTTTTTGTCTGGCGTATGTGCCTGCAAACCCGAATATGTTTTCAACCATTGACGCCAAAAATATGACGTCTCTTCTTTCCAGATTACGTATCTAGTATCCTATGTTTGTGATCAGGGCCGTGTTGAATTGTACCCTTATTTTCCAGGATTTCGTTGGGGCATGGGTGAGGCATTGTCTCGTCCTTCCTCCCTCAGGGATGGCTAGCCATAATTGCTCTTCCAAGGTCTTTCCTAGTATTGTGGAGTGTTCTCATTCGGGGGAATATGCGTGTGTGTCTGGTCCCCGTATCTGGTATTTTCTCGGTGGGTGTGTTGGCCTTAGAGTCCTTTGAATTGCCCAGGTTGTTTAGTTTCTGTACAAGGTCTTCCTCTCTGTCCGTGGCTTCCGCATTTCGGAAGATACATTCAAATAGGTCTGCTGGGGACCAGCTTTGGTTGGTGGGTGCTATTCCCAGGAGTGCTTGTACCATTCCTAGTGGCATAGGTTTATCTCTGTAAGGTTCTGGGGCCCATGATTGAAGGAATTTGCCTATGTCTGCCAGGTTGGTACCCCCTTCCCATTTGTGTTTCAGTATAGATCAGGTTGCTGAGCGAAGGAGATGTGCTTTTTGGAGGCGAGCTATGTGTAGCTCTATCGTGGGTATTAACATAATCGGGTTGTCCTCTGGGTCTTCTGTTAGGCAGTCGATCAGGTCCTCGGTCCATATACCGTGGGGAATTTCAGGGTCCAGTGGTTCAATGTCTAGCCATTTGCTGGTCATCTTTAAGGTGATCGGTGTGCCGGACAGTTCACTCAGAAGGCCAGTTAAATCCTCGATACGTCCTTAGCTGAGTTGGAGGTAGGTAGGGATGAGGTTGTGCAGGATAGGTAGCATTCCTGTGGGTGGTTCCTGCTGTTCCTCCGGATCCTGTGGGGTCTTTATGCCCTTCTCCATATTGGTGGTTGGGTTCTCAGTCCCAGTCCCTTGATTCGGCTGTCTCTGTGGAGTCCTTCCTTGGGGTTCTGGGAATGGTGGTGTGTCTGTTTGTGGGGTCCGCTGTTTCTCTGACCCCAACTGGTTCTCTATGAGTATTCCCTCTCCCGGCGCAGAGTTGGTCCATGGTTCTGTTCTCTTCTGTCGAGGGGGGGGCCTGTCTTGAGGATCCTGAGTTGACGAGTCGAGTCCTGGGATGAGGATTTCTCTGTTCCGTCTCTTCGCCGGTCTGGGTTTAAGGTCTCCTATGGCTGGCGATTTGGTCCCTTTTTAAAGGGGTCGGTCCCTCTGTTCTGTCTCCTTCGGTTTGGCTATGGGGTCTGGATTCCTGTATAGCAAGATGTACGCCTGTGTTTGGAGTACTTTCTGAGTTGGGATATGTGTATCGCTGGTACCGTTGAAGAGAGTCCAGTTTTCTTCCCTCTTCGTTATTGCTGTGTAATGTCCACTGTCATTTGTTCCGTGGTGTGATATTACCCCTGGCAATTGTGTTCGCTGGGGTTGTGATGGTTCCAGTGTCATGTATGGTCCGAGATCTAAAGTGGTGCCAGAGGCCGTGTGGGTTTGTATTTTCTCCCTTATTATCAGTCTCTTTAGATGTAGTATTAAAATCGTGGGGGTTCGTGTTATGGAGAGAGTTTTTGTTGCTCGACGCTTCTTTTTACAGGTATCGTACCAGTAGGCGTTGTCCCCCTCTAGTATTTCTGGTTCAAAGAAATCATGGAAGCTGTCTTCCACTGACAGGTTCATGTTTTTGTTGATCTGGATGAAGATTTCTTGTGTGTTATCTGTTCTGCTTGTGATGTGTTCGCACAGGGAGCACTTGACCGTCGAGGACATCCGGCCTTGGAACAGATGGGTCGTATTTTCACTCATGTCGTTGATTACTGCAATCAGCAATTCATGAACATCTGCCGGTTCCCCTTTCACATAGTGGTTCAAACGGGGAATATGTTGTATGAGGGGGAAGGGTGTGTAGGCTGACGCTGTTTTTTGTAGTTCCATTATGTAGATTGAGAGTTTGTCTTGTGTCGTCACGGGCTTCTTTTTTGAAATCCGGATTTTGCGAATTTCGTCAATGACTAAGAGACATTGTATGGTGGCATTGAGGAAGCAAGTGTTGAAACACTTGCTTCCTCAATGATCTTTTTGGTCCGGGGAAGTTATGCCCGATGCCTGCGCCGGGAGTTCGGTTGTGCTCTTGGTGGTATCGTGGATATCTTCTAATGGCATGGGCGCCGCTACTACCCTGTGTTCGGTGCATGCACAGCATTAGCAGTCAAAGATGCTTTGCCACACATCCTTGTCTTGTTGCCAGTATCTGGTCAAGATCGCAGTGTCTCTTTCGATATCATATCTGGCTCGCAGAAGGGCCAGAGAGAGTTTATAAAGATTAACCTCATGAACAAGAGCAAGAAACATTAAATTCGAAAGATGCCGAGATCGCAGCTTGAGAGCTTCCCAGACTGGAGGGGGGGTTGAGGGGAAACTACACTACGGTTGACGGCTGAGTCTGGAGTGTCTCAAAGACGTCAACGGGTGAGAAATGGCCATTACTTAGGAAATCGTTGATAACACCCGACTCTTCAGCTGCATGAGAGATCAACATTGATGTTCCTTTTGGTTCTTTCCAATAAACAATATTATCTCTCTCAGCTGCATTCTCCTACTCAATACTCAAAGTCAGAGGGTATGAGGCAGACCTGTTGATATCAACAACCACAGAGACTCCACCCTCACCGACTGCCGGAACAACGCCACTATCACCGTCGTCAGAATCAGCCATAGCAACAGCGAAATCACCATGACTCGATGGGTATCTGAATCCAAGGCATCAGAATCTGCAACAATAAAGACGGCACCTGGAGCCAAGGGAGAGGCATGACACACGACTGCAACGTCGTCACCAAGACGCCCATCGGCGGTTGCCTCACTGTCGGCACCTGGAGTCCAGGGAAAGGCAACACGAACGGCTGCGATGCAAGCACCTGGACGCACATCTGCGCTTACCACACCGTTGGCACCTGAAACCACATATGTGGCATCGACAACCGTGGTGACATCATCACCAGAGTTTGCTTTCAACAGCCTCTATGACATCAGGGGCTCATGCGACGGCAGGGGCCCCAGCCCTGTACGGGCAGCGCGTGTAGCGGCAATGCTTTCATCTACGATAACAGCGCCTGCCTTAACGTCTCCTGTCAAAGCAACATTATTGACGACACCAACACACTTCCCACCCCCCTCGGCGTTGGAGGATCCGACGGCAGCACGGTTCAACTTCAACCGTAATCCATCTCAGTGGGCGGCACGAAGGGCAGCAGCATCCAACACCGAATACAAATGCACATTGGGATATTCATCCAGCTTGACAGCATCAACAGCAACAGGTGCGATGTTTGACGCTGCAATCGCAGCATCTAACCCATGACAAGATCCACTTTGCTGAGTGACACCATGGGAAGCCGAGGAGGGTAGACCGCCATCACGTGAGGTGCCATTATGTCCTGCTGTGTTGGCACGGCGGCTGCAGGGCGCATCATCCCTGGATGCACACGGTCCACGACCACGTGATCCTCGTCCTGCCTCTGCGTGTGGGTGGGTGAGACTGTGCACCGACAAATGACAAGGGGTGGCACATGCAAATGCAACGGCCCGACCAACAGAAGTTTTGACGAAGTTGAAAGCATAGGCCCGCGCCCAACGAAACAACTCACTACTAATCCTATCCTCGTGCCCCATGCGCTCATAGTAAGACTTTACCTGATTGTCTGCCAGAATCTAGAACAGTCGCAGAGGTTCCTGTGAATCTTGCCCGAACGTGATAGAGACGATGGCCGGCGATAATGCCTTGTGTACTAGGACATAGGCGTCCTTGTATTTGTCGTTCTTGACTCGGGCGCAAGCTTCGAGGAAATCGTTAGTGTGAAGCTGGCCATTACGCCATCCCCCATCCACACGGCTGCTACCTGGAAACTCCCAAGCATTAGAGCAGTCAATGACAAGACCGTCAAAACCCACAAGAGAAAATTGCAGGATTTCAACGTCGCCTTGCTTGCAGCCGCAATCGCCTGTTGTCAATACACGACGATTGACACGTACAGAACCGATCTTCGAATTTCGAGCCAGGTTGGCCAGTACATCCAGAAGTGGTTATGACCACGGATGCAGCCAGTGTGTTTCTTGCAGGTAAAATTTTTTCACCCAACGGATCAATGCCTGATTTGCAGGCACATTCATTGCGGGCTTTAGCGTGAGCCTGAGCTAGCATCGTGGGGATGAGCGCTCCAAGGCTCCTGCAGAAAAAAGCCTGCCACACTGCCTTTGAAAAGAGGGTAGGAAGCTTATGCGCTGAACAGTTAGATAGAAAAGAGAGTGGGTGACAGCGACCAAACATTTTTCTTTCTTCTGTGGCATGGGCTCTTCCCAGCTGGGAAGAGCTCTGCAAACACTGAGTCCGCGGAGTTAGCCGGACCGGCAGGGAAACGCTGAGCGCACTGCAGATGCAACATCTCGACTGAACATTTGAGACCAATGTGACTAGTAGCTCCAATATGCTCCACCCAATGAACAAGGATCTGAGCCGTGAGGGTGCATTTTAGTGGGGACTCAACAGTATTCGCATCTGGCTCAGTATCCTTGTGAAGGCTGTCTCTTTGATTACTCTGAAAGAGCACATGAAGTGGGGGATAGTCAGAAGAGAGAGCAGCAGAGAGTGCAAAGGAGGGGGTACGAGAATCAGCATTCAATATGACAGGAAGAGCCGCTGAACCCGAGATTACCATAGGCACTGGCGCATTGGCAATGGCACAGGCGCAAGCCCCTCAGGGAACACTATACACGCGCATAGTCCTTGAGAAGTAGTAGAGAGTGTTTATTAAAGGGATAACCGTATCAAGAGGGTAAATGGTAATTTGAGTCATAAGGCTCCCAGATCTCAGACGGGCTCCCTAAAAGTCGAGGGGTAGAGCATGAGATTGCACCAGTGCCAGTAAAATGGTTGCAAGCCAAGATACAGGGATGTCTAAATCCTGCCCTGGTGCCCAGGAATTGACACTGTTGAGCTCTTTCATGAGGCCCCATCCAGGCAATGAGCGAGTATTTGGCAGAGTAGAAAGTAAAAATAGCGCTGCCGGCGTTGGGCGCCTATTTTGGCACAAAATGAGCATTTGCAAGTGAATGTAGCCATCTGAAATTACGGCGAGCTTGCCGACATGAGTAATGCCGACCCGAGCCTTTTCCTTGACGAAATCTTTTACCCACGTATCATCTCAAATGGGGACTCCAGCTACACGTTGCTGGAGTCCCTATATGCGCATATTGCTGATAGAAATCCCAGCTTCCATGTCAGCTAGATCTGAGAGCAATGTGTTGGACTGAATGGCCTGGTCGAATACATTTCTTGCTTCTCCAATGCTGCTTCGACTCCAGCAGGTTCGAATCCAGCAGGAAAAAGTGGACCTGCGGCTCAGGATCGTTACTGTGCCAGAGGTATAGGAGGAGGCGCAAACAAACAGCACACAAACGGAGAAGATTGGCGACAATCCTAGTCATTATGATGGTTATGTTACGTGTGTTGATGTACATTGTTTTTTATGAACTAAATTGGAATTGAATTGGT